>ODAI014183395.1_pt1 | contig 25226 bp, 18 predicted proteins | sample 1539321 | NCBI WGS metagenome assembly ODAI01 (sample SAMN02144231, study PRJEB22623) | gut metagenome | biome: sheep rumen | host: Ovis aries | place: New Zealand
CATTCTGCGCAACAACGAACCGATCGTTGACTTCCGTCTGAAATTCAACAAGACGGCAGCCGAGACGATGCGCCAGGCCATCAAGCAGGCCGCAGAAGTTAAAAAGCGCGAGGCGCGACTCATCGCTGAACAGGCCAAGAGACGAGGAAAATAATGAAACGGGCAATTTCCCTTGCGACCATCCTCTGCTCGGCCGCTTTGCTGATTGGGTGCGGACCCGAGGATGTCGGCGACGTCTCGCTTGGCGTCTTCACCCTCAAGGACATCAAGATCAATCACTTCATCGACCCGAAGATTCCCGGCGTCACGTGCCACATTTCCTCGATCGAAGCCAACCTGAGTTTCTCGGATCCGTCGAACAACTCGGTGGCCTGCCGCCAAACCGGCCCCATCACGGCCGGCATGATTGCCGCCATCGACAAAAGCAAGTCGGGTGAAGTGCTTTTCGAGCGCTCCAAGAGCATCTTTCTGAAGACGCTCAAGATCCGCCGCATCTATGACGAGCAGACCCAGACGCTGCTGTATCTCGCCTATACGACCAAGGAGACATCGGGCAGCTTCCACCACTCGCTCTCCAGCGTTCCGCTCTGGGGAACAGGCGCTTACGTCGCCCGGCCCGAGGCTCCGACCGTCTCGCCCTGAGGGAAATCTTCCATTCACCACTTGTACGGACACTGACATATGACTGCACAACTCATTGACGGCAAGGCACTCGCAGCCTCCATCAGAAGCGACCTGAAGGGCCGAGTCGAACACCTCAAGGCGCTTGGCCGCTGTCCGGGTCTGGCGGTCATCCTCGTGGGCGAGAACCCTGCCAGCCAGGTCTATGTCCGCAACAAGATCAAGGCCTGCGCCGACACCGGCATAAAGAGCCTGGAGTTCCGTCTGCCGACCGAGACAACCGAGGCAGAACTGCTCGCCCTGATCGATCGGCTCAACAAGGACGACGCCGTTGACGGAATCCTCGTACAGCTGCCGGTACCCGATCAGATCAATGACGAGCGCGTCATCCCCGCCATCGATCCGCACAAGGACGTTGACGGCTTTCATCCGATCAATGTCGGCAGCCTCGTCGTCGGCCGCCCGGGATTCCTTCCCTGCACGCCCTACGGCGTGATGAAGATGATTGATTCGGTCGGATACGATCTCTCGGGCAAGCGGGCGGTGGTCGTCGGCCGCAGCAACATTGTCGGCAAGCCGCAGGCTCTACTCCTGTTGCGGCGCAACGCCACGGTGACCGTGGCGCACAGCCGTACCGAGAACCTCGCCGAGGTCACCCGGGAGGCTGACGTGCTGATCGCCGCCGTTGGCAGGGCAAAACTCATCAAGGCCGATATGATCAAGCCGGGCGCCCTGGTGATCGACGTCGGCATGAATCGCGATGAAAACGGCAAGCTCTGCGGCGATGTAGATACGGCTGCGGCAATGGAAGTCGCCGGCTGGATTTCTCCGGTGCCGGGCGGCGTCGGCCCCATGACGATCGCCATGCTGCTCACCAATACCGTGGAAGCGGTAGAGCGGCGCCTTGCCTGAGTCCCTTTATTTCCAAACACCCCCTGCCGCCTGAGCCGCAGGGGGGCTTTTTGTCTTATTGAAATTTTCGACCATGTCCGATCTCTCCCTCAATCCTCTCATCAATCAGCAGCATCTGCTGGATTTCGAGCACATCACCGCCGAGTGCGTCACGCCTGCCGTGCGCGAGCTGCTCTCGCGCGCCAACCGGGTTGTTGCACAGGTCACGGCTCCCGAAACCCTGGCAAGCTGGCAGAGCGTTGTCGAACCCCTGGAGCGCGCCTGTCATCATCTCTCACGCGCCTGGGGCGCCGTAGGCCACCTCATGAGCGTCATGGACAACCCGCAGCTGCGCGAGGCCTACAACGAAAACCTTCCCGTCGTGACGGCCTTCTACATCGGGCTCTCGCAAAACGAGGCGCTCTTTGCCAAGTACAAGGCAATCGCCTCGGGCGAAGATTTCAAGTCGCTTGACCCGGTCAAGCGCCGCTTCATTGAACACGAAATCCGGGACTTCCGCCTGTCAGGCGCCGACCTGCCTGCGGACAAGAAAGCCCAGATGAAGACGATCGGCGAGCGCTGCGCCCAGCTCAACCAGAAGTTCAGCGAGAATCTGCTTGACGCCACCAACGCCTTTACGCTCGACATCACGGACAAGGCAGAACTTGCCGGAATCCCCGATGACATCCTGACGCTCTACAGGGCGGAAGCCGAGGCTGCCGGCATTGACGGCTGGCGTCTCACGCTGCAGTACCCCTCCTACATTCCGGCAATGCAGTACTGCGAGAATCGCCAGGTTCGGCAAACGCTCTACAGGGCCTTCACCACGCGCGCCGCCGAGTTCGGGCCCAAGGAGCTGGACAACACTCCACTCATCGAGGAACTCCTCGCGCTGCGCGCAAAAGAGGCCGCGCTGCTTGACATGCACTCGTTCGCCGAGCTCTCGCTTGCAACCAAAATGGCAGAGAGTCCCGCCCAGGTCATCGATTTCTTGAGAGACCTCGCGCGCCGCAGCAAGCCCTGGGCCAGGCATGATCAGGCCGAACTCGAGGCATTTGCCCGGGAGGAACTCGGCATCGACAAGCTTGAACCATGGGATCAGGCTTTCGCAAGCGAACGGCTTCGGGTCAAGCGCTATGCATATTCCGAGCAGGCGGTTCGCCGCTACTTCACCCTACCGCAGGTTTTCAAGGGACTTTTTGCGTTCGTTGAAAACATGTTCGACATCCGCATCAGCGCCGACAGCGCAAGCCTGTGGCATCCGGACGTGCAGTTCTGGAGGATCACCACGCCGACAGGAAAGCTGATCGCCCAGTTCTACACCGACCTCTATGCCCGCGCGTCCAAGCGCTCGGGCGCCTGGATGGACAACGATCTCACGCGCGGCTATAACGAGGACGGTTCCGAGAGAACCCCCACGGCCTATCTTGTCTGCAACTTCACCAAGCCGGTTGACGGCAAGCCGAGCATGCTCACGCACGACGATGTGACAACCCTTTTCCACGAATTCGGTCACGGCCTGCACCATATGCTCTCGCGCGTGACGGTGAGCGGCCTTTCCGGCATCAACGGCTTTGAGTGGGACGCCGTGGAAATGCCCAGCCAGTTCATGGAAAACTGGTGCTGGCAGTATGAAGTCATTGAAAAGATCAGCGCACACGTGGACTCGGGAGAGCCTCTGCCGAAGAGCCTTTTTGACAAGATGCTCGCTGCGAAAAACTACCATGCCGGCCTTTTCAGCGTGCGCCAGATCGAGTTCGCCCTCTTTGACATGCTGATCCATTCTGAAAACGCCGACCCCAAGGCATTCATGAAGGTGCTCGATGAGGTCCGCAAGGAAGTCTGCGTGGTTCCGGTCGTGCCCTGGAACCGCTTCCCGCAAAGCTTTTCACACATCTTTGCGGGCGGGTATGCCGCCGGCTACTACAGCTACAAGTGGGCCGAAGTGCTCTCAGCCGACGCGTTCAGCGCCTTTGAGGAAGAGGGACTCTTTAACAAGGCGACCGGCAAGCGCTGGCTCGACGAGGTCATCAGCCGGGGCGCTAGCCGCGATGCGATCGAGAGTTTCCGTGCCTTCCGCGGCAGGGATCCCCGGATCGACGCACTGCTGCGCCACACCGGAATGATCGGAGAGCCGCAGAACTAAGGCGCGCGGAAAGTCCTCCCTGCATGTCTGCACGGGGCGCCGGCCGCATGGCTGCCGCCCCGTTTTTTTCTATCCGGCAAACGCCTTCCAGATCACCGATGCCCCGAGCAGCCAGAACAGCGTCCCGCTCACTCGGTTAAGCCACCAGCTGAAACGCGGCCCGGAAAGATAGCGGCTCCCATAGGCCGAGAGAAAGCTGTACACCAGATGCACGCAAAAGCACACCAGCGAGAAAATCACGATGAGCGTCGCCGCCTGCACGGCATAGGGTTCACGAGGATCGATGAACTGAGGAAAGAGCGAGAGCAGAAAGACGATCAGCATCGGATTGGTTGCCTGCAGCAGAGCTGCCCCGAAAAAGATGTCGAGCCCCCTTTTTCCCGCCTGCTTTCCAGAAATCTCCACCGCCCCGGCAAGGCTCACCGCCCGCGCCGTGAAATTCTTCCACCCAAGCCAGAAGAGAACAGTCGCACCCAGCACCTGAAGCGCCGCATAGACGGCGGGCGAAGCGGTAATCATGGCGCCCAGCCCCGTCGCCGAAATCGCAGAAACGGCGACTACCCCGGTGAGATTGCCCAAAGGAGCGAACAAGGCTGTCCGCATGCCGCCCCGCAGTCCGCTAGAAACGGTGTAGAGGACACCCGCTCCGGGAGTTACGGCCGTGATGAAAACAACCAGAAAGTAAAAAGAGAGATTGCTCACAATTGGCTCGCTCGCGTGTGTTCCGAGTGTTGCATTGTACGAATCACTTGCGTTTTGAGTGCATCAAAAACATAATCGCCGTGATTGGAAAAACCAACAGCAGGCCAGCCAAATGGAGGTATCCCGTGCCCGTCAGCCGTTTTGACTATCGAACCATCCGTCAGCTGCTGCTCTTTGCCGTGGTCTGTGAAGAGGGAAGCTTTCGTCGTGCCGCAACCCGCCTGAACATTTCCCAGCCCCCGCTCACGGCTCAGATCGATGAACTCGAGAACCGGCTGCGCGTGCGGCTGCTTGAGCGCTCGCCTCGCGGCGTCAAGCTGACAAGCACCGGACTTGCCTTTTTGCCCGAAGTGCAGAAATTCATCTCTCAGGCCGAACAGCTTGACCGCTCTCTCAAGCAGATCCGGGGCGGCCAGCGCGGCATCGTGACGATCGGCGCAGTGACCGAGGCCATGCTCGAGTGGGTTCCCGCCTGCATTGCGCGCGTCAGAGCCGAGCATCCCCTGATTGCCGTCTACACCAAGAGCATCGACTCGGTGGAAATCGAAGAAGCCGTCGCAAACAACGAAGTATCCTTTGCCATCGGCTACTGCGGCTCAAGCGTGAAGGCCGGATTGCAGTCCTTCTGCCTGAGGCTGGAAAAGCCGGTCGTGCTCTTTTCCGAAACGCATCCGCTAGCCAAGGTTGACACCATCACCTGGGATGATCTGAAGCAGGAGTCCTGGGTGTTTACGCCGCGCACCATCTCTCCAAACTACTTCGATGCGCTCTACGGCTTGTGCAAGGAGAACGGCTTTACGCCGGACATCCGCTACGAAATGGGCTCGGTCATGCAGCAGATCGCCTTTGTCTGCTGCGGGCAGGGCACGGCGCTCATTCCCGAAAGCTTTGTCAAGTGGATTCCCAAGGCGGCCATCGCCAAGCCGATTCAGAATACAAGGGCGACGCTGGCACTGACGGCGGTCTGGAACCCCGCCGTGCATTCCGTCCACCGCGACACGGTGCTGCAGGCACTCGGAGTAGCGGTCTAAACGGCATTGAGGGGGCGCGCAGCCCCCTCCTCAATGCAGTGTCGGTTTTCTAGCCGACCTTGCGAAGCGCCATGCCGACCAGCACCTTCACGCCATTGGGAAGATACTTCGGATCAAAGCACATGTTGCGGGCATGGAGCCCGGGTGCGGCGCCGACTCCGACGCCAAAGTAGGCTGCCTTGATCGAGGGCTTCTTGAACTTGAAGAAGTGGAAGTCCTCTCCGCCGCCACCGCAATCCTTTGCGAGGTTTTCCTTGCCGACAGCCTTGACGATTTCCTCGGCGACTTCAGCCGTGAGATCCTCGTCGTAGACGGCAGCCGGAAGCACGACACCGGGAAGGAAAACCTCGGCCGTGGCGCCGACGCTCTTTGCGCCGAATTCAGCCGCAGCCCTGACCTTTTCAAGAATCTGCTCCATGGCTTCGTTCGTGCCTGCGCGGCAATCGAGCCAGACCTGAGCCTCATCGGGCAGGATGTTGTGGGCGGCGGCCTGGGCGACGATTCCGGTCACCTTGGCTGACCAGGTGACGGACGGATCGATCTTGATCGCGCACACCGCGTTCGTAATGATTGCCGCCGCCTCGGCACAGTTCACACCCAGATGCGGCCTGGAGGCATGCGAGGTCTTGCCCTTGATGTTGATGCCAACAAAGGTCGAAGACGTGTGCCGCACGGCCGCGCACATGCTGCCGGCGGGAATATCCTGAACCGGGCGGATATGCAGTCCGAGGGCGATGTCCACATCATCGAGAATCCCGTGATCGACCATCTCGACAGCTCCGCGAAGGGTTTCCTCTGCCGGCTGGAAGAGAATCTTGAGCGTTCCCCTCTTGACCTTATCGGCAAGTTCCGCGGCAGCCGTGAGCAGCATTGCGCAGTGGCTGTCGTGGCCGCAAGCATGAACGCGCTCGATCGAGCCGTCCGGATTCGGATAGGGCAATGCATCCATGTCGGCGCGCAGCATCAGCGTCGGCCCGGGTTCCGTGCCGCGCTTGTAGCAGACGACGGCCGTCGTGCCGCCAAATCCGCGCGTGACCTCATAGCCCATTTTTTCCATCAGGTCGGCAATGTAGGCGCTCGTGCGAACCTCTTCAAAACCGAGTTCCGGCATTTGGTGCAGATCCTGCCAGATCTTGACAACATCCAGTTTCATAAAAACATCCTCGTTTTCAAGTGTTTTTCATCTGCCGCCCTCTCACCGCATTACCCGGCGGCAGATTCCGCGATACAAGCGCGGCTCATTGTACGCCGGGACGAGTCGGCTCATCCGTTCCCATCACATACCGCCAGAGCCTGAGCACAAGATCGCGCTCCTCGCTGACCTCGGACGCCGGCACGCGCACCGCCTTGGCCTCCGCCTCGTTCAAAAGCCGCTGCTTTCGCTGAATGTTGCGGTACTTGCGGTACGCAAGCGGAGCCTTGCTTGCAAACTCCTCCGGAATCAGTCCGATGCGGCCAGCCATCTCAAGCAGCAACGTGTTTCCGAAATTGTTGACCAGTTCCGGATGCTCGTGCGAGTGGGCAAGCACCAGGGTCTGAACGACGAACTCAATGTCCACCATGCCGCCCCGGTCATGCTTCACGTCGAAAAGCTCCGTGGCATTGGGATGGCCTTCGAGCATCTTGCGGCGCATTTCGATCACGGCCCGGACCACCTCCGCGGCATCGCGCTTTTGCGTGAGAATGTGCGCCCTTTCCTCTTCGAATGCCTTGCCGACCTCGGGGTCCCCCGCGCAAAACCTTGCCCGCGTGAGCGCCTGATGTTCCCAGAACCACGCTCCGTTCCCATCCTCGTTTCTCTGGTAGCGGCGGAACATCTCCATGCTTGAGGCAATGAGCCCGTTCTGGCCGTTGGGACGCAGCCTCATGTCGATGTCAAAGAGAATGCCAGAGCTCGTCTGGACCGTCAGCCAGCTCATCATGCGGCGCACGAGCTTGGGATAGTTCGTGAGCGCCTCCTCGGCCGGATCGTCGTACAGGAAAATGATGTCCAGATCAGAGGCGTACCCGAGTTCCTTTCCGCCGAGCTTGCCGTATCCGATGACGGCAAATTTCGGATGCTCCGTATGCCGCGTCGGAATGCCGTGCCAGGCAAGGTCAAGGACAAGCGAAAGGACCGCGTCAGCCAGCGCCGAGAGCTGATCGGCGAGGCGCTCAACCGAGAGCCTGCCGTCCAGATCGGCAAGCAGCAGCCTGAATACCGCCGCGTGATGCGCATCGCGCAGCAGATTCATCTGCCGCTCCTGGTCGCCGTCGTTCGCAAGCATTTCGCGCCGCAAATCATCGAGCCAGCCGCTCCAGTCGACCGGCGTGTAGTCGTCAACCTGCCCGTCCCGCGCATCCACGAGCTCATCGAGAAGAAGGGGGTGCGCAGTAATGTACCCTGCCGCCCATCGGCTCACGGCGAGAATCCTGCCCACCCGCGCCGCGGCGGCCGGATACTGGTTGAGAAGCGCGACGTACGTGGTGCGCCCGACCACGACCTCAAGCAGTTCAAGATACCGGTGGAACACCTCGTCTCCGCTCACTGCGCCGCTAGCCTCAGCCCACTCGTTGGCGTGATCGGCAAGCTGTACGACAAAGCGCGTGAATTGCGTCTTTGCATCGGCCGAGCGGGAGCTTTTCAGGCGGCTGTTGAGCAGTTTGCTCACGCGCTCGGCCAGCGCCCTCGGCTCGGCATACCCCAATTCCTTCAGCTTGCCCTCAAGTGCGCAGATTCCCTCTTCATCGCCCGCGTTCCAGCCTACAGGCCAGCCCGGGATCGAATTGACGGACGAATCGATGTGGAAGATGCCGTCAAACGTGCGCGAGACGAAGTCTCTTGCGTTCCGCAGCCTTTCGAGCATCTGCCCGGCCTGCATGCCGAGCATGGCCGCAATCTTTTCCTGCTGCACGGCGTCATTGGGCAGCAGCTGCGTCTGCTTGTCATCAACGTATTGCAGCGCGTGCTCCAGGTTTCGCAAAAAGACATACTCCTGCGAGAGGCGATCCGCCGTTTCCCTGGCAAGCGCCCCATGCTCGGCAAGCGCCCTGAGCATGGGCAGCGTGGATTTGCCGCGCAGCTCCCTTTCCCTGCCGCCGCGAATGATCTGAAAAGTCTGGGTGATGAATTCGATTTCCCGGATTCCGCCCTTGCCGAGCTTGACATTGACGCCCAGGTCCCGGCCGGCCTCGCGGCGAAGCGTCTGAGCGCGAATCATTTCATGCAGGCGGCTCAAGGCGCTGATCGCGGAAAAGTCCACATACTTGCGAAACACAAAAGGCCGCACCAGCGCGTCCATCACGCCCGCTGCGTCATCAAACGCCTGCTGCTTCATGAAAACGGGCCGGTTGATCACCCTGCCCTTGAGCCACGCGAAACGCTCCCAGTCGCGTCCTTCGGTATACAGATAGTCCTCAAGCATGGACATGCTCACGGCTATGGGGCCGGCATCGCCAAACGGACGCAGGCGCATGTCGACGCGAAACACGAAACCGATTCCGTCCAGATCGTTGAGCGCCGGGATCACGCGCTTGCTCAGCTTCTCAAAGAACTCATGATTCGTGATCGTGCGCCTGGCATTGGAAAACTCCCCCTCAGCCCGGGTTTCGCCCGCTTCGTCGTAGATGAAGATCAAATCGATGTCGGAACTCACGTTGAGCTCGCCGCCCCCGAGTTTGCCCATTCCGACGACGATCAGATCCTGGGGCTCTCCGGATTCGGACATGGGCACGCCAAAGCGCCTGGCAAGTGCGCGGCTTTCAACACGCACGCAGTTGCTCACGGTCTCCTCGGCAAGCGCCGTCATTGTCTCAACAACCTGCTCGTAGCCTGCGGCGCCCGTCAGATCGCGGGCTATGAGCCCGACCATCACTTCACGGCGAAGCCGCCTCATTTCCAGGGCCATCTGCTCGGGATCGTCGATCGGAGAAAGCCTTGCCGCCATCTGTTCGCGCGTCACGGGCTGCGCGGCGAGCCGCTCAAGATCCTGCAGAAACTCCTGCCGGGTGCCTCCGAACCGCATTGCCTCAAGCGAGCGCTTGACATAAAACGAATACTCAGGGATGTCGGAAAGGTGAAGTCGAGACATATCGGCAGTCCTGCGGAACAACTGCCCGCTCCTTTCGGATCAGGAAGAAGCCGCTGTGATAAAGTATTTGGTTGTGTTTCACGGCTTGGCCGGTTGACATTTTCTGCGATTTTAACCGAGCCTCTCTTCAGGACGATGGCCTTTTCAGACAACATAGCGACAGCGTGGCACGGCATCTGGCTCAAGTGCAAGCCCCTTGCCGCGGTTCTGCTCTGGGTTCTCGTCATCCTCTATTTCGCGTTTTTCTCCCTGTGCGCGCTGACCCGATGGTATCTGCTGCCGCAAGTGGGCGCCTACAAGGCCGAAATCGCAGAACTCATCAGCAAGGCCACCGGAACGGATGTTTCCATCGGGGAAATCCGCCCGGAATGGACGCAGTTCTGGCCGCAGCTCACGCTCAAGGATCTTCGGCTGAGCAGCCCTCGCCAGCGCGAGGGCGAGCGCGACAGCCTGGTTCTGAACCGCGTCTCCGTCATGTTCCACTGGCGCTCCCTTCTGGGGAGCCTGTCATTGAGACGCCTTGAGATCGGCGACTCCCACCTTTCGGTGAAAAAACTCCCCGACGGCTCCTTTGAGGTGGGGGGAATCCATTTCTCCAGCTCCGGGAAAGACGTTTCTGAAACCGACAACATGGTGATCGGCTGGCTGCTCAACCAGCGCCATCTGTACATCACCAACTCCTCGATCGACTTTTCCGATCTGAGCGGAACTGAAGCCAAAAGCATCTCCCTCAGATCGCTGAACGTCACATTCAAGAAACAGCTGCGCAGCTGGGTCTTCGGGCTGCAGGCCGTCCAGCATAGTCCAGGCGCGCCGAAAATCGACCTCCGGGGCAATTTTTCTCCCTCCCTGTTCCGACCCAGTACCGACTGGACTGGCTGGAAAGGTGAGTTCTACGCTCTTCTGGAAGACGTCAATGCCCATCAGCTGGTGGCCGACACCCCCCTGCAGCAGTTCCTCAGGGCCGGATTCGGAACCGTGGAACTCCTCGGATCGTTCCAAAGCGGGAAACTCAGTTCCCTCGATGCCAGAACCTGTCTGAGCGACATTGATCTGCGTCTTGACCCATCGCTTCCTCCGCTCCTTCTGAAGGAATTTTCCACGCATCTGAGCGCCCAGTACGACGGCAGGGACGCAAAGCTTTCCATTACCGATCTCGTGTTCCAGCCCGAAGGCGGCCCGCTCTCGGGACCGGCGCAGATCCACGCCGCAGCGCGCTTCAAGCCTGAGACCTTCGATCCGGTGCATTCCTCGGTTTCCGTGCAGCACGTTGATCTTGCAAGGCTTCACAATCTGACCCGATCCCTACCCGTTCCCGAGACCGTCCTCAAAACCCTGGATCAGCTCGAGCCCCGGGGCATTGTCCAGGCGGCGGATTTCCGCTGGGAGGGCGACATACGGGCTCCAGGCGGCTGGTCCGTCACCACGGAGTTTTCCGCGCTGGGACTCAATCCGATTCCTTCCGGCACGCAAACCGACGGAATCGAGGATCCCGGGATCCCGGGGTTCAGCAACATTTCGGGCAAGGCCTCCGTATCGAACACATCGGGGCTTGTTGAAATCAACAGCACGTCACCGGCGCTCACATTTCCCGGTGTCTTCGAGCATCCCCGGTTCCAGCTCAACGCCCTTTCCGGCATTGTGCGGTGGGGTTCGCAGCCCGGCCGCCCACTCAAGGTGAGTTTCGAGCACGTCGTCGTGGACTCGCCTTCGGCGCACCTGGTCACGCAGGGCTCGTGGACAAACACAGGAGGCGCAGGCACTATTGACGTTACCGGCAAGGCGCATCGGGGACGCGCACAGGACGTCTGGCTGTTCATGCCGCTTGTCATTCCCAAGGACGTGCGCGACTGGCTCCAGGCCGGTCTCGTGCGCGGGCGCGGCGACAACTGCGACGTAGTCCTCAAGGGAGATCTCAATGACTTCCCCTGGCAGAGCGAGGCGACCCGCGGCAAGGGAACCTTCTACATCAAGACCGATGTCTCCGGCGTTGCCCTTGACTATGTTCCCAGCCACAGGCGCGACGCCGAGGGGCATTTCGAGCGCGGTTCAAGCTGGCCGCTTCTCACCGACATTTCCGGCACGCTTACCTTCAGGGGCATGGAAATGACGGTCGAGGCAAACTCGGCCGACACGCAGGGCGCCCATGTCACCAGGGCCTGGGCTCAGATCCCAAGCCTCATTGACAGCAACGCCAGGCTCCTCGTTGACGGCGAGGTCGAAACAACGGCGCTTTCCAACGGAATTGCGTATCTGGCAAAAAGCCCTGTTGGCGCCATCCTTGGAAATGCCTTTGCCAAGACTAAAGCGAATGGTGACATCGGCCTGAACCTGAAACTCGATATTCCGCTGCTTCACGCCGAAGACACCCGGGTTCAGGGGCTGATTCATTTCCGCGGCAATTCGGTTGCCATGGGCTGGCCCGTCCCCCCTGTCACTGCGCTCAATGGCGATCTGACTTTCACACATGAAGGTGCAAGCAGCCGCAGACTCACGGCTCTGGCCTTCGGCAGTCCCGTGTCGGCCACCGCCGCAACTGCCGCCCCCGGAGTTGTCCGGGTCAAGCTCTCGGGCAGCACCGATGTGCAGAACATCACCTTTTTTGAAAACGGCCCCACCGCGATCGCGGCATTGAAGCCCTTGTCGGGAAAAACGAACTTTGATGCGGAACTGATGATCGGCAAAGAGCTTTCCGTCCTCGTCAACACCGATCTCGCAGGCGTCTCCAGCGCTTATCCCGCTCCGCTCTCAAAGCAGCCCGAGGAGCGCTGGCCGACAAAGTTCTCCTTGCTGATGCGCGGCAAGCAGATGGACATTGAACTGCGCGCTTCCAACAAGTTCCAGCTGCTCGAGCACATCCCGGCAGACAAGAAAGCCCAGGTGACAGGCTCGATCACGATCGGCAAGACCGCCCGGATGCCCAGAAGCGGCCTCAGCCTGGAAATCAACGCCAAACAGGCAGTCGCCGATCTCTGGGAAGCCCCCATCCGAAGCATTTTCGAGGCGGTCGGCAAGGAAATGTCGCAAAGCAAGCCCGGCGATCCGAGCGTCACGCTCACCCGGATGAACGTCGACATCGATTCTCTGACAGCCGATGACCTCGTCATCACCGACGTCAAGGCCTCGGCCGTGCAGGGACAGCCAGGCAAGTGGCACATCGTCGTCAACAGCGACCAGATTGTCGGATCGGCAAACTGGGATCTTTCCGGAGGCAATCTCGGATCGGTAAGCGCGCGCTTCAGCAAGATGCACATCCCGGGGAAATCCTCCGACCGCATCAAGACGCTGCTTGAGAGCTCAAAGAAAGCGGCGCTGCCTTCAATCAGCGCATCGGTCCAGGAGTTCCAATACGGCGACATTCCGGTCGGAGCCGTCCGCCTTGACGCAAAAAATACGACCGATAGCCAGGGCCCTCTCTGGCGCATCAACTCGCTCACGGCGACAAACAATGCAGGCTCATTGAAGGCCACCGGATACTGGCGCTCCAAATCCGGCACCAATGTCACGACACTGCAGGTGCAGGCCGACATCAAGGACACGGGCAAGCTGCTTTCGAGCATGGGCATCAAGGATGCCATCAGCGGCGCCTCTGGCAAGGGGACCCTTGACATTTCCTGGCAAAGCGTTCCCTGGCAGCCTCTTTTGGAATCACTTCAGGGAAATGGATCCCTGAATCTGGAGAAAGGCAATCTCAACCAGGTCTCAACGGGAGCAGGCGGAGTGTTGCTCTCCGTGGTTTCCATGCAGTCACTGCTGAAGCGGCTTACGCTCGACTTTTCCGACCTCTCGCGCGGCCTTGCCTTTGACACGTTCGGCGGAACTTTCGTCATCAATGCCGGGACGATGCGTTCCGAGGATTTCAAAATCGCCAGTTCCAAGGCTGCAATCCTGATTTCAGGCGAAGCGAACCTTCCGGCGGAAAACCTCGACTTCAATGTCCTGGTGATCCCGGATGTCAACGCTCTGGGGGCATCTCTGGCGCTTACGGTGGTGAACCCTGTGGTCGGCATCGGAAGTTTCCTTGCCCAGCTGGTGCTGCGCAACCCGCTGAGCAACATGTTCTCCATGCAGTACACCGTAAAGGGATCGTTCTCCGATCCAATCATCACCAAGGTTCAGAGAAACGAAAACAAGCCCAGCCTCATCCAGGGATTCTCGCCGTAGCGGCAGACATCGCCTTCAGATCATCTGTTTGGAGCATGCCATCAAGGGGGTCAAGACGGCATAATTACACAGTTAACGTGGCTCGAGGTCTGCCTCTTTTTGCCGGGGCGGAAAGGGGCTTGTCAGTGGGCATTTTCAGGACATAAGCCTGTGTTTCAACTTCAACTTGTCACGCCGATCGTCTGGCTTACCAGGCTGCTTGTTGGCGCATATCCGCAGTGGTACGGCTGCCAGCCCTCGCACAAGCAGCGCATCTACTTTGCCAATCACACAAGTCACATGGATACGATCGTGATCTGGTCGTCGCTGCCGCGCCAGCTGCGCGACTGCCCCCGCCCCGTAGCGGCCAAGGACTACTGGGATCATGGAGTGATCCGCAAGCGCATCGCGATGAAGGAACTGAACGTTGTCCTGATCGAACGGCACAGGGGCGAAGCGAGGATTGACCCCCTCGCCCCACTCAAAGAAGCGCTCAAGGCCGGCGACTCCCTCATCATTTTCCCCGAAGGAACCCGCAGACCCCAGCCGCTGCCCAGCGATTTCAAGAGCGGACTGTGGCGCCTGATGCGCGAATTCCCCGATGTCGAACTCATTCCCGTGTACATCGAAAATCTGCACCGGGCGATGCCCAAAGGGGTCGTCATCCCCGTACCGACAATCTGCTCGGTGCGATTTGGCGCTCCGCTGCCGCACAGCGACAACGATCCTAAGGAAGACTTTCTGACGCGGGCGCGCCAGGCGGTCGTTGATTTGGCACAACTATCATGATGCGACTTGGACTGACCCTGCAGCAGGGATATCTGATCATTCTCGCCTCGCTCGTCTTTCTGATTGGAGCCGGCACCATCTACGGGCTGTGGACCGAAGGCAAGGCCCAGAGCGAAGAGGCTCTTCACCGTCTTGCCATTGCCAACTCCAGGGTGCGGCTCGGCTGGTGGCTGATCATCATTTTTGCCGTGGCCTGGTGGCTGGGAACGGGATGCCTGATCATCCTGTTTGCCGGATTCTCGTTTTTCCTGCTGCGTGAATTCATCGCCCTCACCCCGATCAAGCATACGGACCACTGGGTGCTCGTGATTGCCTTCTATCTTGCGATCCCCATTCAGTATCTGCTTGTGTACTTCGAGCTGATGCCGTACTTCACGGTGTTCATCCCCGTGTACCTGTTCCTGCTGCTGCCGGTCGTCGCTTCCCTTAGCCACGACAACGACAGGTATCTTGAACGTGTCGCCAAGGTTCAGTGGGGCGTCATGGTGTGCGTGTATTGCGTGAGCCATGCCCCTGCCATCGCCACGCTCGATCTGGGGCATTTCCGCTCTTCGGGCGCCATGCTGCTTCTGTTCTTCCTGATCGTGAGCTTTTGCTCCGACCTCTTTTCAGTGCTTGCCAGCTCCATGCTGGGCGGACACGCCTCGCGCATGCTTCCCAACAAGAGCATCAAGGGCGTGGCCATCGGCTTTCTTTGCGCCCTCGTTGTCGGCCTTGCCCTTTTCTGGCTCACTCCGTTTGAACTCTGGCAGACCGCCCTGTTCACCATCGCAATCATCGGTGCGGGCATCATGGGCGACATCGTTGTGAATTCCATCAAGAAGAGTCTTGGAAACAAGGGCTGGGAGAGCGAGATGTACATCGGCCGCGGTGTGCTCGAGCGCTTTGCGCCGCTCATCTTCTCGGCCCCCGTGTTCTACCACCTCGCGCTCATCTACTTCTCGATCGCGGGCTGACCGGCAGCCCGCTCCGGAACAAAAAACTCCCGCCCGAGCAATGCAAGGGCGAGAGTTTTTTCTTTGAGCCGGCGGACAAATCAGATGCTCATCAGGCCGCTGTAGCAGGCAATCAGAACAATGATGCCGAAGCCGATCCGATACCAGCCAAACCCCTTGAAGTCATTCGTGCTCACAAAGCGCAGCAGCCAGCGGACGACGAAGATTGCCGAAATGAAGCTCACGACAAATCCGATCGTGATGGAAGGCAGATTGGCTGCGGTCAGAATATCCCGGCTTTTCCAGAGGTCGTAGGCCGTCGCGCCGAAAATCGTCGGAATCGACAGGAAAAAGGAAAACTCCGTCGCCGCTTTCCGCGACAGGCCCAGCACCAGGCCCCCGATGATGGTGGCTCCGGAACGGCTCGTGCCGGGAATCAGGGCAAAGCACTGCATGCAGCCCACGGCAAGGGCATCCTTCCAGGTCATGTCGTCCATGCCGGCAACGCGCGGGGCCTTCCCGCTTTTCTGCTGGGCGTTCTCAATCCAGAGAATGATCAGGCCGCCAATCACCAGAGCCGCGGCAACGGGAATCGGCTTGAAAAGATAGGTTTTGATTGCCGAAGCGCAAAACACGCCGAGCACCGCTGCGGGCAGAAAGGCGATCACGGTGTTCACGGCAAGCCGCTGATCCTTGCCCGGCTTGAAGAGATTTTTCAGGATGGCAATGATGCGCTCGCGATAGTGCCAGCAGACGGCGAGAATGGCGCCAGCCTGAATTGCAATGTAAAACGTCTCGGCTCCAGTCTCATCGTACCCGATGATGTCGCCGGCCAGAATCAGGTGGCCGGTGCTGCTGACCGGCAAGAACTCCGTCAGCCCCTCGACAATGCCGAGAATGATCGCTTGAATCGTATAAGCAAGATCCATTTTCCTGGGTCTCCGAAAGGGAGACTTCTCAAATAATCACAAAATCATCGCAATGGATCGAAATTCGTCCATCAGAAAAGCTAGGGGCGCATTCTTGCACAATTTGTAGGCATTTTCAGAAAGAGCGCAAAGGAAAATCTGCTAGGATGCAGAAAGGTATCTTTCCCAAGGAAAACAATTGGACACCGACTCACTTCTCAAGCTCGCGCTCGCGGGATTCTTCATCGTACTGAACGGTTTTTTCGTTCTTTCCGAATTCGCCCTCGTCAAGGTCAGAAAATCCAAACTGGAAGAGATGGTCAAGGAGAAAGTTCGCAACTCCCGGCTCGCTCTGAAAATGACCAACTCCATCGATACGTATCTGAGTGCAACCCAGCTGGGCATCACGCTTGCATCCCTGGCGCTGGGCTGGCTGGGCGAGCCCGCCGTCGCCTCTCTCATCAGGCCTGTGCTTGACAAGTACACGCCTCTTGGCGAAGTCGGCGTGCACACGATCGCCGTGATCATCGCCTTCACCTCGATCACACTCTTTCACGTGGTGTTCGGCGAGCAGGCGCCCAAGCTCGTTGCCATCGCCCGCAGCGAGCGCATGGTGCTGGTCATCGCGCGGCCCCTGTACGTTTTCTGGATGGTCTTCTATCCGGTCATCCGGCTCTTTGACTGCATCGCCGCCGCTGCCGTGCGCCTTGTCGGAATCCGGGCCGTGAATGAAAGCGAACTCGCACACTCCGAAGAGGAAATCAAGATCATCGCCGACGAAAGCTTGAAGGGCGGCGTTCTGGACAACACGGAAACGGAAATCATCCAGAACGCGGTTGATTTCGGAGACACCGTCGTGAGGGAAATCATGACGCCCCGCAAGCGGCTCGTCTGCATCGACAAGCAGAAATCCCTTGAGGAGAACCTGCGTATCGTGCGCGAGTCCAAGTTCACGCGCTTCCCCTACATTGACGGCAGCAAGGATCATGTGATCGGCATGGTGCACATCAAGGACATGATTCTGTACGATCCGACGGACGAACACCCCAACTTTGACAAGATCGCCCGCAAGTTCATCATCGTCCCTGAAAATTGCCCGATTTCCCAGATTCTGGTGAGAATGAACAAGGAGCGCATCTCGGCGGTGCTCGTTCTTGACGAATACGGCGGCACTGCCGGCATCGCCACGATGGAAGACATCATTGAGGAGATCGTCGGCGACATCAATGACGAGTACGACAATGAGGGTGCCGAGTACAAGAAGATCTCGGCCAACCAGTACGAGTTCAAGGGACGCTATGAACTGGTCAACATCGAAGAGATGCTCGACGTGGTCTTTGAGGATACCGATCAGGTGACGATCGGCGGCTATCTGTTCAACCTTTTCGGTCGGCTGCCTGCGGACGGCGACAAGATCGAGGACAGAAATTTCCAGTACGAGATCATCAAGATGAATGGCGCAGCCGTCGAATCGGTCCGCCTTACGGTCAAGGAAAAGCCCTTGGACGAAGAAGACAACCGGGACGATTTTTCCTAAGGACTGATCCGTTCAGTTCCCGGCGCCCGCGCAGCCCTCACAAGGCTTCGCGGGCTTTTTTCATTCCGCGGCAGCTGAGGGCGAAGAAAAAGACCGGATTCCGGCAAAGGAAAACGGTCTTTGACTGGGGCTTCGGACGGAAAGCCGCAAGAAGCCCCCGGGCCGGGCAGCCGATTAGAAAGGCATCTTCATCCCGGGCGGCAGAGGCATGCCCGCGGTGGCCTGACGCATTCTGGCGGCGGCAGCCTCCTCGGCCTTGTGCGTCGCATCGTTCAGAGCGCCGGCGACGAGATCCTCAATCATCTCCTTGTCATCGGCCTCCCCGGTGAACAGGCTCTGGGCGATCTCAACCTTCTTGCACTCGTGCTTGCAGGTGATCGTCACCTTGACGAGCCCGGCTCCAGCCTCGCCCGTCACTTCCATGTTGGCCAGTTCGGCCTGGGCGCGTTCAACGTTTTTTTGCATTTTTTGAGCCTGAGCGAGCAGACCCTGGATGTTGCCTCTCATAGATAACAGTTTCCCTAACTTCGTTTTCAGTTAAAGGCCTGATCGATGTCTCATCGATTTCGGCGCACAAAATTCGGACGCATTCTTGCACAATTGGATCGCTTTTGAATGCATCGATCATCGCAAGGCGGGCCGCGCGCTTCTCGGACTGCTCAAGCAGCTGCACGCACGGAGCGTTCTCCCCGATCTTGTCTTCTGCTGTCCGGTTCACGGCAAACGCGTGTCCCTTCACCCCGGAGAGCGCCGCCTCGATCTGGCTGCGGCACTCGTCAAGCAGCCTGCCGACCTCGGGACGCAGCAGAACGTGATCCTCGGTCAGTTCCAGAACCTCGGCGCCGGCGGCAACCTGCCGCGGCAAGCCGGAAAGGGTTGTTGCGCGCATCAGTTCGCGCCAGTTAAGAAGGAGAGGACTCGGCTCAAAGACAACGGGCTTCAATACCGGCTTTCCCCTGCTTTCGCGCGCACGCTTAACTGGCGCCGGGCTCTCCCCGGCCGTCCTCCCAGGGCACCTCGCCCGCAAGCGCATCAAGCGCCTCGGCCGGGGGCTCGTTGACCATCTCTTCGGGCGGTTCATTGACCGGCATATCAGCCTTGCTGGCTTCGGCTGCGGGCGCCTGCCGCATGGCTTTTTCCGCTGCGGGAGAAACACGCGCGGCGGCAGGCTCGGGCACTGCGGCGGGAGCCGCCTTCTCGGGCACGTTCGCTCCGACTCTGCTGCCCGCGGGCTTGAAGGCCAGCATGCGCAGGACGGCCATCGTAAAGCCGGCATACTCATCCGGGGCAAGGGCCATGTCGTTGCGGGCCTGGAGCGCGATCTGGTAATCGAGCTGCACTTCCTCGGGCGTCATTGCAAGCGCAAGGCGCTTGATCTGCTGCCCCTCGGGATCCTCGCCGCTCATGGACTCGGGCACGCGCTGCACCATGGCAATGCGGTGCAGCAGGGACGCCAGGTCCCGAATTGCCTGCGTGTAGGAGAAGCTGCTCTCGCCCATCTTGTCGGCAATTCCGATGGCGCGGGAAGCGTCCCCCCGCACAACGGCATCAAGCAAATCGGCGAGCACCTCGCCATTGATCACGCCAAGCATGGCGCGAACCGAGTCGAGCGTCACCTTCCCAGCGGAAAACGCGATCGCCTGATCCAGAAGGCTCAGGCCGTCGCGCATGGAGCCCCGGGCGCCGGAAGCCAGAAGCCGCAATGCCGCGGGCTCGGCTTCAATGCCCTCCTCGCGCATGATGTCGGCCATGTGGTCGGCGACCGCCTTGGGCGTCATGTTGCGCAGATTGAACTGCAGGCAGCGCGAGAGCACTGTCACGGGCACCTTCTGAGGATCGGTCGTCGCCAGAATGAACTTCACGTATTCGGGCGGCTCCTCAAGCGTCTTGAGCATCGCGTTGAACGCGTGCGTGGTCAGCATGTGGACTTCGTCGATCATGTAGACCTTGTAGCGGGCGTTGGACGGCGCATACATGGCTCTTTCAAGCAGCGCTGTCATCTCCTCGACCGAACGGTTCGAAGCCGCGTCCATCTCGATATAGTCCACGAACCGGCCTTCGTCGATCGCCCGGCACGCGTCGCACACGCCGCAGGGCTTGCTCGTTACGCCGCCCTTGCCGTCAGAGCCGGTGCAATTGAGGCACTTGGCCAGAATTCTTGACAGCGTGGTTTTGCCCACGCCGCGGGTTCCCGTGAACAGGTAGGCGTGATGCAGACGATTTTCGTCGAGCGCGTGCCTCAGAGCCGCCACAACATGATCCTGTCCGACCATGCTGTCAAAATCATGCGGTCGCCACTTGCGGGCCAGTACCTGATAACTCATCGCGTTGAAGACCTCAGAGAAACCGTGAAAAAGAACCGCACGGCTGCGTGCGGAGACGGGAAATTCTAACTGATCGGCGCTGCCGGACAGAATCCTCAAGCCGCGGTACCGTCATCGGACAGAAATGGAAATGGCGAGCCTTATCCTCGGCACTAAGAGACTTCCGCCGTGGCTGCTTCGTTCCCGACCTGACCAGGTTAGCAGAGCTCTTATGCGAGGGGACCCGCCAAGGGCGGCATTGTAGAGGAATTGGGCCGCAAATGTCACTTTCTCTTCGGGAAGAGCAAACAGTAAGCGCTAAAATCCGCGGGACACTTTCCCGTTACTCCTTTTTTACTGCACGACCGTGACTCATACAACCTACCGCAAAGACTACCAGCCGTTCTCCCATCGCATCACCTCCGTCGATCTGGATTTTGTGCTCGATCCGGAAAACACTCTGGTTCGCAGCTGTCTGCAGGTGGAGAAACAGTCCAAGGCAGCGACGAACGATCTGGTGCTCAACGCCTCCGAACTGACCTTCATCTCTCTTGCAATCAACGGCAAGCCCGTCAATTCAAGCCGCTATACGCTCACGGATACGACGCTCACCATCCACGCAGTCCCCCCTCAGTGCCGCATTGACATCACCAACAGCTTCAGTCCCGCCCGCAACACGATCCTGTCGGGCATCTACATGAGCCGCGGCGCCTTCATGAGCCAGTGCGAGTCCGAGGGCTTCCGCCGGATCACCTACTGGCCCGACCGGCCTGACGTGATGAGCGTGTTCAGCGTGACGATCCACGCGAGAAAGGATCTCTACCCGGTCCTGCTCTCCAACGGCAATCTCGTTGACTCGGGAGACGAACCCGACGGGATGCACTACGCTGTCTGGAAGGATCCCTTCAAAAAACCGAGCTATCTCTTTGCCCTGGTCGCAGGAGACCTCAAGGATCGCAGCGAAAAATTCACGCTGAAAAACGGCAAGGAGGTGCTGCTGCAGATCTGGACCGAGGAAAGGAACTACGAGCGCAGCGCCCACGCGCTGGAAAGCCTCAAGAAGGCGATCCGCTGGGATGAGGAGCGCTTCGGGCTGGAACTCGATCTTGACCGGTTCATGATCGTTGCTACCGATGATTTCAACTTCGGAGCAATGGAGAACAAGGGACTCAACATCTTCAATTCCCGCTACGTGATGGCCTCGCCCGAGACCGCCACGGACCAGGACTATCTGAACATCGAGTCCGTCGTGGGGCATGAGTACTTCCACAACTGGACCGGCGACCGCGTGACGCTGCGGGACTGGTTCCAGCTCACGCTCAAGGAAGGCCTCACGGTTTTCCGCGACCAGGAATTCTCGATGGACATGGCGCCCGATGCGAGCACCCGCGCGGTCCTGCGCATTCAGGACGTGCGCTCGCTGCGCTCACGCCAGTTCCCCGAGGATGCCGGCCCCATGGCGCACCCCATCCGCCCTGATTCCTATGAGGAAATCAATAATTTCTACACGATGACCGTGTACGAAAAGGGAGCGGAAGTGATTCGCATGCTGCAGACGATCCTGGGCAAGGAAGGTTTCCGCAAGGGCATGGATCTCTACATCAAGCGCCATGACGGAAACGCCGTCACATGCGACGACTTCCTGTCGGCGATGAGCGATGCGAACAGAACCGACCTGCAGCAGTTCGCCCTGTGGTACTCGCAGGCCGGCACTCCCCGCGTTGCCATCTCAACGCAGTTCGATGCTCAGAGCCATACCTACACGGTGCAGGCCTCGCAGATGATTCCCGGCACGCCAGGGCAGCCCGCCAAGGAGCCCATGCTCATCCCGATATCCATCGGCCTGATCGACCAGAAGGGCGTTGACCTGCCGCTCACCCTGGCTGGCGAGAGCGCCTGCCAGGATACGACCCGCACCCTGCTTCTGACCGAAGAGTCCATGAGCTGGACCTTCATCAATATTCCCGACCGGCCGTACATTTCCATCGGCCGGGGCTTTTCCGCGCCCGTGGTGTTCGACTATGCGTATACGCGCGACGAGCTCGCCTTCCTCGCAAAAAACGACAGCGATGCGTTCAACCGGGCCGAAGCGATGGAAAGGCTGTGCACGCTTGCCCTGAACCGCATGATTGATGAGATCGAACTCGGACAGGAGCCGCATACCGAGCAATTCCTGCTCAATGCCTTTGAAACCATTCTCAAGGATGAATCGCTCTCGCCGATGTTCCGCGCCGTAGCTCTGGAGCTGCCGAGCGAACAGGATCTCGGCCAGAGTCGGGCCATGATCAATCCGACGGCCATCCACGTGGCCAGACAGCGGCTCATCAGGGAAATCGGCGACTACTTCAGCCAGGATCTCGCCGCAACGGTGGCCAAGAACAAAACGGGCGGCCCCTACAGCCACGATGCGGCAGATTCGGGCAAGCGCATGCTCAAGAACCTGTGCATGTCCTACTGGCTTGCGGGCGGCAGTTCCAAGGCGCTGCTCGACGCGAGATCGCAGTTCGATTCGGCAGACAATCTGACCGACAAGCTGGCCGCTCTCACCATGATCGTGAACAGCAAGAGCCCGGCAAAAATCGATGTGCTCAATGCCGCGATCAAGGTCTGGGCCAACGATCCCCTGCTCGTCAACAAGTGGATCACGGTTCAGACGACGGCTGTCTGCCACGAAGGCGAAATGCCCATTCTTGAGCGCATCCAGCAGCTCAGCCAGTACCCGGCCGTCTTCTCTCTTGAGAATCCGAACAGCGTCTATGCAATGGTTCTGTCGTTCATGACCAGCAATCCGGCCGAATTCCACCGCGAGGACGGTTCCGGCTACCAGTACTGGTACGACATGGTGACAAAGCTCGACACCATCACCCCCCATGTCGCAAGCCGCATCGCCCGAGTGCTGAACAACTGGCGCAGATACGATCCGGAGCGCGCGGCCAAGATGCATGAGGCCCTTGTCGCCGTCAGCAGCATTCCAACCCTTTCGCCCCATGTGCGCGAAGTCGTCATGAAGGCGCTTAACAATCCCTAATCTTTTTTGAGGCAGGCAACAGCCATGGCACAAATCAACTTGAAATCCTATCTTGAGACGCAGATTGCAGAGTACGGCCTGAGCAAGGATCTCGCCGCACTGCTTTGCGGGCTGGCCGAGACAGGCAAGAGAATCAGTCACGAAGTCAGCCGAGGCGCTCTGGCAGGCGTTCTGGGCCTGGCGGGAACGGAAAACGTTCAGGGCGAAGACCAGAAGAAGCTTGACGTGATCAGCAATGAGATCATGGTCGAGGGATGCTTCGCTACGGGCGCCGTCATGGCGGTTGCCAGCGAAGAGATGGACCATTGCCTGCAGGCCGACGGCTCGGGCAAAACCGGGCCGCTTCTGGTGTGCTTCGATCCCCTTGACGGCTCGAGTAACGTCGACATTGATGCGACCATCGGCACCATTTTCTCGGTGCTGCCAGCTCCGCAGGGAAAGACTTGCGCACAAATCACCGACGCGGACTTCCTGCAGCCCGGCACGAACCAGCTTGCCGCCGGCTACATTCTGTACGGCCCGCAGACGCTGATGGCCTTCACTCTTGGCCGCGGCACGCAGATGTTCACGCTCGACCGGGACAGCAACGACTTCATCCTGACCGTGCCTGCCGCGAAGATCCCCGCCGCAACGCAGGAATTCGCCATCAACTGCTCGAACATGCGCCATTGGGAAGCCCCGGTCAAGAACTACATGTCCGAGCTCTTTGCAGGCAAGACCGGCATCCGGGGCAAGGACTTCAACATGCGCTGGGTTGCCTGCATGGCCACGGAAGTTCACCGCCTGCTTTGCCGCGGCGGCATCTTCATGTACCCCAAGGACAACCGCAATCCCGATCGCCCCGGCAAGCTGCGCCTGATGTACGAGGCAAATCCGATGAGCTGGCTGATTGAGCAGGCCGGCGGTCATGCCACGAACGGTTACATGAGAATCCTTGAGATCCGTCCCGAACAGCTTCACCAGCGCGTGGCCGTGTTCCTCGGCGCCGCCGAAGAAGTCGATCGCGTCACCTCCTATCACAGCAAGGGCTAGCCATCATGCATGCAAGAAACCTACTCGTTGGGCTGAGCATCGCCCTTTTTGCCTGCAGCTCTCAGACTGCGCAGCAGACAACCGCCACCGAGGATGCCAAGGCAAGCGTGAACGCCCTCGGGGAAAGCGCCTCCAAGGGCTGGAGCGCCGTCAAAAAAGGCGTTTCGACAGGCTGGGAGAAGACCAAGGAAGGAACCGCCACTGGCTGGGATAAAACCAAGGATGTGACCGCACGGGGCTGGAACAAGACCAAGGAGACGGCTGTCGAAGCCAAGGACGCCGTCAAGGAGAAGATTCACAAGGCTACCGAGTAGTCCTTCCGTCAGTTTCTGTCTTTCTGTTTTGAGGGGAAAGCCGTGCAAACGCCTTTCCCCTTTGCTTTTTTCGCTCAGATCGTTGCAGGAAGATCTGCCAGCTCACCGAAGAAAATAACTTGCAAGCTATCAAATCGATAGCCTTTAATGGATTTGAACTATACGCATTGTTGTAGGACAATTCCTCCCATGGGCGCACCAGCCCATCCCTCCCCCAATCAATGGAGACAATCAATGGACAACCAGGAACTCGCCGTCCGGTTCACCGACCTGATGGCCAGATTCACGTCGTATCTGGGCAAGCACATGCCCGACGATGTGATGGAGGCGCTCACGACGCTGCGCGCCCAGCAAAACACCGATCTTGCCAAAATCGTCTACGACTCGATGTTTGAAAACCTTGCTGCCGCCGAGCAGGATGACGTTCCGAGCTGCCAGGACACGGGCGTCATTCAGTACTTCGTCGAATGCGGCTCCAGGTTCCCCTTGATCGGGCAGATGCGCGAGTGCCTCACGCAGGCGACAAAGCGCGCCACCAAGGAGGCGCCCCTTCGCCACAACGCCGTGGAGATCTTCGTTGAAAAGAACTCGGGCAACAACACGGGCGTCCGGATCCCCTACATTGACTGGGAAATCATTCCCGATTCCGACGAGTGCACGATCTACGGTTACATGGCGGGCGGCGGCTGCTCCCTGCCGGGAGCGGCCAAGACGCTCATGCCGGTGGAAGTCTATGAAGACATGGGGCGCTTGTTCTTTGACGTGCTCGTGGAACG
>ODAI011703271.1_pt1 | contig 25224 bp, 20 predicted proteins | sample 1539321 | NCBI WGS metagenome assembly ODAI01 (sample SAMN02144231, study PRJEB22623) | gut metagenome | biome: sheep rumen | host: Ovis aries | place: New Zealand
GCCTTGCGCTGAGAATGAACGGAACGCAGTGAAGTGAATGAAAGCGCAAGCACCAAAAGCGCAAATCTGACGATTTCACATAAGTGTAAGCTTTCGCCCTGGTCATGAGAGTGAACGCAGCAAAGCGGAGTGAACGCAATGACAAGATTCACAGGGCGAAACTTGACGATTTTAAATAGGAGGGTTTCGATGACTGTAAGAGAACAGACTGAAAAAATTGAAAATTCAATTCTAAGCCCCCATGCCTGCAAAAGTACAGACCTGTTTTTTGCAAAACGTCAAAATAATGAGCAGAAATGCCCGTACAGAACTGAATTTCAGCGTGACAGGGACAGAATACTCCATTGTAAATCTTTCCGCAGACTTAAAAGAAAAACTCAGGTTTTTCTCTCGCCGATAGGCGACCACTACCGCACAAGACTTACTCATACACTCGAAGTCGCACAGATTGCAAGAACTATTTCAAGAGGTATGCTTCTCAATGAGGACCTTGCGGAAGCTGTCGCCCTCGGTCATGATGTCGGTCACTCCCCTTTCGGTCACTGCGGTGAGGCTGTCCTAAATGAAATATGTCCCCACGGTTTCAAACATTACCTCCAAAGCCTCAGAGTTGTCGATGAACTCGAAAACAACGGCGAGGGTCTTAACCTTACATATGCCGTGAGAAACGGCATAAAATGCCATACAAATATGACCGCCGATACCCGTGAGGGCTGTATCGTGAGACTTGCCGATACAATCGCCTATATCAACCACGATATAGAAGATTCCATAAGGGCAGGCGTTCTCAGCGAAAACGAAATCCCGAAGGAATGTACCAATATCCTCGGAAATACCAAAAGCGAAAGAATTACAACACTCGTTGCCTCCGTTATAAGCCACGGTGCGGAAAATATTGACTTTCAGCCCGATATCCGCAAAGCCCATGACGATTTGAAAAGCTTTATGTTTGAAAAAGTCTACACAAATCCACACGCAAAACATGAGGAGGGAAAGGCTGAAATGCTTATACGCAGACTATATGCGTATTTTATAGAAAATAATTCAAAACTCCCGCAGGAATACCTGAAAATAGCAGAAAAATCCGATATTCACCGTGCCGTCTGCGATTATATCTCAGGAATGAGCGACAGGTATGCAGTGGATTTGTATACAGAACTTTTTGTCCCTAAATTCTGGAAATGAGGTCAGTATGACAATAAGTGACGAATTTATCCATTCACTGAAAATGGCTAACCCCATTGAGGACGTTATGAGTTCATATGTCAGTCTCAAACGTCAGGGCGGCAACAGAGTCTGCAACTGCCCGTTCCATTCGGAAAAAACTCCCTCCTGCACCGTTTTCCCGTCACAGCAGCATTTCTATTGCTTCGGCTGTCAGACAGGCGGAGATGTTATAACTTTCATAATGAAAATCGAAAATCTCGATTTCGTTGAGGCAGTCGAATTTCTCGCAAAACGTGCAGGCATGGAAATACCCGAACAGAACGGACAGGAAAAATATAACTCTGAACGCAGAACCAGAATATATGAAATGAACAGACTTTCTGCAAATTATTTCTACCTCTGCCTCGTCAAAGGTCAGAATAAAGCAGGAATAAATTATTTCCGCCATAGACAGATTGCCCCACAGACTATTAAAAAATACGGTCTCGGCTATTCACCCGATTCGTGGGACAGTCTTGCGAATTACCTGCACTCAAAAGGGTATAATGATGATGAGATATCTTCTGCATGGCTCGGAAGTTTCGGAAAAAACGGAAGATTATACGATATTTTCCGCAACAGGGTAATGTTCCCGATAGTTGATGTGCGTGGAAATGTAATAGGTTTCGGCGGGAGAGTCCTTGATGATTCAAAGCCGAAATATCTCAATACCTCCGAAACTCCCGTGTTCGACAAGGGAAATAATCTCTTTTCCCTTAATTTTGCAAAAAAATCCGACTCAAAAAAGCTAATACTATGTGAGGGATATATGGACGTTATCGCCCTGAATCAGGCAGGATTCGACAACGCAGTCGCTACGCTCGGAACTGCCATAACTCCCGAACAGGCAAGAATTATGAGCAGATGTGCCGAAGAAATCGTCGTCGCCTACGACAGCGACAGCGCAGGTCAGAATGCAGCCAGAAAAGCTATAAAACATCTCTCAGATGTCGGCGTTAAAACAAAAATTCTCCGCATGGAAGGCGCAAAAGACCCCGATGAATATATAAAAAAATTCGGCAGGGAACGTTTCAGAAAACTTATTGACGACTCCTCCGATGCCGTCAAATATATGCTTAGACAATGCGAAAATGATATAGATTTATCAACGGAAACAGGAAAAATTGACTACCTGCGGCGGACTTCCGATATCCTCGCCGAAATCCCCTCAAAGGTGGAAAGACAGGTGTATATTTCCACAGTTTCCGCAAAATGCGGCATTTCACCCGGTATCTTCAATGACCACATTGATAATATGCTCAGAAATAAAAACAAAATTCAGAAAAAAAATCAGTGGCGTTCAATAAAAACTGAAACAACTTTCCACAGAGATACCATAAACCCAGATTCAGAAAAAAATCATAAGGAAGCAATAGCAGAAGAAAGCATTATCTGCTATATTCTCAAAAGTCCCGAAGATGCCGACAAAATATCGGAAATGATTCCTCCCGAATATTTCGTCACATCTTTTAATAGAAAAGTCTATTCGGCTCTCCTCGGAAAAATCAAAACTTCCGAAAATTTTGACATTTCCCTGATGCATGAAGAGTTCAGCCCCGATGAATTCGGAAAAATAACAGGTATAACAGTGAACAGTATGTATAAGGATATGAGTACAAAATATATACAGGACTGCGCCGAAACACTCAAAGAATACAACAGTACGCATACGCAGGACAGCGAAATTTCCAATGAGGAACTTCGCAGTCTTTTCAAGTCAAAAAAATAAGGCTGAAAAAATAAAGGAGGAATTCATTATGGATTCAAAAAAGAACACAATAGACGCTCTCCTCGAAAAGGGCAAAGCCAACGGTAAACTCACAACCAAGGAAATCTCTGATGCCCTCGAAGAACTCGATTTCGATGTAGACCAGCTCAACAGCTTCTATGACACCTGTGATACGTTCAGTATCGAAATAGTCGATGACGGAACCGCAGACGCAGACCTTAAACTCAGTCTTGACCCCAACCTTACAGATGACCTCGAATTGGCCCTCTCAACAGAAGGAATCGCCATTGACGACCCTGTAAAAATATACCTTAAAGAAATCGGCAGAGTTCCTCTCCTTTCAACAGATGAGGAAATTCAGCTCGCACAGAAAATGGCAGACGGCGACAGATATGCAAAGAAAAGACTTTCCGAAGCAAACCTCCGTCTCGTTGTAAGTATCGCTAAAAAATATGTCGGCAGAGGTATGCAGTTCCTCGACCTCATTCAGGAGGGAAACCTCGGTCTTATCAAAGCTGTCGAAAAATTCGACTACACCAAAGGATTTAAGTTTTCAACCTATGCTACATGGTGGATACGTCAGGCTATAACAAGGGCTATCGCTGATCAGGCGAGAACTATAAGAATCCCCGTTCATATGGTTGAAACTATCACAAAGGTTAAAAAAGTATCAAGCCAGCTCCTCCACGAAAACGGTCACGACCCCAGCCCTGAAGAAATCGCTGAAAAACTTAATATGCCCGTCGATAAAGTCCGTGAAATACTCCGTGTCTCACAAGACCCCGTATCACTCGAAACTCCTATCGGTGAAGAAGAGGACAGTCATCTCGGTGACTTCATACCTGATGAGGAAGCTCCTGCACCTGCTGAGGCTGCATCTCTTACCCTGCTCAAAGAACAGCTCAACGATGTACTTTCAACTCTTACTGAACGTGAAGCCAAGGTATTGAAACTCCGTTTCGGTCTTATTGACGGAAAATCACGCACTCTTGAAGAAGTCGGTCAGAAATTCGATGTAACAAGAGAACGTATCAGACAGATTGAAGCCAAAGCCCTCAGAAAACTCCGTCACCCCAGCAGAAGCAAAAAAGTCAAGGATTTTCTTGACTGATACATAAAAATAAAAGCGGCTGATTTTTTCAGCCGCCTTTTTTATTAAATACTGTTTATAAGCTTTTCAAATCTTTCCATAGCCTCAGCAGTTCTGTCTCTGTCACCGAAAGCCGTCAGTCTGAACCAGCCCTCGCCATTCTTTCCGAATCCTGCTCCGGGAGTGCCGACTACTGCGATTTCTCTGAGCATAAGGTCAAAAAATTCCCAGCTTCCCATATTATTCGGACACTTGAACCATATATACGGGGAATTTATACCGCCTGTGAATTTAACACCGAGTTTAGTCATTGTGTCGGAAATTATTCTTGCATTTTCCTGATAGTAGGCTATATTTTCATGTATCTGTTTCTGCCCCTCATCAGTGAATACTGCCGCAGCCGCACACTGTACAGGATAGGAAACGCCATTGAATTTACTTCCCTGTCGTCTGCCCCATATCTGCGAGACTGAAACTTCAGTGCCGTCACTTGCTGTAACTTTAAGTGCATCGGGAATTACAGTATATCCGCATCTCATACCTGTAAATCCTGCTGTTTTGGAGAGCGAACACATTTCGATACAAACTTCCTTTGCGCCCTCAATGCAGAAAATACTTCTCGGTATGTCCTTATCGGTTATAAAAGCTTCATAAGCCGAATCATAGATAATCACGGCATTATTTTTCTTAGCATAGTCAATCCATGTTTCAAGCTGACTTTTTGTATAGACTGAACCTGTCGGATTATTGGGCGAACACAGATATATTATATCCGCATGAACTGCATAATCAGGCATGGCTGCAAAGCCGTTTTTCTCATTGGAATCTGCATATATAATTTTCCTGCCGTTCATAAGGTTTGAATCTACATATACGGGATATGCGGGGTCAGTTACAAGGATAATATTGTCATCTCCGAAAATATCGACAATATTTCCGCAGTCAGATTTTGCACCGTCATTGATTCTTATTTCGTTCGGTGAAATATCCGCACCGAGTTTTTTATAATAGTCGGAAACGGCATTTTTAAGGAAATCATAACCTGCACCGCTGTCCTCGTAGCCTTTGAAAGTTTCTTTCACACCCATTTCGTCACAGCCCTTTTTCATGGCATCAATAACAACAGGTGCAATTGGAAGTGTAACATCGCCTATACCCATGCGGATAATATCTGCATCGGGGTTTTCAGCCTTGAAAGCGTTTATTTTCTTAGCGATATTTATAAAAAGATAGTTTTTCTCTAATTTGAGAAAATTTTCATTCAGTTTCGGCATAACTCAAGCTCCTTAATTTAAAATCGTCAAATCTGTGTTTTTATTGCCTTGTACTTTCGTTCACTTTCAGTACAAGAACACAGATTTTCCTCCATTTTCTTTATGTAATCATCATCAATAATTCCGTCACAGATAAATTCCGCACTGCCTGTCATGATAACAGTACCGTCTGATTTATAAATTATAGTCAAATCACCGCCACGCAGGTGTATAAGGATTTCTTCATCATGACTGCATATTCCGTTTAATACGGCGGAGACTGCGCTTGCACACGCACCTGTACCGCAGGCGAAAGTCTCACCGCTTCCCCTCTCCCACACACGCATTTTAAGGGTATGGCTGTCAATAACCTGAATAAATTCGGTATTGACACGGTTGGGGAATATTTCATGATTTTCAAAGAAAGTACCTGTTCTTTCGAGGTCAAGTGAATCAACGTCATCAACAAATATGACAGCATGGGGATTTCCCATAGAAACGCAGGTCATATTATAGATTTTTCCGCAGACCTCAACAGGCTGGTTAATAAATCTGCTGAGATTTGATTTGACGGGTATATTTTGGGGTTCGAGAACAGCTTTTCCCATATCAACAGTAATATTTTCAACTTTTCCGTCAGATATGCCGAGCTTTAAAATTTTTATACCCGAATTTGTTTCAAGAGTTATGTCTGTTTTATCGGTAAGACCTTTTTCGTAAACATATTTTCCGATACATCTGGTAGCATTTCCGCACATCATAGCTTCCGAGCCGTCAGCGTTAAATATTCTCATGCGGAAATCGGCATTATCCGAGGGCATAATGAGGACAAGACCGTCCGAGCCTATACCTTTCCGCACATCGCTTAAAACGACGGATAACTTTTCGGGGTCGGAAACATTTTCTTCAAAGCAGTTCACATATATGTAATCATTACCGATGCCGTGCATTTTAGTAAACTTCATAAATTATCTCCTATTTAAAAACGTCAGATTTTGCCTTTTGTGGCTTGACATTTCATTCACTGCGCTAACGCTCCGTTCATTCCCATGTCAAGGGCAAAATCTTCCTCTTGCTTAAAATAAGGAGAACAGCAATAAAATACGAACTTATAATCTGCTAACATAAAAATCCGTACGATATGATTATAACATATCTAAAAGAAAAAATCAAGAAAAATTTTTCATATAATCCAAGCTCTTCGGCATAAAATTAAAAAAAGAACGGAGGGATTTATATGTTTTTCCAGCTTATCAGGAATCTTTTTTTCTTTGCCCTGCACGTTGACAACACCGCAGTATTTCCGAAACCACTTTCAAAAAATGAAGAACTTGACTGTTTCCGCAGAATGTCCGAGGGTGACAAATCCGCAAAGGATTCACTTATCGAGCATAATCTCAGGCTTGTGGCGCACATAGTCAAAAAATATGCCAGAACAGCCGAGGAACAGGACGAATTTATTTCCATAGGCACAATAGGACTTATCAAAGCCGTATCGACATTTGACTATACCAAAGGCGCAAAATTCGCAACCTATGCAAGCAGATGCATAGAGAATGAAATACTTATGGATTTCCGTGCATCTAAAAAATCCGCAGGAGATGTCTATATAAATGAACCTGTCGAAACTGACAAGGACGGAAACACTCTCACACTTATAGATCTGATAGATGACGGGGCGGATATCCATGAACAGGTTGATACGGCAATACGTTCAAAACGCCTGTATGAATTTCTTGAAAAATGTCTTTCCTCCCGTGAACTTGAAATAATAATCTATCGTTACGGACTTTATAACAGCACTCCCCATACACAGAATGAAACGGCTTCAAAATTAAACATATCACGTTCATATGTATCGAGAATCGAGAAAAAAGCTGTTGAGAAACTCAGAAAAATGTATGATGAAAACCGCTGATTATATTTTGAATGACGGCGGCAAATCGTCATAGGACGAAGATTTTTCAGGCGAAGGATATACTCTTTCAAAGCCGTTTTCCGTAAGTTTCACTATATTGTTGAATATAAGGAAATGTTTTTCATCATACTGCATTGATACATGATAATGACCCGAAAACCACATTTTATATTCAAGTTTTTTATCAATTTCTTCAAAAAAGTCAGTAAGTATATTTGTACTGTAATTACTGTTGAAAAATATATCATTCTGTATACTTGTAGGCATTGAATGGGTAATGACGATATCTGTTTTATAATTGATTTTTTCGAGGACTTCCCTGCCGTGCTGAATTTCTTCTTCGGTGGGGATTTCTTCTTCCCATATAGATTTTCTGAGTACACGGTATTCCTTGTCATGGCTTTCCGCACCGCCGAAAAAGAAAAAATTTATTCCGTCAAGCTGAAAAGCACTTCCACGGCATATATGAATTATATTATTTGTAATTTTCTGAACCTTTGTGCCGTTCCATTCCTCAACGGGATAGTCTTTAATCATGTCATAATTTTCGTGATTGCCGTCAATCCAGAGAGTAGTCCACGGCTTTCTGTCGAGCCACTTGAGCCAGTAGTGTTCTTCATTGGAATCGTCCCACAAAAGCCCGAAATCTCCGCATATTATGAGATAGTCCGAGCGTGTGAGCGTATTTCCTTCAATAAATTTATCTGAGGTGAGTTTTCTTATATCAATGCTTCCGTGTGTATCTCCTGTAATAAAAATCATTGTTATACATCTCCCGATAAAAAAATTCAGCTCTTAGCATATATATTATAACACATTAAAGATAATTTGTCACTCAAAATTATTATATTTTAAAAAATAAAAAACTTGACAAATAAAAAAATATATTATATAATCAGATTATAAAAAGAAAAGGAGCATTGCATATGAAGAAAATTTTTGCCGCAATTGCTGTATTGTCAGTTATGCTTACCGCCTGTGGAAATACAAGTCAGGATAACTCCGAAGAAAATATCCCGACAGTTACAGAAGCTGAACAAACAGAAGATATAACAGAATCTGTCGAAGAAACAGAAAATCTGACCGAAACAGAGGACATTCAGGAAGTAACCGAAAATATACCGAAAAATATTGACCCCCTCGCTAATCTTTCCGAAAAGAAACGTGTTATAATAGATACCGATACGGGCGGAGATGATGCAATGGCTCTAATGCTTGCCGCAAAAAATCCCAATATGACAATAGAAGGTGTAACAGTAGCCGCAGGTAATGTTGACCTTGAACAGGCTTCTTTAAATGCCCTCGCTTCCCTTGAAGCAGCAGGCTCGGACGCTCCGGTTTACAAGGGTGCGGATTCATCTTTCGCAGGCGAAAAAAGAGAGACTTTCAGCGTTTACGGCACTGACGGAATGGGTGACTGTGACCTCGTACACCCACAGGGCGTATGTCAGGAAATGCCCGCTGTGGATTTTATTCTCGAAACTGTGAAAAATAATCCCGATGAAATAGAAATTGTTGCACTCGGTCCTGTTACAAATATCGCCCTTGCTATACAGCAAGACCCCGAAACAATGTCTCATGTCAAAAAAATATGGTCAATGGGAAGTGCAGGTCTCGGAGCAGGAAATGCAACCCCTGTCTCAGAATTTAACGTTTACAAAGATGCAGAAGCTTATGATATAATGCTCAAATCAGGCATAGATATAACTATTGTCGGACTTGACCTCTGCGAACAGGAAGAAGTAATTTTTTCTGAACAACAGCTCAAAGATATGAAAAACGGAACACCTGTACAGCAGTTCGCCTCTGATGCAATGAGTAAACTCCTTTCATTCCGTCTTGAAACTCAGGGAAACAATGACGTTATTATATGTGATGCACTTGCTATGGCTCATGTTATATGGTCTGACATTTCGGCGGAAACTATGACGTGCAGTGCTTCATGTGTAACAGATGACTGTGAAGCCTACGGAGAAGTAATATTTTACAGAAGTGATATGGTATATGACAGTATGCCTGAACTTGGCGAACCTAATGTAACTCTTGTAACAAAACAGAATGTTGCAGATATCTATGAAAGAATAAACGCACTTTATGCTACCTGATTATAAAAAATCCCTCGGTTTTTCCGAGGGATTTTACTTTTATGGCGCAGCGGGTGGGATTCGAACCCACGTCCCTCAAGGGGCATCATGATTTCGAGTCATGTCCGTTATGACCACTTCGATACCGCTGCATATAATGGCTTTCAGCCAGTGTATATTATTATAGCATATAATTTTAAAAAAATCAAGTATTTTTTGAAAAAAAATTCAGTCGGGATAAAATATCCCGACTTTATATTTACTTTCTTTTGTTGTTAATCAGCGGATTTACTGAGCATATCTTCTTCTTTGAGGCGGTTGTTGTATTTTTCTTTAAGACTGTCCGTAAATTTTTTAATTTTTTCCTGACTGCGGGTAATATCATTTTCTACATTTACTATATCCGAACAGCGTTTCATGAAGTCTGTAATACTTTCAGGATTTTTATAAAAATCACTGCTGCAAATTATATCATCGCTGAACGTTTCATACTGCATAATTATATTGCCGTCCATTGTCCTTATGTAGTAAATACAGTTTGCAAACGGAGAGACATATACACTTATGCTTTTGCAGGTTTCAGGAAAAACAGGGAGTTCAACAGAGGATATCTCTCCGAATGATGTAAAATAATTATCCTTATATATGCCGTATTCTGTATTTATCCTGTCGGAAAATGCGTCACTGTCTGCATAAGGCTTGAAAAATCCGTATATACTGCACCCTGTAATTTTATTGTCATATATGCTTATTTTCTCAAAGGACATTGAACTGTCATCAGGGAGAGTATTTCTGCCTGTGAGAGAAAATGAACGTTTCCAACTGAAATTATTTTCATATGCATGACTGCCTTTTATTTTCAAATCATAGAAATATCTGCTGTTATTTTTCCTGCCGTATATCATTCCGACAGATACAGGAAAGACTTCATTTTCTGATTTTATTATGAAGTTTGTCTGACATGATGCAACTGAAACTGTATCACCAACAGAATCTTTCATGAAAACACCGTCAACATTATAATTATCGCCGACAGCCTTCATATTATCGTATTCACATGACGGGAAATCAATATCCATAGAATATATTTCAGAAATATCATCATCACTGAAAAAAACTCCTGTTTCGGCAGCGGCTATATAATTTTCTTCATTGAAATCTCCTGCATATTCAACGGCATAAATTTCATTTGTAAGAAATCCCTTTATTTTTTTCACATATATTTTAACTCTTGCGTCCCTTTGGTTTGTATTCACGAAAGGACAGCCGTAAAGACAATTTACAAGCCTGTCATTTCTGACATAATTTTCGAGTGATACGTCAAATTCCTGATATTCACCTGTGCGTGCATCAATATTCCTTATTATTTCAAGATATGAACTGTCAAGCCTGCTGCTTCCGAGCATTATATTTTTATAGATATTATTTTTCGGAATAAACAGCAAAACAAGAAATAATGCCGCTGTCAGGGCAACCCACCTGAAAAAAGGTTTTTTTCTGCCTGTGACATTTTCAACGTCGCTTATCGTAAATCCGCTTTCGGAAAAATCCGCATCTGTCTTTGGAAAAACTCTCGATGAAATTTTATCAAAACAATTGACAGATGATGAAAGTTCCTCCATTTTCTGTCTGAGCAGTTTTTCAAAATCTTCGTTTTTATTCTCCAATATCAACACCTGCCTTTTCTTTCAGTATACTCATAGCCTTTTTATATCTTGATTTTACGGTAGATTCGGGGGATTTCATAATTTTAGCTATTTCCCTGAAAGTAAGTTCGCTGCAAATATGCATGACTACAATCTGCCTTTGTTTATCATTAAGCGATTTAAGCAGTTGATTTATATAAATGCTGTCCTCAACAGTTTTTTCAGCATCGCCATAGCTCTGAATGATTATATCCTGACATTCTCTTTTGTATCTCCTGCGGATTTCCAGAGCGGTATTGCGGGCGATTTTATGGATATATCCTCTGCCGTCACCTTTTCGGGGATTGAAATTTTTCGCTGCCGCAAGCCTCACAAAAGTTTCTGCAACGCAGTCCTCCGAAAGATGATAGTCGGAAGTGATACTGAAAGCAAGTGCAAAAACACTCTTTCTAAACATATTATAAAGCATTTCAAGGCTTTCCCTTGAATGTGAACATTCCGTTATAAGACGGTTTATGTCCGTATTGTCACATTCTGAATTATCATCACGAAAAGCCTGAGCAGATACTTCACCTGTCATATCATCACTCCTTTGTCTTATGAAAGCTTTCAAGTACAAGTGATTTTAAAGGCATAAAAAGACGAAAAATTTCCAAAAAAATTTTAAAATCACGTTAGTATACCAAAACAAAAAAATCTCCTGCAAAATTACAGGAGATTTTATTTTTATTCTGTTATTTCAAGTCCCTGAACACTTTCGACAGTGTAAGGCTTGTCAGTACCGCTTACAGTGACTTTAATTGTACCGCCCTTTCTTTCGGCAGTGATTTCAGCGGAAAGTATTCCTTCCTTTGAATATACCTTTGCACAGGCTGTTTTTCCGTCATCAAGGCCGTATATTTTAATAGTCATATTGTCGGTATAGTCATACTCAACGGACTTTTCAAAGTTTCCGTATACAATTATTGAATTGGGCTTTGCATACAGAGGAAGTCCGAAATAGTCATATTTTTTGCTGTACCATTTTCCGCCGTCAAGCTGTTCACCCGTCTGTATATCCGTCCATGTACCGCCTTCGGGGAGATAGAAGTCGCAGATTCCCTCCTCATTGAATACGGGAGCGACAAGGAGATTATCTCCGAGCATATACTGAGTATCAACAGTAAGTGCCGCACGGTCATATGCAAAATCTATAACCATAGCTCTCATCATGGGGATACCTGTTTTATGTGTCTTTACGGCATTTGCGAAAAGATACGGCATAAGCCTTCCCTTTAATTTTACGAAATGTCTTGAAACATCGCAGCTTTCCTCGTCAAAGTTCCACGGTACACGGTATGAACTGTTTCCGTGATATCTTGAATGTGTTGACATAAGTCCGAATGCAGTCCATCTCTTGTAAAGGTCAGGAGATGCAGTTGCCTCAAATCCTGAGATATCATGCGAGAAGAAGCCGAATCCTGAAAGACACAGTGAAAGTCCTCCCCTTAAAGTTTCCCACATTGATTCATAGTTTGCAAAACAGTCACCGCCCCAGTGTACGGGGAACTGCTGACCGCCCACTGTTGCGGAGCGTGCGAACAGGCAGGCATTGTTCATGCCTTTTACTTCCTGCAAAGCCTCAAACACAGTCTTATTGTAGAGGTAGGTATAATAGTTATGCATTTTATACGGGTCTGAACCGTCATAATATACCACATCAGTGGGGATTCTCTCGCCGAAATCAGTTTTTATGGCATCAACACCGAGTTCCGCAAGACCTTTTATTTTTGATGCATACCACTGTCTTGCTTCGGGGTTGGTGAAATCTATTATCGCAAGTCCGGGCTGCCACAAATCGCACTGGAAAACCGAACCGTCCTTATTTTTGATGAAATAGCCCTTTTCCATACACTCATCGAATACAGGCGCACGCTGTCCAACATAGGAATTTATCCAGACGCATATTTTAAGACCTTTTTCTTTAAGGCGTGAGATAATGCCCTTCGGGTCGGGGAACATATCCTTATCCCATTCAAAACTGCACCACTGATATTCTTTCATCCAGAAGCAGTCGAAATGGAAAACTTCCAGAGGAATATCACGGCGGTTCATTTCGTCAATGAATGAATTAACTGTTTCTTCATCATAGTTTGTTGTGAATGATGTTGAAAGCCAGAGTCCGAATGTATATGCAGGAGGAAGTGCGGGCTTTCCTGTAAGGGTTGTATAATTCTGCAACACTTCGCCTATATTTTCACCGCCGAACACAAAGTATTCCATATGCTGTCCCTGAACGGAAAATGCAACTTTGGAAACAGTTTCGCTTGCTACCTCAAAGGTGACATTTTCAGGGTGATTCACAAATACTCCGTAACTGCGTGACGAAACATAGAAAGGTATTGATTTATAGCTTTGTTCGGAACAAGTGCCGCCGTCATTGTTCCATACCTCAACGGTCTGACCATTCTTTACGAAAGTGGAAAATTTTTCACCGAAACCGTAGATATATTCGCCTACGCTTATGTTGAGCATTTCACGGATAAAGGTATTATCCCCGTTATCGGACTTTGCAAAGAAACGTGAACCTGTCTGTGATGATTTTTTCTGAGCGTTGAACCATTCTTCTTCTTCGATGAGAGAAGTAGTTCTCCAGCCCTCTTTTGTGAGAAGTCTGTCATCATACCAGTATGAAACTTCCCAGCCGCCTCCCTGAGAGCCTATTTTTACCTTAGTTTTTCCTGAAATGAGTTCGTAACCGCCGTTTTCGTCCTTTTTTATCATGGGCTTGAAAGACTTGTCCTCATAGAGGGTAAAGGAGGGGTCTTTTTTTACTGCGCCCTTGAAATGGTCAATAGTTACCTTTATACTGTTTTCGAGTACAGAGGAAAATCTTATGGTAAGCATAGGACCTCCGAGGGTCATGCCCCTGTTGCCTATCCATTGATTTGCAGCATACACCGTTACTGAATTTTCATCAGCCTCAACGGTATACATCTGAGTGGCATAATTCACATTATACCCCGGCTTGTTGAGCCAGAAACCGTCTGAAATTTTCATAGTTAAACTCCTTTTTGTGCCTTATTGCTTTAAAATGCACTATCAGTATAACATATCCGTGTCAGAATGTCAATGCATATATTATTAAAAAAATACTGTCATGAAACGAACTGACTGTTATAAAGCTGTGCATAGAAACCGTTTTTATTCATGAGTTCGGAATGGCTGCCCTGTTCGATAATATTTCCGTCCCTCATTACAAGAATGGTATCTGAATTTTTGATTGTTGAAAGTCTGTGTGCTATGATGAAACTTGTCTTTCCCTGCATAAGCTTTACAAAAGCCCTCTGTATACGCTGTTCGGTACGCAGGTCAATTGAACTTGTTGCCTCATCAAGAATAAGCATAGGCGGATTCATAAGCATTACCCTTGCTATGCATACAAGCTGTTTCTGCCCCTGAGAAAGTCCGCTGTCCTCTGAAATTACAGTATCATAGCCATTCGGCAGACGTTTTATGAATCCGTGTGCATGGACGGCTTTTGCGGCTGATATTATATCCTCACGGCTTGCATCGGGTAATCCGTAGGCGATATTTTCGGCAACAGTCCCCGTAAATATCCATGTTTCCTGCAAAACCATTCCGAAACTGCTCCGCAGGCTGTCTCTTGTTACAGTTTTTGTATCTTTATCGGAAACTATTATTTTTCCGCTGTCGATATCGTAAAATCTCAGAAGTAAATTTATTATAGTTGATTTTCCGCAGCCCGTAGGTCCTACGATAGCTATTTTCTTTCCGCTTTCAACATCAAGGCTGAAATTTTTAATCAGTTCCCTTTCAGGGGTATAGGAGAATGATATATTTTCAAAACTGAGTGTTCCGTTACAGTTTTCAAGCTTTTCCATATCGGAATCATCTGAAACTTCTTCCTCGTCAAGCAAGTCAAAAACTCTCTGTGCCGATGCGACTGCATTCTGCAATTCAGCAAATACTCCCGATATTTCATTGAAAGGCTTTGTATACTGGTTTGCATACGAGAGAAAACTCGAAAGCTTTCCTACTGACATACTTCCTATAAATGACGATACTCCCGTGACGCTCAGTGCGCCCAAAAGCCCTACTGCCGCATATATAAGACCGTTGACAAATCTTGTTGGGGGGTTGGTCATGGAACTGAAAAATGTAGCCTTTGCACCGATTTTTCCGTATTCGTTATTTATTTCAATAAATTTTTCCTCTGCCCTTTTATCGTATACAAAAGCCTTTACAATTTTCTGATTTCCAGCCATTTCTTCGGCAAAACCTACCATATCGCCCCTGAGTTTCGACTGCTGTACATATGAATCATGTGAAGCCTTTGTTATTTTGGAGGCGGCTATGAATGAAAGCGGTGTGAGTACAACTACTACAACAGCTATCCTGACATTAATCGACAGCATAAAGGCAAGTGTTCCGATTATAGTCATCATTCCGCTGAAAAACTGCGTGAATCCCTGTAAAAGACCGTCAGATATTATTTCGATATCATTTATCACACGGCTTGAAAGTTCACCCTTTGTATGGGAATCTATATATTTAAGCGGTACTCTTTCAAGCTTTGCGAAAGCGTCCGCCCTCAAATCACGGACTGTAAGAAATGCAAGCTTATTCGTGCATAAACTCATTGTCCACTGAAAAATTCCGCTTGCAATGACTATTATTCCGAGTCTGAGAAGTATTTTTTTCAGATTTTCAAAATCCACATTTTTATTCACGCAGCAGTCAACTGCCTCGCCTATGAATACAGGTACGGCAAGCGATAATATTACCCCTGCCGCTGCAAAAATTACAGTCAGAACGAAATATATAAGATAAGGTCTTGCGTAAGAAAATACTCTTTTCAAAGTCTTTGTCATTATTTGCCCTCCTTCACATTCATCTGAGAATTATATATTTCCCTGTATACGGCACAGCTTTCGAGAAGTTCGTCATTTGTGCCTGTACCGACAGCCTCGCCGTCCTCCATGACAATTATTTTATCAGCATCTCTCAAAGAAGTTGTCCTCTGGGAAATCATTATAACGGTTGTATCGGGCATATCATTTTCGAGGGCTTTTCTGAGTTTCAAATCTGTTGCGTAATCGAGTGCGCTTGTTGAGTCGTCAAGGATTAATATATCGGGACTGCCGACCATAGCCCTTGCGATTGATATTCTCTGTTTCTGACCGCCTGAGAGATTTTTTCCGCCCTGTGATATGAATGTATCGAGCTTATCGGGCATTTTTTCAACAAATTCCCAAGCCTGAGCTGTTTTCAGTGCGGATATTATTTCTTCGTCTGATGCGTTTTCGTTTCTCCATTTCATATTTTCACGCAGAGTTCCTGAAAACAATACTGCTTTCTGCGGGACTGTGCCTATTTTTTTTCGGAGATAATTTTTATCATATTTGTTTATATTTATATCATTTATAAAAATATCCCCTTCTGTTGCGGAATAAAAACAGGGAATCAGGTTTGCAAGGGTAGATTTTCCGCTTCCCGTACCGCCTATTATTCCGAGCATCTGACCTTTTTTGAGTGTGAATGATATATTTTTCAGTGAATTGTCGCCTGCTCCCTCGTATGCAAAGGATACATTCTTAAATTCAATTATATTTTCCGAATTATTATCGTCTGCAAATTCTGAATTTTCTTCGGGATTAAGTTCAAATATTTCGCTTATTCTGTTTGCAGATGCAAGTGCTTTGGTAAATACAACTATAAGATTTGCAAGGACAATAAGTGCAAGAAGTATCTGTGTCATATAATTTACAAATGCTGTGAGTTCGCCCTGTGTGAGATTTCCTGAATCTATTCTTATTCCTCCGAAATACAATACTGCCACGATTCCGAGATTCATAATCATAAATGAAAAGGGATTGAGTATGGCTGAAATTTTTCCGACAGCTATTGAACTTTCCGAAATTTCATCTACTGCCGAATTAAATTCTTCAATTTCCTCCTGTTGTCTTGAAAATGCCCTGATTACCCTTGTACCTTCAAGGTTTTCACGGGTGAGAAGTGCTGCCCTGTCGAGTTTTTTCTGAGTATTTTTATACATGGGTACAGTTTTTCTCATTATCATAAATATAACAAAAGCTATCAGCGGTGCGGCTACGAAAAATATAACTGCAAGCTTTGCATCTATCATAACTGCCATTACTGCCGCCCCGACAACAAGAAAAGGACTTCTTGTCGCAAGCCTTATGAACATATTTACTCCGTTCTGGACGGTGTTTGAATCGTTTGTAAGCCTGTTCACAAGGGAAGATGTTCCTATTTTGTCTATATCTGCATATGAAAGCCTGTTTATATGCCTGTATAATGCCTCACGCAGTTCAGTTCCGAATCCGTATGCACATTTTGATGCGAAATACTGGCAGGTAAGCGCAAATCCAAGTCCGCATATGCCGAGAATTACAATAACTCCCGACATTCTCAGTATATATCCGCTGTCATTGTTCCCGATTCCGTTGTCAATTATTTTAGCCATTACAACGGGTACAATAAGTTCAAATATTGCCTCCAATAATTTGAAAAGCGGACCGAGAAAAAGTTCTTTCTTATAATTTTTAAGGTATACAAGTAATTTCTTCATTATGCACCTCTTTATTCATGTATCTGATATCAAGAAAATATCCCCCGTCCTTTGGCGAGGGATATAATATCACAAAATTTATTATGCCTGCTGAGTTTCAAGATTGAGCTTGAAAGGAGCATATCTGTTATAGGCTCTGTTATTTTTATTTACCTCAACATTCTTTGCAAGGTCTTCCATATAGTCTGTAAATTCATCATAGAAACGGCTCTGGACAAGGCTGTCAATATAATCTTGTGACCAGAGGTCATCTTCCGTCATACGTTCTCTGAGGTCGCCTCTGATTACGACATATATCTGTTCATCGCTGTAATCATAGACTTCTGCTTTTCCGAGTGACATTTCAAAGAGATGTTCATTAAATTCTCTTTCCTGCCGCTGGCTGTCGGATTCTGCCGTAGTAGTTTCTGTGGTTTCGTCATCTGATTCAGCGGCAGTGGTCTGTTTCTGGACAATTCGTTCATTTGCATGGGGGTCTGTGGTAGTGGTGGTTTCGCTGTCGGAATCTTCGGAAGAAACGGCAGTAGTTGTGGAATCTGTCTGTGAATCCTGAGAAGTTGTGGTTTCCTGTGATTCTTCGTCTGTATTTTCGTCAGTATCTTCGGATTCTTCCGTATCGTCTGATTCTTCGCTGATATCGGAAGTTGTTGTTACGGCAGATTCATCATCAGATTCTGCAACAGTTGTTACAGTAGTTTCGGTATTTGCTGATTCTTCGCCTTCGGCAGATGTTGTAAGAGATTCGAGGTATGCGTTATAGTCATCGTTCACAACGTCAAATTCAGCCATTTTATCGGCTTCGCTTGATTTTGCATTTATCTGTTTAACATATGTTTCAGCTTTTTTGCGGAGTTCTCTTTTTTCGTCATCTCCGAGGGAGTTGCCCTCGTCATCGGTCATGCTGATTGTGAAATATTTGACTCTTGCGAAATTTTCGTCAAAATAGTCTTTGAGTTCATCTTCCGTGCAGCTTTTTTCTCCGCCGATGCCGTAATAATGCTTGAATATAGCCTGTTCTTTCAGGGTGCTTGCGGCAATATCCCTGATTGTGTCTTCGGTTATGCCGTTTTCGATATATCTGCTGTCGGCACTGAAATAATATTCAGCCATCATGTCAATCTGGTCGAGTTCATCGGAAGTGAGTTCAAGACCGAGTTTTTCAAATTCCTGCTGAATTGTTGCATAGTCCTCGCAGTATTTGGTAGCCTTGTCCTGAATCCAGTCCTCAGCTTCGAGGTCCTCAATTCTCGAACTCTTTACAGTTTTAAGGTCAGGCGCAGTTCCGTCACTTCCTGTAAGCTGTGAGACAGCCTCGCTGTAAGCCTGCATTGTGTAATAGAGAAAAACTCCTGCCCTTACGTCATATCCGTTTACACTAATGGCATTTTCAGTACCTGCACCGATAGTGGGCGTACAGCCTGCCATTGTTGCCGCAAGTGTGAAAGATGTAACGGCAGCGGCAAATTTACTTATATTTTTCATTTATAAAATTCCTCCAGTATTTATAAAATTCCGTATACTTTCATATTATACTATATTTTTTTTAATTTGTCCATAGCAAAACTGAAATTTTTTTAAAATTATCAGAAAAATTTATTGTTAAAATTATATGAAAATATATAAATATCTCTTTTTCCTTGACTTATAGGAATAAAAATGTTAAAATAGATTTATGCTTGATTTTGAAGGAGGTTTTATGTTGAAAGTAACTTTAATTGCCCATACTCCTCAGCCCGAAAAAATTGCCGCATCTGCCGCTAAACTCTGCTATTCAAGCAGCGATATCGACGGCATAACTCAGGGGCTTGATGACGAAAAAACTGCATCTTATATTGATATGCTCGTTTCAATAGGTCACGAAAGCGTCATGGAACACGCAAGCTTTACTTTCGGTATCGAGGGAATATCCCGTGCCTGTTCGCATCAGCTTGTAAGACACAGAATCGCTTCATATTCACAGAAAAGTCAGCGTTATGTCAATGAGGACGGCTTCGATTTCGTGACTCCCCCTGCCGTATCCGAAATTCCGCAGGCTAAACAGGAATATGACAGAATTGTCAGCGAAATCTCCAAAAGCTACTCACTTATCGCTGATATGCTCACAGAAAAACATAAGGCGGATTTCATCGCTCAGGGCATGGAAGAGAAAACTGCATCTTCAAAAGCAAGAAAACTCGCCAACGAGGACGCAAGATTTATCCTCCCCAATGCCTGCGAAACTAAAATTATTGTAACTATGAACGTCCGCTCACTCTTTAATTTCTTTAAACACCGCTGCTGCAACAGGGCGCAGTGGGAAATAAGGGCAGTTGCAGACGAAATGCTTAGACTTTGCATACAGACCGCTCCGCATATCTTCCGCTATGCAGGTCCTTCATGCGTTGCAGACGGAAAATGCCCCGAAGGTAAAATGTCATGCGGAAAAATATTGCAGGTTAAAGACAAATATGCCCGGTTTTTCAGATAAAACAGTTTTTTTAATTCAGAATATGTAATTTTGTAAGTCAGAAAGGATTTTTATTATGATATATGTTTATCTCGCAGAAGGTTTTGAAGAAATCGAAGCTCTCACTCCCGTTGACCTCCTCAGAAGAAGCGGTAAAAAAGTCGTTACTGTCGGTGTCGGTGACAATGTTATCGTAGGCTCTCACGGTATACCCGTTGTCTGCGATACTATCGCTCAGGAAGCCGTTCTCAGTTACGAACTTGAAATGATTGTCCTCCCCGGTGGTATGCCCGGTACGCTTAACCTCGAAAAATCAGGCTACGTTCAGGCGGCAATCGACTACTGCACAGACAATAATAAATTCATAGGTGCTATATGTGCCGCTCCTTCAATTCTCGGTCACAAGGGTCTCCTTAACGGAAGAACTGCCGTATGCTACGAAGGCTTTGAACAGCAGCTCACAGGTGCGGTAATCGGTGAGGATTCCGTTGTGTGCGACGGAAATATCATCACCGCAAGAGGCGCAGGCGTTGCTGTTAAATTTGCCCTCAAACTTATAGAAAAAGTTGTTTCCGAATCAGAAAGCAAAAGACAGTTCAATGCTATCCTCTGCGACTGACATGAAAGATAAAAAATATCTCAGGAAATATTTTTCAGATTTGCGAAAAGCTGAAAAAAACAACTCAAAAGACATAATAATATCAGAAAAGCTGCTCTCACTCGATAAAGTTTTAAATGCAGACAATATCCTGATTTATGCATCTTTCGGCTCTGAAATCAATACTTGGGATACGGCTCGCAGAATTATGGAGAAAAATATCCCCCTGTCGTTTCCGAAATGCGGTGAAAATGGTCTTATGTCTTTCCATACGGTCAGTTCACTGTCTGACCTCAGAAACGGAAAATACGGCATAAAAGAACCCGATATATCCCTCCCCCAGCCCGTCATAACAGATAAAACCGTCTGCATACTCCCTGCCCTCGCCCTCACCGAAAAAGGCGAAAGACTCGGCTACGGTGGAGGCTATTATGACCGCTTTCTCGCAGATTATCCGCAGATATTCAAAATAGCCATGATATATGAAAAGCTTATTTCCGACAGCCTGCCCTCCATGCCCCATGATGTGCGGACAGACTGCATTATCACAGAAGAAAGGACGATAAATATCAATGAGTAACGAACACGAAGATAATTTCGACAATACTCCCGATATGGACGACGATTCATTAGCGGACGAGGAAAATGTATCAGTCGATACCTTCCACCAGACAGGCGAAATTCCGCTTCCGCCCCCCGATGAACCCTATACCCCCGCTGTCGAGGAGGAAAACGAAACAGATATCGAACTCCCTCCGCCGCTTCCGCCTTTACAGCCCTACGGCAGTGAACAGCAGCCGCCTCCGCCGGTGAAGAAAAATGCAAACAGCAACAAGAAAAGAAAACGTAAAAAGAAAAGAAAAAGAAGCAGACTCCCCGGTGTTCTTATTCTCACTACCTTTATATTCGGTCTGTCTGTTGTACTCGCTCTCGTTATAATCGGATTCGGAAAGGATATGTTCGGTATAGGCAAAAGCGATAAAACCCACCTTATCGTTATCCCCGAAAATGCCACTACCGAGGAAATCGCAACCATGCTCGAAAATGACGGTATCATAAAATCACCGAAATTCTTCACTATTTTCTCACAGCTAAGAAGTGCCGAAATTCCCTATATAGCAGGTGAACACTTCGTAAGACCGAATATGGCTTATGAAACTATAATAAACGAACTTACAAGCGTTGAAGAAGAAGATGTCAAGGAATCTGTTGAAGTAACATTCCCCGAAGGTATCACTATCATTGATGCCGCAAAAATTCTTCAGGATAACGGTGTATGTTCCGCTGAGGACTTTATTTTCTACTTCAATTCAGGCGGCTATGGCTACGAATTTGAAAATCACCTCACTTCCGATACTTCTATCAAGTTCATGCGTATGGAAGGTTATCTGTTCCCTGATACTTACTACTTCTTTACAGATATGGAACCCGAACAGGTATGCCAGAAAATCTATATGAACTTCGACCAGAGAATAACAGAGGCAAGATGGGAAAAAATTAATTCACTTGAACTGTCTCTTGACGAAATTATAACTATGGCTTCTATCGTTCAGAAAGAAGCTGCCACAACAGGTACTATGACGCTCGTTGCATCTGTTTTCTGGAACCGTCTGAGAAATAAGGACGTATTCCCGCTCCTCCAGTCAGACCCGACTTCAAACTATGCAAATGACGTTGTAAGACCTAATATGGAAGTCGTTGACGAAACTATCGTAAATTCATACGATACCTACAAAAGCCCCGGACTTCCTCCCGGAGCTATATGCAACCCCGGTATAGACGCTATTGACGCTGTGCTTGAAGACTATAAGTCCAACTACTTCTACTTCATCGCAAATATCAATACAAAACAGACATACTTCGCTGAAACCCTTGAAGAACATTACGCTAATGAGGAACTTATCAACGAACAGTATGCCGCAGAAAAAGCTGCAAACGCTGAAAATGCCGCAGAATAACTGAAAATCAGCCGTTGGCATATGCTGACGGCTGAAAATTTAATTCATGCATTAAGTATAGTTCAAAAAAGGAGGTTTTATTTGTAATGAATAAACTTGAAGTCCTCGCTCCCGCAGGAGATGAGGAACGTTTCAATGCAGCCATAAATTACGGCGCAGATGCTGTATACCTCGTAAGAAAAACTTTCGGTATGAGAGCATCACCTATGAATTTTGACTTTCAGCAGCTCGTAAATGCCGTCAATACCGCCCACGCCAAAGGTGTAAAAGTATATCTCACCTGCAATATTCTTCCGAGAAATAACGAAATACCACAGTTTGAACAGTTCGTCCGTGAGGCTGTCGAGGCAAATGTTGATGCACTTATAGTCGCTGATATAGGTCTTTTGATGATGATTAAAAGATTTGCTCCCGATATGGAAATACATATCTCAACACAGACAGGCATAGTAAACTATGCAACCGCTAATGAACTGTATAATATGGGCGCAAAAAGAGTTGTCCTTGCAAGAGAATTATCCCTTGACGAAATCGCAGAAATCCGTGCTAAAACTCCAAAGGAACTTGATATTGAATGTTTTGTACACGGTGCTATGTGCGTATCATTTTCAGGCAGATGCCTGCTTTCCCAGTACCTCGTAAACCGTGACGCTAATCACGGAGAATGCGCCCAGCCGTGCAGGTGGGGTTACTATCTCATGGAGGAAAAAAGACAGGGCGAATATTATCCCATATTTGAGGACGAAAAAGGTACTTATATCCTCAATGCAAAGGATATGTGCATGATTGAACATATTGACAAACTCGCTCAGGCAGGCGTTTACAGTCTCAAAATAGAGGGAAGAGCTAAGTCTGCATATTATGTGACAGTTGTGACAAATGCTTACAGAATGGCTGTCGATGAATATTATAAAAATCCCGATAATTTCATTCTACCTGACTGGATAAGAGATGAAGTCTATAAAGTAAGTCACAGACAGTATTCAAAAGGATTTTTCTTCGGTACTCCCGAAAATTCACAGTATTACGAAAACAGCGGCTATATAAGGAATTTCGATGTGGTAGCAGTCGTCGAAAAATGCGAAAACGGCACTGTATACTGTACTCAGAGAAACAGATTTTTCAAGGGGGATACCGTCGAAATACTTGCACCTTCACAAAAGCCTGTAATACTTACTCTTGAAAATATCTATGACGAGAACGGTGACGAAATAGAAACTGCTAACCATGCCATGATGAAATTTTCATTCAAGTCGGATATGATATTCCCATACGGTACAGTTATAAGAAAAGAATTAAAAGATTAAACAGGAGACAGTTATGAAAAGAAATGTTATTGTTTTAATGCTTGTTCTTGCAGCACTTTCTTCATGTTCCACAACCAAAAGAACATCTTCTTCCGAAATGTCTGCACAGGTAGTAGCAACGGAAACTACTGAAACTTCTACGGAGTCCACAACAGAAACAACTGTTACATCAACAGCTTCAGCTACATCTTCTACAACTACTGCATTGACAACTTCAACCGCACTGACTACCACTGCCGCAAAAATTACCACTGTCGCAGCCACAACTCAGCCCGTTACTACAATTATAACTACTACCACTGAACCCGAAACTACTGCTGCACCTGAAACTACCGAACCCGAAACAGAAGCCCCTCTTGACCCCTCACTCACAGTTACAGATTACGGCGTTGTATGGGACTGCGGAGGAGTATGCACAGTCACTTTCCCACTGTCATGGAAAGACAGAATCTATGTTGAAGGTATGTCTGTTTACAGCAAAAAATGCTGGGAAGATGAAGAAGGCTCAGGCAGACTTTTCTCTGTGGAACTGTATTCCGCCGAACAAATAATTCAGGGTATCGGTTCATGCAAATACCTCCTCGGAGTATCAAACGGAAAATATGTATTCCCCGTTACTGCAACCGATGTGAACTATAACCTTCAGAATCCCGAACTTCAGAACGAATATACAAACTTAGCCAACGACCTGCAAAACATAATCCCGAATATCGTATGCAGCTCATCTCCTGATTTTACACCCATAAATATAGAAAATTATACTCAGTCGGATTATATACAATCCCCGCATATGGACGGTACATGGATGGCACATGATGATATAGGGGTACAGTTCACACCGCTTGTTGTTTTTGACAGCGCAAACAGAACTTTCGGTTTCAAAAAAGACCTCAACGGAGACTACGAAATCGGTGCTTTCTGGGAAAATAAAAATATCGACTCATACAGCAATTCAACTTACTGGGGCGACTGCGGACTTATTTTCATGAACGGCGGAATTTACAGAGTTACATATTATCCGTCCGCACCTGTTACAATGAATTTTGAAACACTTTACGGAGACAATGCAATTTCTGCATACACTTTTGAATACTGGAGCGACTCTAAATCATTTGAATAATAAAAATAATGCCCTCGGATAACCGAGGGCATTTTAATATAAAAAAACAGACAAATTCTTTAAAAAGAATCTGTCTGCTTCAATTGAATGGAGCTGATGATCGGACTTGAACCGACGACCTACGCCTTACCAAGGCGTTGCGCTACCGACTGTGCCACATCAGCACCAACAAATGATAATATATATTAACAGAGCGTAAAAGTCAATAGGTTTTAATATATTTTTTTATTTTAACTAAATAAACGCTTGACATTTATGGTTTTTTGTGATATCA
>ODAI012803846.1_pt1 | contig 25219 bp, 17 predicted proteins | sample 1539321 | NCBI WGS metagenome assembly ODAI01 (sample SAMN02144231, study PRJEB22623) | gut metagenome | biome: sheep rumen | host: Ovis aries | place: New Zealand
GAAGAGTATTCATTACAAACAAAACTTCCGTCACATACATAATATCTGTTTCTGGTTCCGCCGCTTATGACATGTTGAGGCTTTCTGTCAACCATAGTGTATATATCATAAATCACACCTTTCCAGTTTCCTTCTGCAATTTCACCTATCAATAATTCCTCTATGCCGTCTGCATTCATGTCATAATATGCGTACCCTATTTTGTTAAGAGGATTTTTATTGGTTTGAGCAATGACATTATACATATAACTCATATTTTCTTTTTCAAGTTTTGTGCTGTCCCATTTTTCATTTATTGCAGTTAGGTGTTTTTCTAAGACCTCATTGTATAAATTTTCACCTTTCATGCCCTGATTTTTGAAGTATGTTGAACCGTTAATCCCCTTAATATTTATAACATCCCCAATGTTATACAAAATCTTGAAAGAATCAGGAGCTTCAGTACTTTTTGTGTAATCATATTGAACATCTGTCGGGTGTTTTAATACGATATCGTATAAAACTCCCTTTTTGTCCGTCAGTTCTCCGAGCTTTATGCTCCCCGGCAGAACAGCATGGTCGGATGGGTTTTTGTATGCTTTTATGCCAAATGCAAATCCGCCAAATCCGGCTTTCTTTGACTCTTTATGAAATAAAGAAATTTTATCTTTTTCTCTCTTTACTTCATAAAAACCTCTTAGTTCTTCAGGCAGCGTTATAGTAAATAATTTATTTTTAATGGTTGTATCTTTTGTTAAATCTTTATTTGCTCTTATAAATTCCGTTTCAGACCCATCCTTATTATCAATCCAGATAAGTTTGTTATTATCAAGTTTAATAGTTCCGGTACCGTCTTTGTAATCAATCTTATCCTCAGTTTTATTTTTTTCAAAGAAACGATATATATGTAGACCGTTTTTATATTTTAATTCCCCGTTAGAGGCAAGTTTTGCGCTAAACCTATAAATATCTTTTTGAGCAAGATTATCCTCTCTCCATGTAATAAATACATTGTATTCATCAGTATTGTTTTTATCAGTGTAAATATCCATAACAACACGTTCTGATATCGCTTCCGCCCATCTGCCCGTAATATCACCTATTGCGAATGCCGCATTTGATAAACTGATAAATATTAAAAAAATAAAACTGATAATGATTGATTTCTTCATACCACAACTCCTTCATTTATATAGTAGTACAAACAAAATTTTAACGTAAAATAAAAATTCACTGTTTCAACCGAGAAAATAAAGTATTGTAAATTTATGTTAAGAATATGTAACAATTATATATGATGTACGCAATTTTTAAATGAAAAAATACTTTATATTAGTACAAGAGATTTCATAGGAAAGAGATATTTACGAGGACTGAACCATGTAATATTGATATTTAAAAGGAAATAATTAAGTAATATATGCTACACAGTGAACACACGAGTAAATGATAAGGAGATTAAAAGATGTACTACGGCGATTATGGAAATTATGATGCAAGAACAGTAGATAGAAAAAAAGATTATGAACTGTATCAATTAGGAAAAGAGAAAAAAGCAGCAGCTGATGCTATATCTGCGAAGAATAATACGATTATTGCTTTTCCGAAGACAGCTGAAGCAAGAAGCACTGATGCGTTAGGTGCTTATGGGAAGGCAGCCTTTAATATCGGGCAAAAAGTCACGGCTTCTGCTCTGCCTTTAACAGATGAGGCACAAGCAATGATAGGCAGGTATTTTACTCCCGAGCAGGAACAAAGAGTTACCGAAAATATGTTAAATTACTTCGGTTAAAATTTGTAATTATCATTTACTCAAAAAGCGGTTGTTTTGACAGCCGCTTTTTTATATGCGTGAAAATAGAGGTTTTTTGTAAACAATTGTAACAATAGTGGGCATAATCCTAAAGTTTAAAATAAAAATGCCGATATAAAGAATGTGAGTATTTGATAAGGAGATTAAAAGATGTCACATTACGATTTCGGAAATTTTAACAGAGATAACGATTATACATTATATCAAATCGGCCGTACTAAAAAGGCAATGGCTGAAGCTAAAGCGGCTGAAAAGAAAGAACAAGTCGTACAAGAACAAAAGTTTGAACAAAAAAAGACCGATGCGAACAGTTTAGAAGCTTTAGGCAACTACGGTGTTGCGTTATCGGGTATGAATAAAAAGACAGATGTATCAGCGTTAGGACTGAATTTACATGATCAAATTCAAGTAAGCAAATATGTTAATGCTGAACAACAAGCAAGAATTGAACAAGACATGCTTAAATATTTCGGATAAAACTTATAAATACACATTTACTCACACAAGTTTGAGACTGACCTTTTGGTTAGTCTCTTTGTTTATGTTAATATACATGCCGTAGGTTGTCATTGCTTAGACGACAAAACATGAAGGGAAGTGTTTTTATGAATAAAGTTGTAGTCGGTGCTCAGTGGGGAGATGAGGGTAAAGCCAAAATTACCGATTTATTAGCGCAGGATGCGGATTTAATTATAAGATATCAAGGCGGTTGTAATGCAGGGCATACGGTTGTTGTTGATAATAAGACATTTAAGTTTCACTTGATTCCGTCGGGGATTTTATACGGCGGAAAAGATTGTTTTATAGGTGCAGGAACAGTAATTTTGCCTGAATATTTTGAAGAAGAAGTTAACGGTTTGATAAATGACGGAATTGATGTTTCAAGATTAAAAGTCAGTCCGTTGGCATCAATAACAATGCCATATCATACGGAAGTTGACGGGTATGTTGAAAGTACCGCCAAAAAAGGTAAAATCGGAACAACTAAAAAAGGTATCGGACCTACATATACAGATAAATATGCTCGTATAGGTTTGAAAATTCAGGATTTGTATTCAAAAGAAACTTTGGAAGAAAAATTAGATGTAATACTTCCTATAAAAAATAAAACTCTAAAACAGGTTTACGGGCTTGAACCGTATTCAAAAGAAAAAGTTTTGGAATTGTGTGATAAGTATGCAAAAATTTTTGAACCGTATGTATGTTTTGAATGGCAAGAATTATTGGAAAAATCACGTAAAAAAACAGTTTTATTTGAAGGTGCGCAAGGGGTTATGCTTGATGTGGATTATGGTACATATCCTTTTGTCACAAGTTCTAATCCGATAGGCGGCGGAGCTGCAACAGGAAGCGGCTACGGTCCGAAGATGATAGATGAAGTAATCGGGGTAGCAAAAGCATATGTAACTCGTGTTGGAGAAGGTCCTTTTGTTACGGAATTAACCGATGAAACAGGTGACAGGATTAGAGAAATTGGGCATGAATACGGTGTAACAACAGGACGTCCGCGTCGCTGCGGTTGGTTTGATGCTGTTACAATGCGTTATGCGGTTTTGGTTGGCGGATTAACTACCGTTGCACTAACAAAGGTTGATGTGTTCGACAAGTTTGATGAAATAAAGGTATGTACAGCATATAAAGATATCCGTGACGGTAAAATTTATAAATCCTATCCGACAGATGTTTATATGCATAAGTATCTTGAACCTGTTTATGAAACACATAAAGGATGGAATGAAGATATTACGGGAATAAGAGAGTATAATAAATTACCTGAGAATTGCCGTAAGTATCTTGCAAGATTGGAAGAGTTGTTAGAAGTACCTGTTTCAATCGTAAGCGTAGGACCTGACAGAGAACAAACTATTTTTAAGTAATGGTTAAAGTTAAAACTTTAAACCTAGCGCAAATCTGCTCAGATAGTAATTATTTAAGTATTGAGATATTCGTAAATGCTTGATTTACAAAGATGTTTCTTTGTGTTAGGTTTTATTTAGGTTAGTAAAAATCTATCCTGTATATTTTAGATTATATTAAGAGGGAATGTAAATGAAAGAAGCATATTTTCCGCAGGAAATAGAAAAGAAATGGCAAAAAGTATGGGAAGAATCTGGTGCGTTTAAAACTCCCGATGATAGTGATAAACCTAAATATTATGCACTGTCAATGTTTCCTTATCCTTCAGGTAAGTTACATATGGGGCATGTCAGAAATTATACGATTACTGACGTTATTGCACGTTTTAAAAAGGCACAAGGGTATAATGTTCTTCATCCGATTGGTTGGGATAGTTTCGGTTTGCCTGCCGAAAATGCGGCAATGAAACACGGTGCTAATCCTGAAACTTGGACTGATGAAAATATTGCTTATATGACAAAACAACTCAAAATGCTCGGTCTGTCTTACGATTGGGATAGAGAAGTTACTACCTGCAAGCCTGAATATTATAAGTGGACTCAGTGGATTTTCTTGCAGTTATACAAAAAAGGTTTGGCATACAAAAAAGAGGCTGCTGTTAATTGGTGTAATGACTGCGGAACAGTTCTTGCAAACGAACAAGTTATTGACGGCAAATGCTGGAGATGTGACAGCGTTGTTGAAAAAAAATACCTCTCTCAGTGGTTTTTGAAAATTACTGATTATGCTGATGTATTGCTTCAGGATTTGGATAAACTTCCGGGCTGGGGTGATAATGTAAAAACTATGCAGGCTAATTGGATAGGTAAATCACACGGTGCTATTTTTAGATTCCCCGTAATTGATGCTCCAAACGGAGAAAAAATGGATGTTCCTGTCTATACAACTCGCCCTGATACCGTTCATGGTATTACTTATCTTGTTGTAGCGCCTGAATATAAAGATATTGAAAAACTTACTACTGCAGAAAATAAAGCAGCTGTTGAAGAATATAGAGCTAATGCTCGTAAAATGTCTGAAATAGAAAGACTTTCAACAGAAAGACCTAAGACGGGTGTACCTCTCGGTACTCATTGCAAGAACCCGTTTACGGGTGAAACTTTCCCATTGTGGACTGCTGATTATGCTCTTGTTGAATACGGAACCGGTGCTGTAATGGCTGTTCCTACTCACGACACAAGAGATTTTGCTTTTGCTAAAAAGTATAATCTTCCTCTAAAAACTGTTATTAAACCTGCAGACAGGGATTTAGGAGCTCCTGAAACATGGGCTGATGCTTATGTTGATCCCGGTGTGCTTGTTAATTCAGGTGAGTTTGACGGAATGGACAACGAAAAAGCTAAAAAGGCAATAACTCAAAAAGCGGTTGATGAAGGTTTTGGCGAATTTAAAACTCAGTTCAGATTGCGTGACTGGTTGATTTCACGTCAAAGATATTGGGGTGCTCCTATTCCTGTTGTATATTGTGATAAATGCGGCATTCAACCTGTGCCGGAGGATCAGCTGCCTGTAATGCTGCCTAAAGATGTTGATTTTTCAGTTGTCGGAAAATCTCCGATTACAACTTCACCGACATTTAAGGATACTGTTTGTCCTGTTTGCGGCGGTCATGCCACAAGAGAAATGGATACGATGGATACGTTCATTTGTTCAAGCTGGTATTATTTAAGATATGCTGATGCAAGAAACGATAAAGAATGTTTCAATAAAAATAAAGTTAACCATTGGCTGCCAGTTGATCAGTATGTAGGCGGTATTGAGCACGCAATTCTTCATTTATTGTATTCAAGATTCTTTACAAAAGCATTAAGAGATTGCGGTTTATTGGATTTTGATGAGCCGTTTAAGAACTTGTTAACTCAAGGTATGGTGCTTAAAGACGGATCTAAGATGTCAAAATCCAAAGGCAATACAGTTGATCCGGATGAAATATTTGAAAACTACGGTGCAGATACAGCAAGATTATTTATTCTTTCAGATTCTCCGCCGGCAAGAGATTTTGACTGGTCTGATGCAGGCGTTGAAGGCTGCTACAAATTCTTGAATAGAGTTTGGAGATTAATTTCATCTAATCAAAATAATATTTCTTTGAATATTCCTGAAATTAAATCAGGTGATTTGAAGAAAAAAGAAAACGATGATTTGTTGAGAATAGTTCATATGGCTGTAAAGGGAATTACAAACGATATATCAAATGATTTCCAATTTAATACCGTAATTTCTAAATACAGAGAATTGACAAATGCAATATACGATTGGCAGGCTAAGAAACCTGCGTTAGACGATGAAGATAAGTTAGTTTTAAGCTTTGCAATTGTGTCGCTGATGAAATTAATGTCACCTGTCGCAGTTCACTTGACTGAAGAGGCTTGGCATGAATTAGGTGGTGAGGGTTCTATTCACAATCAGCCTTGGTGCAAGTGGGACGAAAATCTCGCAAAATCAAGTTCAATAACTTTGGTTGTTCAAATCAACGGTAAAGTTAAAGATAAAATTGAAGTTGATGAGGGTTTGAGTCAGGACGAGTTAAAGGAAATGGCCTTGAATAGTGAAAAAGTAAAAGCACAAACAGAGGGTAAAACGATTGTTAAAACAATTGTTGTTCCCAAAAAGCTTGTCAACATTGTAGTTAAATAATTAAAAAGGGCAATGTAAATTGCCCTTTTTTTAAAGGATTTAGTATGAGAGAATTTGATTTTTATATAGTCCCGACTCCCATCGGAAATTTAGGTGATATAACCGCAAGAGCGATTGAAGTGCTGAAAGCTGTTGATGTTATTGCGTGTGAGGACAGTCGTAATACTCAAAAATTGCTTAATCATTTTTCAATTCCTACAAAGTGCATTTCATATCATAAGTTTAATGAGCGAGAACGTGTAGCGCAATTTCTTCGATTGATAGATGAGGGGAAAAAGATTGCGTTGGTATCAGATGCCGGGACTCCGTTATTTTGTGATCCGGGCGCAATCCTTGTTGATGAGTTGAAAAAAGCAGGTAAAAGTGTAACAGCGCTTCCTGGAGCTAATGCGGTTGTGACATTTATTTCTCAAATTCCTAGAAATAGTGAGGAGTTTTGCTTTATTGGATTTTTACCAAAATCAAAATCGCAAATAAAAGATTTATTATATTCGCATAGAAGCATGGACACGGTTTTTTATGAATCGCCAAATCGCCTCTTGGAAACTTTGAAAATTGTTGCTGAAGTCATGCCAAATTCTACTGTTTCTGTTGGCAGAGAGCTTACAAAAGTCTTTGAAGAGGTTATAACAGATAATGTAGAAAATCTAATTGTACATTTTTCAAACAAAGAAATAAAAGGTGAAATTGTTACACTTATTCATAAATCGGTTGAGCATGCCGATATGGCTGAATATGATGAAAAAATATCTAAGCTGAGAGCGAAAAATTATTCGAATAAAGATATTTCTGTCATAATATCGACCTTGTTTGGAGTAAATAAAAACGAGGTATATTCGTATATACAAAAGCAATAAAGCTAATATGTAACTAAATTTAAAGAAATGCGTAACATGTTTGTTTTTTTTAGTTTTATGATATAATATTTTGTGGGTAGGACAATTATTAAGGACTGGACGTTTGAAAGTTCCAAAGTTATATAGATTAATATGTGTATTGGCTATGGCAGCCGCTCTGGGGTCTTCAGTATGTGCTGAAGAAAATGATTATTTCCCGAGTTTAACGGATTTATCGGAAGTGCAACATGCCTCTTCTGAACAAGAAGTCCAAAATACGGTCGATGATAAAAATGTTAAATATATCAAATCAGTTGAAATTCACGGTACAAATGTTGTTTCGGAAGGTGAAATTCTTTCGAAGTTGAATTTTAAGCAAGGCGATCCGTATAAGAAAGAAGTTATTCAAGAGGGTCTTAAAAACATTTATCAAACAGGGTATTTTACTGAAAAAATGAGGGTTATCCCTGTCAATAATACAGATGGAACGGTTACCTTGAAGGTTATTTTGGAAGAAAATTCCCCGATAACAGATTTTACTATTGAGGGTAATACGGTTATATCAACTGAAGAAATATTAGAACCGTTGCTTCCTATGAAAGGAAAACCGCAAAATATTGCTCAGTTAAATGAAGCTATTGAGAAAATTCAAAATATATATACATCTAAAGGTTATATATTGGCCAGAGTTGAGTCTGTTTCCGATGATCCTGACGGTACTGTAAATATAAGAATTAAAGAAGGTATTGTTAATTCAATTGCAATTTCCGGTAATAATAAAACTAAAGATTATGTAATTGCACGTAATATTTTGGTAGAACCAGGTTCTGTATATAATGAAAATCAAATCAAACAAGATTTGGTAAGACTATATGCGACTCAGTCTTTCAAAGACGTAAGCAGAGAAATTGAACCGTGCGATGATGATCCGGATATGTACGATATTACAATTAATATCCAAGAGCAGCGTACGGCAAGTATTTCTGTCGGTGCCGGCTTGGACTCTGTAACCGGTGTATTCGGTAATGTCGGTATTGCAAATAACAATTTCAGAGGGTTGAACCAAAGAATTGCCTTGAATGGTATTGTTGGTACAGGTATGATTTTGAATGATTCTTCAGTTCAAAAGAGAATGAACATGCAGTTTGAATTGAGTTTCTTTGAACCTCATTTCTTGAATGCCGATACTTCTTTAATGGCAAAATTGTTCTTTAGAGATTACGGTTCATACCAAGTGCCTTTGGCGATAGAAAGACGTTTCGGCGGCGAATTAACGTTGGCGCATAAGATGAAACGCAACAAAAATCTTACATCTACATTCTCTCTCGGTGTTGAAAATGTCGATGTTAAGGAAGGTGATTTCAATAAAATATCAGGCATGTACAATAAGTATAATATCCCGATTAGCAGACGTGCAGAAGAGTTAAAAGGCGGATTGTTCTTATCTTTGAGTCCTGCATTGGTATACGATACCAGAGATTCAAGCATAGTTACAAGACGTGGTACTATTGCTAATTTAAGATTTGATGAAAATATCGGGCTGGATGGTTTGAATAAGACCCATGGAAAGGTTTCAGGTTCTATCAAACAGTATGTTCCGATTGCGAAGAAATCATCATTATCATTTATGGCAAGAGCTGGCGGACGTATTCACGGAGACCATATGCCTGAGGTTATGGCATATCGTTTAGGCGGACCGTATTCTGTCAGAGGTTTCAAGATGAGCGGTGTAGGTACAGGCGACGCTTTTGTAATGGGTTCTGTTGAGTTTGCAACGCCGATACCGTTCATAGACAGAACAAGAATTTCTCAGGGTAAAATGGGTAATTTCTTGAACAATATCAGATTGACCGCATTTGTTGATGCCGGTAAAGTATTTGATAAAACTATCGCTTCAACATTGTATGACAGACCTATGTACGGTATATCTGCCGGTGTTGGTATCAAGTTGTATGTACCGGGCATGGGACCAATCTCGGTTGATTACGGTATTCCGTTCACACCTGTTGGCAGCAACGGGGCTAAACATGGTTACTTCACTTTTGGTGTAGGTGATTTCATATACTAATATAGAATAGCAATTTAATTTACAGATACAGGAGGTCTTATGAAAAATTTAAAATTAGCAATGGCATTGTTAGGTTGCGGCTTAATGCTTACAGGTATAAACCAAGCAATTGGTGCCGGTGTTGGGTATATTGACTATGGGAAAGTTCAAGAAGGTTATCCTATGGCTCAGCAGGCTATAAAAGAAGTTGATGCAAAAGCACTTGAACTTCAGCAATTTATGGTTGATAAAGAAAAACAGTATAAAGCATTGGATACACCTTTAAAGAAACAAAATTTTGAAGAAGCTACAAGCCGTGAATTGGATGCTCGCCAAGACGAATATATGAGATTAAGAACACAAAAAGAAGAAGCTGTTTATAATAATATTCAGGCAGCTGCAAAAAAAGTTTTGGTTGAACAAAATCTTGATGTAATCGTTGATTACAGAGTAAGATTCGTTGGCGGCGTTGATGTTACCGATCAAGTTATTCAAAAATTGAGAAGTGGTAACTAATAATGCGCATAGTCGACATTATTGACAAAAAGAAAAAAGGCCTAGAATTAACAAGAGAAGAAATAGAGTATTTTATTTCTTCTCTTGTCGATAAATCTATGCCGGATTATCAAGCAAGTGCTTGGCTGATGGCTGTGTGGTTTCAAGGTATGACTGATGTGGAAACTTCATACCTTACTGAAGCTATGATTAATTCCGGTGAAAAAATAGATTTTGGTGAATGGACATCAAAAATTGTCGATAAGCATTCTACCGGTGGTGTAGGTGATAAAGTTACGATAACATTAATCCCTGTCCTTGCTGCGGCCGGAATTCCTATTGCAAAACTTTCAGGAAAGGGGTTAGGTCACACAGGAGGTACAATTGATAAGCTGGAATCTATCCCTGGATTCACTTGTGCATTAAGTATAGATAAATTAAAACAACAAGTAAAAGACATTGGGGTTGCAATAGGTCAGCAAACAAGTAATTTAACTCCTGCTGACGGTATGTTGTATGCGTTAAGAGATGTGACCGCTACGATTGATGCAAAACCGTTGATAGCTTCATCTGTTGTGTCAAAGAAAATTGCGGCGGGTGCCGGTAATATTGTATTAGATGTGAAGTACGGTTCAGGTGCATTTATGAAAACTCCTGAAGATGCCGTTGACCTTGCAAAGATTATGGTTAATATCGGTAAGCACTTAAATCGTCCGATTACGGCTGTTGTTACTTCTATGGAAGAACCTTTGGGCAGAGCCGTCGGAAATTCTATCGAAGTTATCGAATCAATAGAATTTTTAAAAGGAAATATTGTCACCGGAGATATTGCCGAGTTAACGTACGATTTTGCGTCAATTGCTTTAATGCTGACAGGAGAATTCCTTGATGAAAAAGTCGCAAGGGATTATGTAAAAGAACTCATAATGAGCGGAAAAGCGCTTGATAAGTTTAGGGAATTGATAATTGCGCAAGGCGGAAATCCTGCAGTTATAGATGATTATACTTTGTTCTCTCAACCTAAATATAAAATAGAAGTTGCCGCTGACAGAGTTGGGTATGTAAAGAAAATTGATGCATATAAAGTTGCGTATGGCTGTAAACTTCTCGGTGCAGGCAGGGAAAAGAAAGGTGATCCGATAGATTACGGAGTTGGTGTTTTCTTAAATAAAAAATCGGGAGATGAAGTTAAAGAAGGTGATATTCTTTATACTATTTGGGCAAACGATAAAGAAAAGTCTGAATTGTGTAAACAGTATTGCAGTGAAGCTTATGAATATTGTACGGAAGAACCGCAAAAGAAGCAGCCGATTTATGCGGTTATAAAACCTGAGTGAGGGGTATAAAATGTATAGAAGTAATAAAATGCAATATGTTATTAAAACGTGTTCAAGTGAAGATCCGCAAGAATTGCAAAATCTTTTGAACGAAATGTCAATGAATGGCTGGGAATTATACAGCATGACCGAAGTTGAAACAGAGGAAGGGTATAAGTATAATTGCATATTTATGTCAGAAAAACCTGCTCCGGAGGAAGGTAATTCCGGTGACGTAATAAATATTACTTCTTTTAAAAGCCAGATGGAGAAGATGCTTTCTCCTGAATTTACACCTTATGAAAACTGTATAGATATTCAGTCAAAAATTGCTAATCAGCAGCAAAAGATTTCAAAAATAAAATCTGAATTAGAAGGAGAAGCGCCTGCTTCATTAAACAGAAAAAGGTTGAATGACAGAATTTCCGCAGGATTAAAAGAACTGGAAGATTTAAAGCAAAAATTGTCTAAGGCAACTTCTCCTGACGTGATGTTTTCAAGATTAAAAGAGGATAAACTTTCTATAAATCTTAGTGAAGAACTTTTAGATTACGTTGATTCAGAGAAGGATTTTTCAGAAGACGATTTGGTTGCATCTACCGTAAAGGCCAGATTAAAATTGACTGATGAACTCGGATATGTAATGCCGAGAGTAATATTTAATGATGATGAAATGCTGAATCCGTATGAATTTACGATAAAAATCAGAGGACTGGTCGTTCATAAATCGTGCGTTTATCCGGCATATTCTATGTTTTTTGCTGATGATTTGCATTTAGAGAAGAAACCAAAAGATGCCATAAATGATATAGATGTTGTTACCGGTAAAAAAATTATTTGGTTAGAAAAATCTCAGACGAGAGATTTTTGGGAAAAAGGTATTTCAGGATCAGAATATATAACGAGATTATTGGAATTTTATGCAGTTAAATATGTTGATGAACTTTTGGATTATTCGGAAATTTCAAGATATATCAATGTTGTAGAACAAGTTAATCCGTTCCTTGTTGAAAATATAATGCCTGATTATATTTCGGATTCTGATTTAAAATTCTTGCTTACAAGTTTAATTAAGGAAAAGGTTTCAATTAAAGATATTGTGTACATCTTTGAAAAATTAAATGATTTTGCTGACAGTTGTCCGAAATCTGAATTGTTAATGAAATTGAGATTGTCTATTGCAAAACATATTTGCGGAAAACTGGTTAATGCAGACGGAGTTATTCCCGTATTTGACATAAGCGACAAAACATTAGAGGAATTTATCCCGAGCTTTGATGAAGATGATGCGTATGTTGTAACAATAGACGGCGATTACGCGGAGAAATTGGCAAAGAAGATTATAAGAAAGGCTAAGCAGCTTGAAGTTGACAGCCCGATAATTGTGGTACCAATGGAATTTCAGCATTTGTTCTATACGTTATTGTCAAATTACATGAACAATGTTACAGTTATTACAAGAGAAGAAGTCGGTTGTAATTTCCAATTGGATATAATCGCAGAAATATAGTATAAATAGTAAAATTTTGTTAAACTTTGTAGCAAAAAATATTTTGTTCAAGTTTTAGTATAGCCATGCAAGTAGAAAAAATTAATTTATATTCAAAAAATAATATATATACAGCCCCGAATTTTGGACGCCGTCTAAAGCCGACTGAAGAGAAAGATTATAATGAAAATGCTATACAAGCAGCTCTAGATTATCTGGGAGTACAGTCGGTAGCAATGATATTACACGGGTCATGTAATCCTGTGACTGAAAACGACTTAGGAATAGGTTCTCCGTGTAACGAAAAAGCTAAAGAAGTTTTGGAGTTCGAAAAGCTGCATGGCTTTAATTCAAACCAATTAGGACCTATGGGTGAAGTTACAAGAGGTGATATATCACCGTATTCTGCTACGGTTTTTTCATTAAACCGAATGTTTATAGATGCAAATGCTTTGACTACTGATGAGTACGCAAATATTTTATCTAAAAAAGAATTAGATGAATATAGTATTGATTATTCTGAAGATGTAGGGGTTTATACTTATTCTAAATTTTTTGATTCTTTTGAAAATTATGACAGAATAATTAGTGATGCTTATAAAAATTTCAAGGTAAAAATAAGCGAGAATAATCCAAAAGCATTAAAGTTATTAGATGAATATAATGAATTTAAAGATAAAAAAGGTAACAGAGCGCTAAGGGCAGCAGTATTTGAATCATTAAGTAAAATGTACGGGACAAGAGATGTAGATGTATGGGAAAATCCGATTGACAGAAATTTACCAACGCTTGTACAAGAAAGAGATACAGAGGCTCTTGAACGATTAAAACAAGTTATAGACAGGTCTGCATCTTATATAAACAGTTATGTATTCGGACAGTTTTTAATCAATAAACAAATGAAAGAAAATAAAGAGTTTAGAGATAGTATAGGCTTTGAATACATTAATGATAATCTCGTCGGAAATGACAGAAGTGAAGAATGGATGTATCCCGATGTATTTTTGAAGAATTGGCGTTTGGGCTGTCCTGAGGGCGGACAATACGGGCCGCAAATGTGGGATATTCCCGTAATTGATCCTAAAAAATTATTTAATAATGGCGGCGGACTCGGGCCGGCAGGTATCTTTTTACGTGATAAATTGGAAGCTGCTTTAGAGTATTGCGAGAATATAAGAATAGATCATGCGCTTGGACTTGTTGACCCATACATATATGATAAAAACAGTGTAGCCATAGTTGATGGCAGGTTGGACGGTAACAGATTTAGAGGCGCAAATATTTCTCATATGCCGGAATTGGATCCTGAACATAATTATCAGCGAGTGTTGGAAGAAATAGTTCTGCCGGTATTGAAAGAGCATAATATCACTCCTGATAAAGCGGTATGGGAAGATTTAGGTAATAAATCCGATGCTTTTAATTATATATATTACGATAAGTTGCATATCCCGGGCATGACCCAATTATTCTGGGATAGAGGTGAATATGCTCCTAAAGATAATTGGTTTTTAATGGGTTCGCATGATGAAGAAACAGCTATAAGTTATATAAAGAATGATTATGTAAGAAATTCTTGGGACAATGATGGTTCTGCGTGGCATATTGACTATTTGTCAGGTTTCTTAAATCAAGACCCTGCAAGATATGATGAGCGTGAAGACTTTAAGCGGAAGCTGCTTGCAGACCCTGCTGAAAGAGTTAAGGCAAAGTTTGCGGAAATGTTTTTAACAGGTAAGAGAGTCCAAATCCCGTTTTCTGATTTCTTTGGTATAGATGCTAGGTATAATGAAAAAGGTACTAAATCTTATAAAAATTGGAAGTTGAGATTAGGTGCTAATTATCAAGATATGTATTATAAAAATTTATCAAGTGAATTGCCGACTGCAATAAATATGCCTGAAGTCTTAAGAATGGCTGTACACGCAAAACTTGATAAATCTGTTATGGATTATACAAGAGAACATGCAACAAATAGTGACGGCAGTATACAAGAAGGTCTTGTTGCTGATTATAAATTAAATTTATATAAAAAGTATAAGCCGTTATTGAGCAAGCTTTCTCATTATTCGAGAGTCCTTAAAGAAAAAGAATAAAATAAGTTTGGTCATTGATATATAGAAAAATCATAGGGCTTATGATATCGTGACTTGACATAATAAACTTTTTCATAAACAATATCGTTGTAATATCAGATAAAGGATTAATATGAAAAAGATTGTTTTTCTTGCTGTAATAATTTCAGTGTTTAGTAGCGGTGTGTGTTTAGCGGATATTTATAATTCAGCTTTACAGAAGTCGCCTGCATTTGTTGCGATAAGTGCTCCCGGTTACGTTCAATACTATGATATAGATGCCAAGAATATTACGGCAAGGTTTAAGCCGCTAACGGACAGAGAAGAAAAAGCGTTAACTGGCATGGCTAGAGAAACATATAAAAAAGCAAAAAAGATTGAAAAGGCAGTTTCGGAGGGTAACTATGCTAAAGCCTTGAAAGAGGATACGGAATTTTTACCCGTACATATTGAAAGTTATAACTATCATGTTGGCAGACAGGATTATTCTGCTGCGTTAAATGAAATGATAAGTATAAAAAGGGTTAATTCTGTCGATAGAGTTTTAGACGAGGATGCTGTTTCTTATAAGCTTGGGATGCTGTTTTATTTAAATAAAAACTATTCAGCAGCGTTGACATACCTAAAAGGTTTTGCAGAACATCCGAATCCTTCCGAAGATAATTTATGGTATGCGTTGGCCGATATATATTTTAATCAGGGAAAATTCGCCCAAAGTATAAGTAGTGCGAATAAAATCCCTCAGACTTCAAAGAATTATATTCCGGTTCAGGAAATATTGTATCAGGATTTTTATAATATCGGAGATGTAAGTAAAGCTGAAGAATGTGCAGAAAAGCTTGTTAAATATAAACCGAGTGCTCAAAATTATATTCGTTTGGTAGAAGTTTCAGGCGCAGATGACAAGCAAAAGTCCGAGTGGCTTAATCGTGCGAAGGCTTACGCAATGACAAGCAGTGACGAAACTTCTTTATTACTGGCTGATGCTTGGAAAGCTAAAATTGAGCAAAGAAAAATTGATAATGCTGCCGCAAAATTAACAGGTTATGTCGAAAAGCCTGATTGGTCAAAAATATATAATGAAATATCTTCAATAATAAAGCCTTTAGAGTTGAGCAGCCGACAAGAACAGTTTTTCCAATCGACAAATGCTTGTATTGCGCAATATGCAGGTGAAGATTTAAAAAGATGTTTTGAACATGTGAACAGAGAACAGGATAAGTTAACTCAGCAGCTTTTATTTGAATACAGACAAGCCTATGAAGAGCAGCTAAGAGAATTACAAGAACTGCAAAGACAACAGCAATTTATTCAACACACTTATTTTGAGCGTATGTATATGGATGACTTTTTCTATATGAAACATCCGTATTTCTTCGGTTATTGGTAATAATCAGTTAAGTATAACAAAGGCTGCATTCAGGTAAGTCGCAAAAAGTATCCATATAAAATATGGTATAAGTAATCTCGCTGCAATTTTGGATATTGAATAAAAATTCTTTATCGTAAAAAATACTGCGATATCAAGCATTATAATAATTATGAGTGCGAGCCAAAGATTTTTAAGTATAAAAAATGCGGGTGTCCACAATATGTTAAGCAGCAGTTGATAGCCAAACCACAGGTAACCGCTCATTTTGTTTTGTGCTGTCGGCTTAATTATATAAAGTATGAGTGACACAAGGATTGTAATGTATAATAAAGCCCATACAGGCGTAAATACCCAAGCAGGCGGGCTTAGCGGCGGCTGTATTAACTCTTGGTAAAGGTTGTATTTCATCATAATTAAATATTACTGTATGAGTATAAAAGGTACATTATCCGTTTGGAGATATGGTTTGGATAATTCAAAATGATACAAAAACTTAAAATATCTGACATTTTTACTGTTTTTTGATAGAATATTATTAGATTAGCAGAAACTTAATGCAGAGATAGTGGATGAAAGAAAGAGTAATATTATTTGTTATATTTTTCGGACTGGGAGTATTTATTTATATATTCCAGAGTTATTTTAATACCGTCTGGGGTTTGGCATTTCTATGTCTGTTAATGTCTGTTTATGCCTTTTTTTCAAGTCTGGCTTACCAGTTTAAAAAACGTCAGTTGAAAAAATATCCGCAAGTAGTTAACGAAGATTATAAACCGTTTGTTACGGTTATGATTCCTGCGCACAATGAGGAAAGTGTAATTGCCGCTACTGTCGAAAATATTCTCGGTATGACATATGAGAATTTTGAAGTTATTGTAATTGATGACAGGAGTTCCGATAATACAGCATCAGTTATAAAAGATTTAGAGCAAAAACATGATAAAGTGAAAGCTCTAATTAGACAGCCCGGAGCTTTCCCCGGTAAATCCGCAGTATTAAATGATGCTTTTGTTATTGCAAGAGGAGATGCTGTATTAGTATTTGATGCTGATGCAACAGTTGAACCGGATTTTTTGAACAAGCTTGTTCCGCAGTTGGAGCCAAAAGATGTTGGGGCTGTTCAAGCAAGAAAAGTTATAAGAAACAAAGATTATAATTGGTTAACTCGCTGTCAGAGTAACGAATATTGTATTGATGTTCACTGTCAGTTGGGGCGTGACTCGGTAAAGGGTGCCGTAGAATTAAGAGGTAACGGCGAATTAATTAAGCGAGAGGCTCTGGAAGATATTGGCGGTTGGAATAATTATACAATTACTGACGATTTAGATATGTCTACACGTTTGCATATTAAGGGGTGGGACGTTCGTTTTTGCCTTGACGCTGTCGTGTATGAAGAAGCTATTATATATGTTATGCCTTTATTCAGACAAAGACGCCGCTGGTTAGAGGGAACTATTCGCAGGTATCTTGAATATTCTGGGGCAGCCCTTACGTCAAGAAAGATGTCTTTGAGGGCCGGTGTAGATATGATGGCTTATATATCGGAATTTATAATGCCAATGTGGTGTGTTATGGAGTTTTTGATTAGAGGGTTTAAAATTCTCGCTAAAGATGCTCCGACTCATACAATATATTCGTCTATATTTATAAGCTGTATTATAGGGTTAGGATTTTTTACGGCTGCAAGGTATGCTCTTAGAAGATATGATAACTATGGACGTTGGCAGGCTTTTAAGGAAGCCGTTATGACGAGTATTTATCTGTTGGTTCTTTGGTTCCCGCTCGTTTTATTCATTTGTTTCAAGATATTATTCTTGAAAAAAGATATGAAATGGGGTAAAACAGCGCATGGGCTTATAAGAGAGGAAGAAGAAAATTTAAAAAAGGAACAAGTAAGGAATAAAGCTGAAGTATAAGGATTGGAGAAGTTATGACTATAACAGTAGAAGAAACAGTAAAAAATAAAATTAGAACGATAGAAAATTTTCCTAAGGAAGGAATTGTGTTCAGAGATATTACAACTGCAATCAAGGATAAGGATACTTTGCCTGTTATCATAGATTATTTATGTGAGCAGTTTAAGGACTTAAAAATAGACTATATTGCAGGTATCGAAAGTCGCGGTTTTATATTCGGAATGCCCATGGCATATAAAATGGGATGCGGATTTGTTCCGGTAAGAAAGCCAAACAAACTTCCTGCGGAAACAATTTCTCAGGAATATTCTTTGGAATACGGTACTGATAAAATAGAAATCCATAAAGATGCGTTTGGAGCTGGCGATAATGTACTAATTATAGATGATTTACTTGCAACAGGCGGTACTGCGGAAGCGGCTGCAAAACTCGTAAAAAAATCAGGCGCTAATCTCGTTGGTATGGGATTCTTGATTGAATTGAAAGCCCTGAACGGCAGAGATAAACTTCAAAATTCAGGCAGAATTGTTTCTATGTTGAAATACTAATTTTATAAAAATAAAAATATATAAAATAAAAAAACCCGATTAAATAATCGGGTTTTTTAAGTGTATTCTTTCATCCGTTGTTTATTCAACAGCAGCTTCTTCTTTTACTTTGGACTTTCTTTTTGAAGCTTTTTCGCATTGAATTTTATCATCTACAAGAATAAGTCTTATCGTGTCACCTGCAGAATATTTGCCTGAAAGGATTTCTTCTGCAAGCATATCCTCAATCTTGCGTTGGATAAGTCTTCTTAACGGTCTTGCACCATAAGCCTCTGAATATCCTGCCTCAGCCAGATGGTCTTTTACTTCATCAGTTACTTCAACAGTCAATTCTTTTTCGTCAAGACGCTTGAACAAGTCTTTCAGCATCAAATCAACAATCTGTCTGATTTCTTCTTTTGACAAGTGCGAGAATACGATTGTTTCATCAATACGGTTCAAGAACTCAGGTCTGAAAGCCTTCTTCATTTCTTCCGTAACGGTATCTTTAAGTTTTTCGTACTTATCTTTAGATTCATCATCTGATGTGGTGAAGCCTAATTTTGAAGTGTTTGTAATCATACTTGCACCAACGTTTGATGTCATTATGATAATTGTATTTTTGAAATTGATGTGACGTCCCTTAGAATCAGTTAAACGACCGTCATCAAGTATTTGCAACATAATGTTAAATACATCAGGGTGCGCTTTTTCAATTTCATCGAATAATACAACAGAATATGGTTTCTTTCTGATTTGTTCTGTTAAGTTGCCGCCATCGTCATATCCGACATACCCCGGAGGAGAACCGATAAGTTTTGCTGTTGAATGTTTTTCCATAAATTCTGACATATCAACTCTTATCATATTGTCTTCAGAACCAAATACTGCTTCTGCCAATGCTTTTGCTAATTCGGTTTTACCTACACCGGTAGGCCCGCAGAAGATAAAGCTGCCGATTGGTCTGTTAGGACTCTTTAAGCCGACTCTTGCACGTCTGATTGCTTTTGATATTGCAACAACCGCATCGTTTTGTCCGATAACTCTTGCATGCAAGGTATCTTCTAACTTAAGAAGTCTTTCACTTTCACCCTCGGTCAATTTTGTAACAGGAATACCTGTCATTGCTCCGATTACTTCTGCAACATTTTCTGCTGTTACTGTCGGTTTATTAGCTTCGTGTTCTTCTTTATATTTTTGAGAAACTTCTCTTATTTTCTCTTTTAAATCAGCTTCGTCATCTCTTAATTGAGAAGCTTTTTCAAATTCTTGATTTCTGATTGCATCTTCTTTGTCTTTAATAAGAGTTCTCAATTCCATTTCTAACTCTTTACCTTCCGGAGAAAGTGAAGAAGCTTTTAGTCTGACTTTAGAAGAAGCTTCGTCTATTACGTCAATTGCTTTATCCGGTAAAAATCTGTCAGTGATGTATTTAGCTGATAATTTTACCGATGCCGTAATAGCTTCATCAGAAATAATCAATTTGTGGTGATCTTCATATTTTTGTTTTAAGCCTTTAAGAATTTCAATAGATTCTTCTTCTGTCGGTTCATCTATAATTACGGATTGGAAACGTCTTTCTAATGCAGAATCTTTTTCTACATATTTTCTGTATTCTTCCAATGTAGTTGCACCGATAACCTGTATTTCACCTCTTGATAGGGCAGGTTTCAATATGTTAGCAGCATCAATTGCACCTTCAGCTGCACCAGCACCAATCAACGTATGCATTTCATCGATTACAAGAATAATATTCCCTGCCTGACGAATTTCGTCCATAATCTTCTTAAGTCTTTCTTCAAATTCGCCGCGGTATTTTGTTCCGGCTACAAGCAAGCCCATATCAAGCTGAATAACTTTTTTGCCGTCTAAAATATCAGGTACTTCAGCGTTAACTATTCTGATAGCAAGGCCTTCTGCAACTGCAGTTTTACCGACACCCGGTTCTCCGATTAAGACAGGGTTGTTTTTGGTGCGTCTTGCAAGAATTTGTATAACACGTTCAATTTCCTTGTCACGACCAACAACAGGATCTAATCTTAATTCTTGTGCCGCAAGTGTTAAATCTCTTCCAAATTCATCTAAACTCGGGGTCTTTTGTTTTCCGCTTGAAGATGAACTTGAACTTGATGATGAGCTTGAGCTTGATGAACTTGAAGATGAAGAACTTGAAGGCTTAGATTCTCCAAGCATTTTAACTACATTACTTCTGACTTTATTTAAATCAACACCAAGTTGTTCTAAAACTCTTGCTGCAACACCTTCACCCTCTCTGATTAACCCTAAAAGAAGGTGTTCGGTTCCTATATAGTTATGACCTAATTGTCTTGCTTCATCCCAAGAAAGCTCCAAAACTCTTTTTGCTCTCGGTGTAAACGGTATTTCTACCGCAACAAAGCCGGAACCTCTGCCGATAATTTTTTCAACCTCGGCGCGAGCATCTTTGAGGTTTACCCCCATAGATTTAAGAGTTTTAGCTGCAACCCCTGTACCTTCCCCGATAAGTCCGAGTAATACCTGTTCGGTACCGACGAAGTTGTGTCCGAGTCTGCGAGCTTCTTCCTGAGCAAGCATTATAACTTTTATTGCTTTCTCCGTAAAACGTTCAAACATTATATGCTCCTATCTCTACTTATTATTTCTCTACTATACATTTTACCTAAAAAACAAAAAAAACTCAATACTGTAAAGGGATATTAATATTTTTTAGGCAGGTGATTTTGCCAATGTTCATCCAAATCTCGTATAAATCTGTGCGCATCGATTACATCGTCGTAGTTGATAGGCTCAGGACCTTCCTGAACCTCTAATGCTTGAGATTTAATTTCTAAATTAGTAAGACCGATAAATGCAGCGCCAAAACTTTTTCCGCAATGTTTACAGGTTAAATGTGCAACTAATAACCCGCTTTCTTCCCGTTTTATTTCAATTGATTCCTCGTCAAATCCGTTTTTGCACTGTGAACAGCATAAATTTGAAAATAAAATTCGTAATTTTTCTTTCATCGCTTTTCTCATTCCTATATTATACAATCAACATAATAATAATTTTAAGTTTTTTGTCCATTTTTAAGAATTAATTAAAAAGAGGGGTTACATTTTTATAAATATATGTTATAATATACATGTAATGGTCTGATAATATACATGAAAAACTCAAGGAGGTTTATCATGGAAGCTATCAATTTAGTTCTATTTGGGTTTATTGTTTACACCGCGTTAATCGTAGTACCGAGCATTTGGGAAGAGTTAACAACAGAAAACTAACCTAAAGCGTGTTTAAATTATTAAAGACGCAGGGACTGGATTTTTCCATACGGGAAATTCGCCATACAGGACATTACCATCATAAAAAAGTGTGAAAAATACATTTAATCAGAGCATAAGGCAACAAAAAAGGAGTTCATTGACTCCTTTTTTTTATTCAAATTTTATTTTACTAAGGCTGTTTTATTCAGCTATAATTTTGGGAAAATCTTTGAAATCAAATCCCAAATCTTTCATATGCCCCAACAATGCGCCGCCCGTAACATTTCCGTTGTGGTCTTTAATTAACCAGCTTTGATTTCCTCTGATTGCATTCATTACCATATCTGTATATGGTTTGCCTTGATAGTATACACTGGCGGATTCATAAATAGCATCAGTAAAATCATTACTCATTTCAGTAAGGTATCTTTCTGCAATTCTGTTTCCGTGTTCATCAGAGGTTACTTTATCAATTTCCGGTATTGTCCGTTTTGTCAAGAAACCGTTGCGTGTTGCAGCGTCCGTAACTACACTGTCAACGTGGCCACCGACTCTTGTACAAATTACGGGAGTACCTTTGTATAAAGATTCCCATTTTGCTCCGTCCGGTTCAAAGTGGCTCGAATACAGGGTGAAATCACTTCCTGCTTGGAAGATGTTGTTTTTAGTGTATCCGTCTTGATAAACAAGGTGTTTACCTAAATCAGGACCAAGCTCTTTTTTAAGATCATAGGCGATTTTTTTGATATTTCCGCCTTCAGCATCCGCACCTCCAATTACAAATATAGGTTTTCTCTTGCCGGGGAATTTGGTTTCCCATTCGGTTAATACTCGTTTTATGGATTGGCAGGCGACATCAACACCTTTTTGGCTTACAAATCTGACACCCATATTGTATACGATGGTTTGTTCTAATTCTTCAGGAGTTATGTGTGACAAATCTGTCAAATTGCTGTCAACTATATTAAATATCCCTTTGACATTTTTGTTATATTCATTCATGTTGTTCAAATATTCAATGAAGAGCTGCTTATTGCGTTTTCTTGCAAGCATAATATCTTCATCGCTGCTTGCATATGTGTATGAGTTAAATCTTCTCAAATCAAGATGCCCTTTTGCCTTTAAACTGTTCAATTCATGGTTAATGCTTCCTGATTCCATGTTTCTTAATTCATCCAGTAAAATTTCGAAACCTTTGAAGTTTAGCTTTTCTTCAAATAATTGGGATATTTTTTTGTATTGTTCCGTTGTTAAACCTTTGATATTACTAATAGAGTGTTTTAGTATTTCAAATTTGTCGCTGTTAATAGAATTATTAAATGCCTGAATATTAGCCGAGCTTACGTCATTAAAATCTCTGTCCCAGCCGTTACTTGCGCCTCTGAGAGTTCCTTGTTTACGGCGTACGTCCAGAATATGCTGCATATAATGGCTTCTTCTTGCTTGTTCCCCGACTTCTTTAGCATATGTTGGGGAAACAGGTTTCAAAATATTAGAAAGACTGGCTCCGATGTTAGCGAGGTTAACGCTGTCACCTGTCATAAATACATTTTTTAATTCATTGTGCCCGAATCCTGTTAGGGCATTTTCGTATATATCATATGTAAATCTGTCGAATAATGTATTCAAAACATCAGCTTTATGGTCAAAATCCATTCCTTGATAATCCAAGTTATGGTTAATATTAATTAAATTCATGGACTTTAGCTCCTCGGCGGCTTTTTTGGATAATTCTCCTGCTTTACCTTCCATAGGAGCTTTAAATCTTAAGAGGGCTGCCATTGCTGCTGCGTGCCAATCATTTAAAATCATGGCTTTAGGAGCTTTTATTGTTGAAAGAATTTCAGAATTATTTATTTTCATGTTAGGTATGGAGTTTGGATCTTTCAAATATTTTGCAAATTCATATGCGATTTTTGTAAAGAATGCGCAGCGTTCTGTTTCATTAACTTTTTGAGAATTTTTGTATAGTCCTCCTGCGGTAAAGTAGTCGTTATTTGCAAACATAATACGAGGGAAGTGGTATGCGGGATCTTCACCGACAAATACTTGTACGGGTTGAGATTCTACTCTGCCGTTTCTGGTAACTTGAGTTTCAAATTCAGCAACCTTTTCGACTCCCATTTTCCAAGGTTTAGGGTCATTTATATTGTATCGATAAATATATTTACCGTTTTCTTCGATTAATTGAGATTTCCCCGGAATTAAGCTCATAGGTCTAATAAGAGGATTATCAATTCCGAAAGTTTCTTTCATATTCTTAGCAATTTGAACGGGTACTTCGCCTAATCCGCCTTCCTTTTCCGGTTTTGATTCGAAAGTAAGTGACCATACCGAGCTGTCTTTATCTAATTTATTGATATTAATGTGGTCTTCTCCGTTGTTAATATATCTGCTTGCAGCAGTATGCATCCATTCTTCCAATTCCGTATCAACTTTAATTGTGTTGCCGGCATTGTCAACATTTCTCAAAAGCGGCATTCCGTCAATAAATCCGACGTTGCGCTCTAATTGATGGGTAGCACTGTATGTTTTTGCAGCTTGTATATCTTTTATTTTTCTGTCTAAATCTTTTACATATTTATCAAACCAGCCGTCTTGTTTTAGAAGTTCGGAATTTTTTTCTGCTTTGTTTGCAGTTTCTTGAATATTAGCGGCGAGAGAGGAAATTTGTTGTTCGATAGTTTGATTTTTTTGTCCCATGTTTGTGACATTCTGAGTCATATCATTAAGTTTTGTTCCAAGATTTTCAAGTTTGCCTCCCAGTTCATTTATTTTTGTTCCGGCTTCTTCAATAATTTTTGAACCTTTGCCTCTTGCAATAGCGACACCTGCTACCCCAAGAGAAACGAGGGCAAGTCCGCTGTTAATCAGACTTAAATTTTCTTTTAAAAAGTTTTGTTTAGTTTCTCCTATAATAATCGGCGGAGTCGGATGCGGCATGATAGGCTGGGTATTATTTGCCGGTACCGGTAATGTGTTTTGTGTCCCCGTGTTTCCGTTATTAAGTTTCGGAAATTCACTGAATGTAACGTTACTTACTCTTAAACTCATATCAAACTCCTTTAGTGTGCAGTAAACTATACTCTAAATACGTGTCAATATATTTTTTTGCTATTTCCCAAATAAACTCGCTAAAAAACTTTACAATTCTATATAATTACAAATAAAAATATTTTGCAACAGATTAATAAAAATTAATAAACAATATTAAATCAACCTATTGACATAAAACTTTGTTCTTGATAAATTAGATTTTGCAAGCCGAAGCGAAATAGCGTTGAGGTGAGTTAAGATTATGAATAGCATTTGCGCCTGTAGCTCAGCCGGTAGAGCAATCCCCTTTTAAGGGAGAGGTCGCGCGTTCGAATCGCGCCAGGCGCACATTTTTAAAAGAGGGTTTTATCCCTCTTTTTTTATTGAGCTTGGCAGCGATGAGAACGCCGTAATTAGCGTTCGGCGTGAGCGAGCTGAGGGCGCAGGCTTGATAACGAAATAATTGAAAATTATGAAGTAATCAACCGCAGACCCGTTAAAAGAGAGCGAACAAGA
>ODAI010540128.1_pt1 | contig 25217 bp, 22 predicted proteins | sample 1539321 | NCBI WGS metagenome assembly ODAI01 (sample SAMN02144231, study PRJEB22623) | gut metagenome | biome: sheep rumen | host: Ovis aries | place: New Zealand
ATCAAAAAGAAGGCATCGTAAAAGTAATCCCTGTAACAGGGGATAGAGGGTATGTGTTGACCCTGCGAGGCTGGTAAGTCTCGCGAAGCCCCGGCCGACGAAGTCGTCCGTGGGTACATCACATAGAGCTCATTTTCAGAATTGGTCTGCACAGGGCAGACTTTGGGCTGAAAACCAAAAAATTGTCGTGAATGAAAGTCCTAATCTGAATTGCCTGTTTCGGATTGGAATGAATGGGCAATTCGGATTTTGCGGGAGAAATGGCGCGTTCCATGAGGGAATACGCGAGGGAATATTGGAAGGACTTCTCAAAAACAGTACCGGAATTACAGTCCTTTTTTACAGACCGGGGCAATCCCGGGTCAGAAGGGAGGACAGCTTGAAGATCAATCATATAATCAATTTTCCGGGCAGTTCTCGGAAAGACGAAGGCAGACATGTGTTTCATACAGACAACAGGGGCTGCCTTTTATCGTATGAAGGAGACGACGGGGAAGTGACAGTGCCGGAAGGCGTAAAATATATCGGTGCAGACGCCTTTGCTTTTTGCAGTGATGTGACGGGCGTCATACTTCCGGAAGGCGTACAGGCCATCGCGGAGTACGCTTTTGGCAAGAGTGGGATCAGGAAGATCAGCCTGCCTGATTCGACAGAGGCGGTCGGCGCTTATGCTTTCGTTTTCGCCTCGCTGAAAGAGATCGTGACAGACAGGGATGGCCTGGCTGCGCGGCCTGGGTGGTGAATATGACCTGATCTGGAAGTGCTGAGGCGGAGAACAAGGATCTGCCGGGACATCCCGGAAGAGTGAAAAGGATAATGCTATGGGCAGTAAAGTATTGATCATCAACACTGGCGGGACCCTGTCGTCCGTGGCCAGGCAGCATGGGCTGGCGCCGGGACTGACGACCGATTCCATGCTGAAAGAACTGCATATCGTCGCGGGGGAGGCCGAACTGTCCACGTTAGAATTCAGCTCCCTGGACAGCGCCAATATTTTCCCGGAGGACTGGGCAGAGCTGGCCCGGCTGATCAGCGAGAACCGGAAAAAGGCGGACGGCATTGTGGTGATCCACGGAACAGATACGCTGGCGTATACCTCGTCCATGCTTTCCTTCATGCTGCAGAATATTCAGATTCCTGTGGTGATTACAGGAAGCCAGCTCTCGATCTCGAATCCTGTGGCGGACGCCATGGAGAACCTCCGCTGCGCGATCTATATGGCCCAGAGCGGATGCCCGGGCGTGTTTGTGGCCTTCAACAGGAAGGTCATGCTGGGATGCCGGGCTTCCAAGGTGCGTTCACTGAGCTTTGACGCTTTTGACAGTATCAACTGTGAGAATGTCGCCACTATCAGTTCGATCGGGATGAAGATCAATACGCATGTCCTTCCAAAGAGAAGCGGCGTATTCCGCCTGCAGAACCGCTATTGCCAGGAAGTGGCTGTTCTAAAGCTGTTCCCGGGCATGCACCGGGAGGTCCTGAAGATGTATGTCGATAACGGCTATAAGGCGATTTACATTGAAGCCTTCGGCCTGGGCGGTATGCCTTTTCTGCGGCATGATTTTATCGGAGAGATCCGCAGCCTGACAGAGCAGGGCATTCCGGTCCTGGTCGGCACCCAGTGCCGCTTTGAAGGCAGCAGCCTGTCCGTCTATGAGACCGGACGCAATGCCCTTGATGCCGGCGTGCTCCAGGCCTATGACATGACCTCAGAGGCGGCGGTCACGAAACTCATGTGGGTCCTGGGGCAGACCAGCGATCCTCATGAAATCAGGGAGTATTTCCAGCTCAATCTGTGCGGGGAAGTGCAGATCGACTGATGTGAAACATGTTGAATTGAATTTAAAAACTGCTGGAAGTATAATAGTTTACATGTGGACAATAAAACGATCACTTGCAGCAACCCTATCATTATCTAAGGGCAGGTCAATATTTCCTGCCAGACAATATATACTTAAATATATATAGAGGAGATTTGCCGGTATATGAATCACGAAAACGATAGCTTTGAGGAGATTAGCTTTGAAGAGATGCTTGAACGAACTTACAATGAAAAGCAGCAGTTTATATCGCAGGATCTACAGGAGGAAAGCCGCCGGTCTGTGGATTGGGAACAGGATATTTATGAAAAGCTTCTGGATGCTCCGAAGCTTCTTTCGAAAGAGATCAATATCTATGATGAAGAATCAGACAGTATCCAGGAAGATTATTCGAGTGCAGAGGACTTTATAGAAAAAGAATATGATTTGTCTGAAGAGAGCAATAGATCTTCATTGAAATCTGATTTGGAATTGGCAGAGAAAGTATATCAAGACTGGCAGCGGAAGATCAGTGATTATAAAACTGCGATAAAAAAAGAAGAGGACCGTATGCGGTGCATTCTTGGAAAAGCTGTTTCCGGGGGATTTGGGTCTTTATCCGATGCTATCGATGCACTGAAGGACCAGACAAAGGAGCGAACAGGCAAAGGCTTAGCGGAAGATAATCAGGCGGTTATAGCATTTTGTGAAGAAGCGCTTAGACACAGGGAATCGGTAGATTCACTGATCCGTGAAATGGAACGTAAGGCCTTGGCGCAGAAAGAAAGGACTGCATCTGAGGCCAATGCAAGATACGAAAAAGACCGGAAAAGAAGTGTGGAAGAAAGAGACTGTAGTTACAGAAAAAACGACAGACTCCAAAAAATCAGGAAGGAACGCGTACTTGATTCATTCGTCGAACGTGTTGAAACACTGGTGTGTCCAAATCTTGTGCAAAAAGAATATGAGAGCATGCGGGATGAACAGCCCCATTATGAACAGTTTGTTCCCAGGAAGATGGAGGATTTTCCCCGTGGCCTCCAGTTAGGATATGTAGGCTATGACATTACAGACCATCTGTCGGATGAGAATAAGAATCTGCTCTTAACACATCGCTTTTCTTATGCATTTTATAAGGCAAATGGTCATACCTATATTAATATGCCTTATGGGTTGTCTTTCGAAAGCAGTAAATTTTCCACATTGTTTACGTTTCGTGGCAATAACAGGGATGCGGTTTCCAAAACGCTTCGTGATCTGGCTCTGCATCTTTATATGTCAATACCTGTCAACAGATGCTGGTGTACATTCATAGATCCTGTAATGCATGGGGATACTTTTGCTGTATTTACTCCTTTGGGAGAAAAAGATAAAAGCGGCAAAGGAGATGAAAGAGTAATTGATACAAAAATCTGGTTTACGCCCGAAGATATCGAAGAGCGTCTGAGACTCTTAACAGAACATGCGTCAGAGATTATTCAGAACGTCCTTCAGGGGAAGTACGATAATATAATAGATTATAATATGGAGGCGGGGATTAATGCCGAACCGCTTCGGTTCCTGATGATTATGGATTTCCCCAGGAATTTTACTGACAAAGCACTTCAGTCTCTTGAATCTCTGCTTTCCAACGGACCGAAAACAGGTATTTACACAATGATTGCAGCAGACAGTGCGGAGTTGAAAATTGCCAGGGAAAATCCTAGTATCAATTCCATCATCAATAAGATTCAAAACAAGATTACTACTTCAGACGGCATTTTCTACTGCGAAGAAAAGACCGTAGAAGGGAGAATGCGATATTTTCCTTTTAAAGCGCCTGAGAAGGAACTGTACATGGATATTATTGATACAATCCGCAAGGAAGTAGGCAGATCAGTGGTGATTCCCTACAGGATGATTTCCGACAATATTCCTGAAAAGAAGGAACAATGGTTCCATAAGTCGGCAAGAGAGGGGATTTCTGTACCGCTTGCTCTGGAAGGCGCCAATAAGATTATTCATTTGGAATTCGGTAATCCTTATGGAACATACGCGGCCTTGATTGGCGGTCTCACAGGAATTGGAAAAACCAAAACACTTACTGCAATTATAATGGGCATACTTTTTAATTACAGCCCGGAGGACGTTCAGATATATTTCATAGATTTCAAGGAAGGTCTTGCCGCAAGGGCTTTTGCTAACATGAGGCTGCCTAATTTCAGAGTCATTTCCGTTGAAACTGAGCCGGAATTCGGCCTTTCTGTACTGAAAGATCTTAAAGAAGAAATGGCTTATCGCGGCAAAGAGTTCAAAGAAGCCGGCGTTGAGGAACTGGAAGACTACTGGAAATATATGGGGGAACTTGGAAAGAGCCATAATATGCCCAGACTTGTTATCATCTTTGATGAAATTCAGGTACTAATGAAGGATGAAAGCGACCCTATAACAAATGAAAGCGGGAGTATTTTCAAAGAGCTGGTCACAAAAGCAGCGCATGCTTATGGAATGCATCTGATTCTGGCGACCCAGACTTTCGAAAATGTAAAGGGACTCGACAATGGTGTTTACAGTAACATGAATATACGAATTGCGATGAACTCCGACAGGGAAAGTGCCGGTATCCTTTTAGGGAGCGAAAACAGCATTGTAGATAGACTGCAAACTTTTGAGGCAGGTCAGGCCTGCATTAATACCAGAGGAGGTCATAAAGATTTCAACAGAATCGCGCGTGTTGGCTTAATTGAGGATCAAGATCGTAATAACTGGCTGGAGGAAATCGGAGAGAAACAAAAGGAGATGCTCCTGACAGATCGGAAGACGCTGCGTATTCTCATGACAAGTCCTGAGGATGACCGTATTCATCCTCTTACTGTTTTCGCGAAGAGTGGAATACGTCCTGTGAATGACTATAATCCTGCTTATCGTCTGTTCCTTGGGGAAGGCCTTACCATGGTCAATACTTTTCTACCTGAACTCAGAAACAACAGAGGGCAGAATATTCTCCTTATTGGCAGCTATCTGGAGGGGGATGTTATTTCCCGAATGTTTGTTGGCTACAGCGCTCTCTCCCTCCTATACGAGCAGATTCGCCTGAAAGGGGAAATTACAGAACCGTTTATTACAGTAATTGACCTAAATGGAAATACGTCCCGCATTTCTAATAACTATGATATGCTGCAGCGCATTATGGAAAAGGTACCGGAAGTCTTCCGTATTATTGAACCTTCTATGTTGGTAGACGGTATACGAGATCTTTACGAAGAATTATCCACTGGAAGGCAGCAGTTTGTAATCTTTTATGGTCTCAACAGAGCCAAACAGCTTACGGCCGGAACCTATGAAAGGTCACCTAAAGAGATGCTGGAAGAAATGTTCGCCAAAGGCCCGGAGCTGGGAATGAACTTTATTGTATGGGCAAATTCTCCCGAGATGTTTCTGGATAACTATGCCAGGTCGTTGAATTCTTTTGATTATCGTCTGGCTTACGGGATGGAGGATAAAGAGTACAAAGCCATTACAGGAGAAAACGGACCCGAAAATCTGAATAAAATGAACGTGCTATCATTTAATATGACAGGCGACAATCAGAAAATCCGTATTTATGACAGGCCCAGAGAAGGATGGATCGACAGTTTTCTGGAAAATGTCAAATGTTATATAAAGTGATGACATAAAAATCGATTGTTCTGAAGTACCTTGGCAGAGGTGCAGAAAGGGATATTATGCCGGATAGAAACCTGGAACAGCTGGAAAATGAATTGAACGATTATTTAGAACAGGGACGTCAGCTTTCTAATAATCTTGCGACGGAAGTCAACAGTCGCAATATTGAACGTAAAAAAGAAAAGGAAAAAACGTTCTTAAAGTACAGAAGCAGCAAAAAAATACAATCATATGTCATATTCGCCGTATGCACTGTTCTGATGCTCATTTTTTATAAATTAGTTTTTGGATTATTCTGAATATGAATGAAAAGGAAAAAAATGAGAGACTGGCCCAAATCAATCTGGAACTGGAGAGACTTGGAGCTGAGCTTGGATTATCAGATTTGGAATCGGAGCCGGAAGAAGGGGTAATGCCTGTCTCGGAGGATAACAAGCGTGTCGGAAAATCCTTTCGGAATCAGGATGCTGCTGTAGCAGACGTTGGATCCGACAACAGGGTTTTTAAAGATGTAAGAATTATGCCGGGGACTTCCGAATTCGGAATGGGATTCAATGAAGCGCTGACATGGGACAATTCATATCATGGAGATCAGAGCGAGGCATCAACTTCCGGAGAGGCTTCTTCTTTACTGATTAATGAGAGAGAGGAACCATTGACGGAGGAAGATCTGCTTCTCTATCAGCTTAGAAAAGCCTGGACAGGTCTTCCCAAAAACGATGCCCTGGAAATGATGGAAAGCAGACAGGCTCCCCTGCTTTCCGCCTGGAATGAGGGGGATACTGCAGGTCTGTCTACGGATCGCCTGTATCTTCAGCTTTCAAAACATCTTCAGGGCGGAAAGGTAACGGAAGAAGCACTGGAGGAAATGGCAATGCTCTCGGGTAAAGAGAAGGCAGGGAATTCAGGAATGAAGTTGTTTCTTTCTGCATTCACACTTCTTCAGAATAATCCATCAAGGTATCAGATGGATTTTATAGCTGATAAGACCAGTAGCCTTCCCGGTTCGGATATCAGCTCAGAAGGGGTCAGAATCCTGGGAGACGCAATTTGGGAGGCGGGAAGCAGGCAGGAGACAATAAATACTGAATATGACCAGAAAAACATTGCCAGACAGAAAGAATATGACAGACTGCAGGAAAAAGCGCAGGAAAAATACAATAATGCGCATCGAAGCGCGGAACGCTGGAGAAAATAAGGCCTGTTTTATCGGAGGATAACACGAAGATGAAAAAACTTACAGCGTTATTTCTGGACGTGCTTGGAGAGCAGACAGGAGAGGAAAGCCGGGCCGCTGCTTTGGCAAAGGAGAACATGCAGGCAGATCTGTCAAAAAAGACGGGAGAATTAATGACAGGAGGAACCCTGTTTTTTTCTAAAGAAGGTCACGGAGTCCATGAGGAAACAAACAGGCTGTGGGAATTTACAGAAAACATGACCACAGCAGGCCAGGCAGCCGAAATCAGTGACAGTCTGTCACGTCTTTTCGTTGAGACTGAAAGACTTCACAGGGAGACACAGAAACAGATTCACAAGGCAGGACACATTAATGCCAGTCGTCTGCACTTTTTCTACCCCGGGGAACAGGCTGAGGCTCTTAGTATTCTTGAAAAGTATATCAGAATAGAAATGTTTCGGATATTGACGCTTCTTGGAGGTAAGACCTTTCTTACGCTGGAGCCGCTCGATTTTTATCAGCATACGCTGCAGGACAGAATGAGATATTTAACTAATCAGATTCAGCCGATAACAGAGCAGATATTGATGAAAGATTTATCCACGCCGCATTTCTGGGCCGTAACCTACAATAACGAAATGAAAGTCGGCCCCTTTGGAATGCTTCCCGGATTTGAAATTGCGGAGCCGCTGAAAATGAATCAGCGCCTTTTGCCTGGGGAACACAGCGAAATAAGCGATAGGAGATCCAAGGTACTTCAGGGGGTGGGCTATCTGACAAATGTGACACCTGACATAGTGGAGACGGTTCAGCGCGGCAGGAAACTTCATATTAATGTTACACCGAAGCAGCTTGCAGGCTGTGGATGTGATCTGAAGAATCCGCAGGAAACACTGAGCTGTATTTTTGACGGCCAATATTATGCTATAGATCCGGCTGTCTATTTCGGTGCGGCTTCTTATGTGACAGCATCATCTGCCATTGCGGAACGGAAAAAAAGAGGACTGTGTCTGCTGTGCGGCAGAGAGACTGGCGAAAACAAAGATGATTTCTGTGAACAGTGTAGGAGGAGAATCAGAATTATATGAGTTCTCTTGTACTGGAAAGAATCTTTTATCCTGTGGTGACACTGGGATATGGAAAGAGAATAGGCATCTGGGTCCGGGGATGCAGAAGAAACTGCCCTGGATGTATCAGCCCTGAACTGCAGTCCTATGAGGGTGATGCAATCGAGGTCAGAAAGGTAATTGAAATGCTGCCAGAGGGCTGTAAAGTAGATGGACTTACCATCAGCGGCGGCGAACCCTTTGATCAGGCAGAGGGGCTGGCCGAACTGGTTCTCTGGTTCACAGAGCATATCAGCAAAGATGTTGTAATATTTACAGGTTACACGGAAGAGGAACTTAAAAATCGCAGTGACAGGGCGACCCGGTTTCTGTTGGAGCATATTTCTGTTCTTATAGATGGTCCCTATATTGAGGAACTGAATGACGGGATAGGTCTGAGAGGGTCTTCAAATCAGCGTGTAATCGTTTATCGTTTTCCTGAACGCTATAACAATTCTGCAAGGCAGGACAGGCAGGTACAGTTTGCCGCCAGAGAGGATTCACTTCTGCAGATTGGTATTCCGCCACTGCCGAATTTGGAATGAATAATACCGGCAGGTACATACGGGGCAGAAAGAATAGATATGGGAATTGAGGCAGGTTATTCAGAATTAAATAAAACGCTTCCGGCGGGCGCCTGGACAGGAAGAGCTACGATACCGGCAGTGGAAGGTGTAGAATTTGAAGAGGGCCAGTCTGCAGACACCAAAATACCTTGTATGGCAGGGGATGTGATTGGAGAGTTTACTCTTACAAAGGTACTCTGTACACGCCCGCATTGCCGGCTCTTTTTGGCGGAAGGGAAAGAGCAGGATAGAGCAGTTATTAAGATTTACGAGCCGGGAGCTGCCGGAACAACGGATGCACTCCGGAAACTATACAGTCGTATGCAGGAGGAGCCTTGTCCCTCTCTGATGCCTCTTTTGTCCTATGGAGATATAGAAGGAGGCATGCATTATCAGGTGATGCCGGTTTATCAGGAGGGCACACTGGAAACAACAGTCATTACAGAGGAAGAGATAATAAGGGGAATTCTTCAACAGCTTAATGACGCGTTGCTGTTTCTGAAAAAGAACCGGCTGGTCCACAATGATATCAAACCGTCTAACATTTTCTGGAGAGACAAGGAAAAAAAGACAATTGTATTAGGTGATTATGACTGCCTTACGACAGACGCAGAAAGTACTAAAGCAGGAGGGACCCCTTTCTTCATGGCTCCGGAACGTATTTTTTCTAATGATATGGTCCACACGAGCCTGACGGATTACTGCGCCATGGGCCTTACAATGGCTGCTTTGATTTTGGGCAGGCCGTTGATGGAAGATTCAAATACCATGAAAGCCGCAAACCCGGCAGAATTGAGAAATATTCTGTACCGGAAATGGCAGCAGCCTGTAAGCTGTCCCTCTTCTATGCCTGTTTCTATAAAGACCCGTATCCTTTTGAATGAGCTTGTGATGGCTGAGCCTGATAAAAGAAAGATGTATTGCGGAGAATACATTTCGCAATGGCTCCAGAAGGACGGCCTTACAGGAGGTGTTTCTTACAAAAATCGTAAAAAGACGCAGTTCAGAGGACTTTCTTTTTCTGACAAACTAATTCTTGATATTCCGGAATTAATCAAGGCGCTGGGACAAAACTGGGAATATGGAATTATGATGATGAAGGAGCATCAGCTTGATAATTTTGTGCGCCAGTTTGACGGTCGTTTTTACACTTTTTGCCAGCAATACGCGGGTTTAAGGAATGGGTCAGAAGGGCTGTTCAAACTAATGCAGAGCCTGGCGCCTTCAGAAGATTTTTACTGGATGGGCACGCATTATGATTCGCTTGAGTCTTTTGCTGTCAGGACAGAACAAACTGGGCAATATCGTATTTCTGATCCGTTCAGCAGATTTTGTCAGGCCGGTCTCCTGAGTTTCTATATTGAGAATAACAATGGAGACCGGCAGCAGGTTCAGCGTGCAGCGGAGATTGAAAAAATCGGCAGGAAAGATCCGGACGCAGCTGTGAAAAGGCTGTTGATTTCACTTCAGGAGAAACCTGAGCTTTACTGGAAAGGAACCGAGCTCCGGTCTCTGGACGATCTTCTCTTATATCTGGAGGATCACAGGGAAAATCTGGATGAAGAAATTAAATGGATGTATTCCTCGGGGTCTTTCAAAGTTTGGCTTAATTATATTCAGCATGGGAATCTGTTGTCGGCAGTAAATAAGAAAATGGTTGAGAAAAAGATATGAGTTCATTCGAGTCAGGTATAGTTATACTTACAGCCCCGGTAAAGCTTGCAGCAGGTACTGTTTCTCTGGCAGCTGCAGCTATATCCGCTGCGGCTGAAAAATACAGAAAATATCGCCTGGAACAGGCTGAAGAAGTTGAACAGAAAAGTAAAGAGGAATTGGACCAGATTAGCGGTGTGGCCCAGGCAAATCGGGAACAGTATGAAGAGACTGTGAAAAGACGCACCGCTGAAGAGGATTCCCGAAGGATCAGAGAACAGCTTGCAGAGGATGTAGCCAGGAAACAGGTTCTTGACAAAAGAATGGAAGCAGAGAAGCTGGAACGGGAGATTCAGGATAAAATCGCTCATATGGAAAAATCCATAAAGGCGTTTGAGACAGAGTTTGGTCAGAACATAGAACTGCGTAAAATGGAAGACACAATTCGTCAATCCCGGAGAATGTTTGGCAGCAGTCAACAGCTTGCACAGCAGCTGGATGATCTGGTGAATGAAGTGATTCCCGGAATGGCCCGGGAATATCGGCTGAAAGAGCAGAACAACAGGCTTGAAAGAAGTTTGAAGCAGCATGCTTTGAATGGGATGCAGACTATGGATACCAGTGAGGATTTTGTCTCTTTGGCCAAGCCGAGGCCAGAAGACAGAAAAGAATCCGCAAAGTCTCCCTGGGACTGCTTTATGGAGCGTGTTCAGGCAGTAGCCCAGGTAGAATCCGCCTACTTTGAGTCGGATGCCGCTCAGATTCTTAAGGAAGCAAAAAGTATCGGCTCGGACAGGAGAAATCTCTTTATTCTTCAGCATGATGAGCAGTTGACAGATATGGAAGAAAAAGCTTCCGAGTACAGAAAACAGCAGGAGTATGCCGCTGAGCAGATCAGGAATGAGTACTTCATGTATACTGCCGTCGCGAAGAATCTTGGGCTGGAACCCCGTTTTACTCTTGAAGAGCTCACGGATAAAAACAAGCTGTCTTCTATGAGGCAGGAAGCGGAAGAACTGATGGAACAGTACAGAGTAATCTGTGAACGACAGTATACAGTCAATGCCTTTACAAAGGTCATGGAGAGACATCATTTGACCTATGAAAATATGACAGTTGAAGAAGACGGACGAACTAATATCGAATACTCCATGGATGAACAGGCAGGTGTAAGAATCACACGTTCTAATTCCGGCGCGTTTGAAATGCAGTTCCAGGGAAAAAGCCGTACAAACACAGTTTCCATGGACGAAAGACGAAGAGTAACAGAGAAGGCCAGACATTTTTGCTCTCTTCTTCCGGAAATAGCCAGAGAACTCGATGAAGAGTTCGGTATTACATTTCAGCAGACAGAAGTGCAGCCTCCGGCTACGGAAAACATAGAATTTCGCATGGAAGAAAGTTCGAAACGTCCGGAAAAGGCCAGGACCTACAAAGCGAAGGAATTGAAGTAAAAAATGTATTCAAAAACCAGAACTGAACGTAACCTGACAGGGATATCTAAGGGAGTGTCTTTAACTTAACAAGTCTGCACAATATGGTCAGTGTATTGGAGTCAAAAATGGCTGGAATCGTTGATAAATCAAATGCCGGCAGGATGTTTTATTTCTGCGTTAAAAATCATGAAATTGAAAAAAAAGGAATAATCAATAAGATTTGTCCAATCTGCGGGTCTCCGATTGACAAGACCAGACCTATGGTTTCCTATGAGGAGCTGCAGCGTTCAAAACAACAGGAAAAAAAGGAGCAGGATAAAGCAGAGAAGGATTCGGAGAAAGTCGGATCAGCAAATCAGAGTTCTCCGGAAACAGAAGTACCATCAAAGACGGATGAAGTATTACCGGGCAGCCGGCCTGAAGCAGGGGAAAGTCAGGCTTCGGATTATACTCTTGAAGAAGGAGAGAGGAGACCGGACAAAGCAGGAACAGGGCTGTCAGGTTATACTGCTGTGGGACTATCAGGAGAAAAGAGAAGGCTCTCGGAAAGGATAGGTTCTGCAGGATATACTACGGTTGGCTCTTCAGAAAAAACCGGGAAGCGTACGGGCAGGACAGAAGCAGCTTCGACAGATTACGTTGCTGTTGGGGGAGTGGAGAAGGACAGGGGTGCTTCGGCCAACTATTCCAATGTCAGCAGAATGGATTCCTTTCATTCACCGGTGCAGGCAGAAGCGGCTATATCTTCTGCAAACCCTTCAGGATTTATCCTGGATTATTTCGGGAGTAAACTGCAGATACCTGTTGAGGGTGCCTGGATTGGAAGAGAAGGGCTGGGAAAAGAATGGTTTGATGGAAACCTGATGATCAGCAGAAGACATGTTTTTGTCCGGCCGGATCAGAAAACAGGGCGGCTTCGTATTGAAATGGATAAAAGTCTGAATGGAGTCTTTTATTCGGGGCCGGGAGGAGAGAAGATCCGTTTGGCAGGCGCCCGAATGATGGAAGTCGGGGACATTCTCTGGATTTATAATATACCTCTTGTTATAGGAAATTTAGGAAGATAGTAACTCAAAAAAGAAAGAAAGAGGAAATAGCTGGTATATGATTAAGAATCCACGTTGGCGGGAAGAGATAGATACCTATAGGTCAATTAAGTCTGCATTCGTAATCGAGGGGAATATCAGCGATTTGCAGATGTACGAATCAGACGGGTATGGGCTGGAACTGACAGATCTGGATGAATATCTTTATGTTTTTCTTCAGGGAGAAGGCTATCGGAATATAACTTTTTATAATCGAGTAGATGGCTTTTACAATCGATTGGATCCCAGTCAGGCTTCAGAATTCGGCGTGATTGCTAATGTTGATACAGCGGGAGAGGGGATTTCCATAGCATCGGCCTGTAAAGCTGTACGTACAGCGGTAAAGCAGACTGAAAGATCTGTTGCGGTAATCATGAATATGGCTTCTTTGCTGACAGCGGGACCGGACAGAATGGACAGTGCTGAAATTGAAAATTTTGCGACGCTTCTGTTGGCTACGCAGGAAGCTGTTAAGGCTCCTTCCCTTGAGAATCAGTGGATCAGCAATATGATCTTTTTGATTGTAGAGAAAGCAAATGATCTGCCTGCCTGGTTTTATCTTAACAATCCTTATGTAAAAGTGGTAACCATCCATAAGCCGGATCGGGAAATGAGGGCGCAGTTGATAGAAGCCCATCGTGAAGAATTCCATGATATTGAGAAATTCAGTTCTGAAGAAATGGAAAAGATGGAGAACCGACTGATTGGTATCACGGAAGGGTTTACCTATATGGAGTTGGACAGGGTTCTTAACCTCTGTACAGGACGTGGCGTAGCATTTGGAGAGGCACCTAAAATGATCAATGCCTATCGTTATGGTCAGCAGGATGATCCCTGGAGCCGTCTTGGAAGGGACAGACTGGTGGGGATTTCTGAGGCGTTGAGCAAGGATGTTAAGGGCCAGCCTACGGCTGTGAACGCTGTTGCGGATGTAATCAAGCGTTCGGCAGCAGGATTATCCGGACTACAGCATTCGTCCGGAAGGCCTAAGGGAGTTCTCTTTTTTGCAGGCCCCACCGGTACGGGAAAGACTGAGATGGCCAAGTCGATGGCAAGATACATCTTTGGAGACGAAAGTACACTGATCCGTTTTGATATGAGTGAATACGGACATGAGCATTCGGATCAGAGATTGTTGGGGGCTCCTCCCGGGTATGTCGGCTATGATGCAGGTGGCGAACTGACTAACGCTGTACGCCAGCATCCTTTTTCCATTCTGCTGTTTGACGAGATTGAAAAAGCCCATCCTTCTATCCTGGACAAATTTCTTCAGATTCTGGATGATGGACGTATGACAGATTCAAAGGGGGAAACAGTTTATTTTACGGAAGCAATTATCATATTCACCAGCAACAAAGGCATATACAGGACCATGCGGGATGGTACCAAAGTACCGATTGTAAATCCTGATGATCCCTACAATGTTATCGAAAAAAGAGTCAATGAAGCAGTACGGGATTTCTTCGTTTCGGATTTGGGCAGGCCGGAGATTTTAAACAGAATCGGCAATAATCTGGTCGTGTTTGATTTTATCCGGAGAGAATCTGTTCCTCTTATTCTTCAGAAGCAGATATCCAATATTATATCAGGATTAAAAGACAGTAATGGAATCGAAATCATAATAGATCAGGATTCGGATGCTTTCAGAGTTTTATCAGAGCTGAGCATAGAAAATCTTAGCTTCGGAGGCCGTGGGATCGGAAATGTCGTTGAAAAATACCTTCTGAATCCACTTGGAAGAGCTATGACAGATGAAGGATGGGAAAGAGGAAGCTGCTACATTATTAAGAATATCGTCCGGCTGCAGGATGAGAACATTGTTCTGGAAACTGTCAGAAAGGGGTGAAGGCCGCCTTGTCAGGAATAACTGACTTATTAAGAAGACTGAATGAATTGAATAGTATTGTTGGCAAAGATGGACAATTGATGTCAGAGGCGAAGGCAGGCAAAAAAGAGTGTCAGCGGAAACTGGCCGATTTACAAAGAGAAATGCAGGGACTCAGTGGAGAACTGGCTTCTTTGGAAGGTCAGTACAGATCTGTGGCCAATGAGGTTTCAAAAGGGGAAAAGCAGGCAAAAATTCGTCAGGCCGGAATACGGATGCAGATTGACTCAAAGAGGGGACTGCTCATGCAAAAGCAGCAGGAAGCCGGACAAAAAAGAGAACAGATAAGTAAATATGTGAATATTATCCGGCAATTGCGCACCAACCTAAACCTTCAAAGCAGTACAATAGAGAATCTGAAATCGGAATTTGAAGAAATGAAAGGTTCATATCAGTTGTCATCAAATGCTTTTACCTCTATTCTGAACACAAAATATGCAGGAGCAGCGGCTGCCACAGGTGCTTCGGTAACATCAGATAAGGCGGATAAATGTGAAAAAGGGGCAAAGTACTGTAATTATCTACAGGAAGTAATAAATATTCTTCTAAGCAGCACAGATTCGTCAGATGATGATGGCCTTGATCCCAGTCCTTCTAAGAATAATCCGGACAGGGAAGAAGAGAGATCTCTTTGAAGATGGAATAAATTCATGGTTGGTCTGTATCATTATGGAGAGATGATGATGGATTGATTTGAAATTATTGATAATTACAGGTATTACTTGACATGGTGTCAGAAAGATATATAGCTAGTTAAGAAACATTGTCAAAAAGAAAGGAGAATACTATGGAAAGTAGATTAGATGACTGTAAATGGGAGGTTTACCATTATACAGAGCAGACGGATGAAGAAATCCAGAAGGAAATTGATGAATACAAACAAATCGAAGATATTCTGGATAGTATTGATGCTGATGGGGAAGATGATATTCTAATAGAGCCACTAAGGGAGCTGCCCACGGATGCTGTCCCTGCGGATTCGGTACAAGAGAATAGAGAAACTGAAGATTAATTTAGCCAGGTTGCGCCTGTAGAGGCTGACAATCTTTCTTCAGAGGCTCGGGTGAGCATTGAAAGTGCGAAGGCAGAACTTGAGGCCCTTATAAGCCAGTTATGAGGATGATGTCCTATCCGGACCTCATACAGTTATCATTTATCAAAGCGTATTGATATGTATTGGTGAGAGATGACGATAAATTGATATGGGATTTTTTAAATATTACAGGTGTTACTTGACATGGTATCAGTAATATTTATAGCTAATTAGAAAGGAGAATACTATGGGAAGCAGATTGGAATCTTATAAAGGGGATCTTGATGGTGTTAAAGTAGAGCAGGGGGAGGCAATCAAAGAAGGCGAGAAGGACGTTGATGAATACAAACAAATCGAAGCTATTCTGGATGGTATTGATAAAGGAAACGTTGATGATGAAGTAAGTAGTCATATAGATGCAGCAAAGGAGCAATCCAAGGAGGCTGCCCGTGAGGATCTGGAAACAAATGTAAGATCGAGATTGGACTCAGCTAATCAGGAGGCTTTTACAATCAGTGATGAAGCTACGACTCTGGAACAAGGGGATAGAGAAGCTGCAGACCAATTTAGCCAGGCTGCCAGTGTTTCGGATTTTGGTAGGTCGGCATCAGAAGGTGAAGCAGTTGCTAACGAACAAGCTGGAGAGGCTGCCGATCTTGCTTCAGAGGCGCGGGAGAGTGCTGATCATTCGCAAGCTGAACTTGATGCCCTTACTAGTAGTTTATGAAGATGTCCTATCCGGACCTTATACAGTTGTCATTTAATAAGGGGTTTTGAAATAAATTAGTTTATGTAAATTAACCGGGATTTAAAACTGACAAGATTTGCTTTGGGAGCATAAGATGGAATCGACTTATTATGTATTGGAAAAGATACCGGATCTGACACTCAGCAAATATTCCAGTCTGGATGAAAACGGAGTGAAGGGGGTTCTGTCCCATCACAGTACCTTTTGGAGGCAGATGAACCGTCGGGGGCTTCTTCTTCCCGAGTGCGCGCATCTTTTCTATGAATATGATCCCACCCGGAAGCAGGGGGAACGTCTGCGTACAGGTATTCGCATTGATACAAAATATCCGGCAGATCAGTGCTATCTTCGGGAAATGATCCAATGTTCTCCTCTTTCCATGTTTTATGAGTTTAGGGAGTGCCGGGAAACGGATATTGGTAATAACGGCAATTCTCTTATGCCAAATATACAACGTAGATATCAATGGAGCGTGCATCTTACACGAAAGGAACGGATGTCAAGACCTCTGGATCCAGGTGATACAGAAAAGTATTATACAGTCAGCGAATGGGAAATGAATGAGGAAGCCAGGCTCTATAATATGGCCAGATTGATGGCAAGTGCAGGGAAACCATGTTTATATATCCTTTCAGCCTATCCGGTTGATCTGACGGGAGAAATGGAAGAAACTCTTTTTGATGTGCTTACAAAACTAAGGAATCTGACCAGGATAAAGCTCAATCTATCTTCTTCCGGGACAGGCCAGGGTCAGAAGGATGAGAATGCCGATGATGCGCTTCATTTTTACAGTGATTTGCTTAAAACGCTGGCCGCTAATCCGCATTTTCTCTGTGATATGCAGGTCCTTTCAGATGACTGCATACATGCAGGATACATATTGGATGCGGCTGTATCGGAAGCTCTCTCAGAAGGAGATCATACGCTGAAACAGACTCCTGGATACAGCTTTGCAGAAATCACCGGTGATGTCAACAATTTTCCTGCTCTTCCAATGGCAGGAACACCGAAAGGGCTGATATATCTTTCCCAGCTTTATACGCTGGATGAAATGGTTCCGTTCGGCATTATGCCGGCTCTTTTTCCTGGGGAAACACTTGAAACACCGAAGGAAACGCTTCCCGATCTTAATAAGAGCGGACTGCTTCTCGGAGAAGATACAGATCATCACAGAATAGAGTTTCCTCTGAGTAATCTGTCCAAGCATGCGTTTCTTGCAGGTGTGCCCGGTTCCGGCAAGACAAACAGCATGATGCATCTGATTGCAGAGATGCATATTCAGCATGGTATTCCTGTCCTGGTTCTGGAGCCAGCCAAACATGAATACAGAGTTTTGACGACGCTGCCTGACATGAGTGATCTGGAACTATTCTCTCCCGGTGCATACACTAGATTTCCTTTGCATATCAACCCTTTTGAGTTTCCTATAGGACTGTCGCTGGCAGAACATATACGTAATTTGCTTGCGGTGTTTGACGGTGCATTTAATCTGGAACCTCCGATGCCCTTTCTTTTGGATCAATCTGTGGATGCTGTATACCGGAAGCATAACTGGACACACAGCATGATCAATCAGGGGAAGCTGTCCTATCCTACCATGAGCGAACTATATATAGAACTGGAGGAAAGGCTGAATAAATCTGATTATGCACCGGAGATAAAGGGAAATCTGAAGTCAGCTTTACAGGTTCGGATAGGCTCTCTTATGGTTCGTGAAATGGGGGATATTTTTGATGTACCTCATTCGACTTTTGCTCCGGAGGAATGGATCAAAAGATCAGCTGTTGTTGAACTGGAAGCGCTGGGAAAGGATCCTGCTAACTATATGACGCTTCTGATTGCTACTTTGGTTCGTGAAACTCTAAAAGTGGAAAACTATGACAAAAAGGCAATGAATGGAAAGCCAAGGCATGTGATGTTTCTGGAGGAGGCGCATAATCTAATCGGCCCAGTAGCGCAGCCTTCAGCTGAAAGTCAGGCGGACCCGAAGACAGCCGCAACAGCGTATATTGTAAAGATGCTGGCTGAGGTCAGAGCTTTGGGAGAAGGGATTGTTATTGCGGATCAGCTTCCTACGGCAATGGCTCCTGAGGTCATAAAAAATACATCTTTGAAAATCGGCCTTAGAATTACAGCAGAGGATGATCGTCAGCTTTTGGGAGGAACTATGTCTGCTAATCCGGACCAATTGGAAAAGATGGCTGTATTTTCGCCTGGACAGGCACTATGTTCCTACGAGCCGCTTCTTAAACCTTTTGAAATACAGATCCCTTATTTTGAAGCGAAAGAAGGGAATCTTGACGACGCAATGATCATTCAGAGTCTGGGAGCAAATGAAAGATACCAGAAAGATTTGTTGACGTCATTTAAGATTTGTGCCGAAAAATGGGATAAAAAATGGGAGAAGCTGGAAAAAAACAAAGGAGAACTCCTGAAAGCAAAGGATATACTTGACAGCACTCCAGAGAAAACAGATTACAATGTGTTGCTAAAGAGGATAAATACCACTTATAAAAATATAGTAGAAGATGCATATGACATAAAAAGCTCGGTTTATTCGTTCCTGTCACCATGGGCAGCAATTAAGGATAATGCTGATTTATTTGGACCCAGTAAGGAACAGCAAAAGTTTTTCAAAAACACCATGTATGAAATAGCATCTAAGGGATTGGAGTATAAGAATAAAGTGGCCATGCTGATAGAAAACTGCAAAAAATGGAATCTCAAGTATCCTGAAGAAGCAATGAAGATGCAGGAAGAGAAGAAGAATATTTTGATTAGTTTTCTACCTTCGGAACGAGAAGCATGGGAGCAGGCTGCGGAAAATGCAAAAGCGAATACTGGCAATTCCGGCACAGTATGATCAAGAACTATGTGAATGTGAAAAGGCCAGGAAGTCTTTCAACAGAGATATTGAAAAAATAATTAATTAGCAGAAAGGAATTACAGAGGCAATGAGGACTGGATCAGTTTCAATGGATGACCTGAAATTGCTGATGGAGCAGGAAGACAAAGATACAAAAGCAGAAGCTATGTATGAGTATGCCAGGCGTAAAAAAGAGGGAGAAGGCTGCATACAGAACTATAATGAAGCTGTAAGATATTATGAGTCTTCAGCTGCACTCGGAAATCCTTCCGCAGCCAGAGAACTTGGAATTCGCTATACTTACGGGTTAGGTGTAAAGAAGAATGCGAAAAGGGCAAATAAGTATTTAGAACAGGCTGCAGATAAAAATGATCCTGCAGCTATGTATACGCTTTTTCAGAATCTTAGTATCGGTGATGAGACACAGAGAGATCTTTATATGGCAGACCAATGGCTGAAAAGAGCGGCTGAACAGCATGAAGATAGAGCAGAAGCCATGCTGAGATATCTTTCGGCACATAAAGAATTTTGTGATGATTTTGAACTGGAGGAGAGAAGCGCAGTTGATGAAACGATCCCGTTCATTCCTGATGATAATAATTTTCTGAAAGCTTACGGAGAAGATTATATTGATCAGGACAAAATTATTACAGATGCTTTCGATCCATCAGAAGTTAAAGCACTTCAATCAGAAGAAGGACGCAGGTTTTTGCTTTATGTGTTAGCGGGGATTATTTCCGGATTTCTGGTGGCACATGCCTCAAATAATGCATTATTCGCAGCGCACAATGCAGGTCTGGTGGGAAAATTCAGTTCAACCGGACTCATGGCTTTCGTCATGGTCCTTCTGGGAATCCCGATCAGTCTTATAGGGTGGTTTTTGGGATTATGCATTGATGGCCTAACAGGTTACAGAGGAAGTTATATACCAATCCTGCTTATGCCTGTCTTCGTAGCAAAGCTGGGATATCTTGTGGTAGCCTTTGTCACTGGCATTTTTCCTATTGTTGCTATTGTTGCATGCTTTGTTCCTATTCTTATTATGATTGTCATTTACGCACGTGGTTAAGATTGCTGATTATGGAATTTTACCTGATGCTAATGATTTAAGAGTCTGATTCATGAAAGTATTGCTTCTATTCTGTAAATTGTCAGAACGAACATGCGATATGAATTCAGAATATCTGACAGTCTGGGCAGAATGAATTATCGGAACCATTCGGCCCATTTTTAAATTTATTTGGAGTAACTTTGGCCAGGTACAGAATCAGAATAGGCGTCAAATAATCCGCAGCTATGCCATTATTACTCAAAGGAGGATCTGCATTGGCTTTAAGATTTTTTGTTCAATTGGAATGCAATAATCATAACAGAAGAGAAAGTCAGGTGACTTTACGAGATACATTTCCTTCAGACGAGTATTGGACTTTGGCGAGATCCGGCGATTTTCTGATTACGGGGGGATGGCCTGAAGAGCTCAGAGATGAATTTCTGAGTTATTGCAGAGTATCGGATAACTATGATTTCAGGCCAATAATCGTTTTTGATGGCACAGGGGCATTAGAAGAACCGTTAATAAAACTGTCTGCGGAAGGTATGAATAAAACTCTCCGTGTCTATTCACCTGATTATCCTGGTTACGATCTTTTTTTTGGCATGGGTTATGATAAGACATTCAGGTTTATGGAAAGTGCTACTGCCGGAAGACCTCGCGGCAGTGAGATAAATCCTGCTTATATTCATTCTTTTCTATCGGTCCTGGAGAGCACTTCCGGAATCAGGCAGAAGACAATCCGTATGCTGGCGGAAAAAAAAGATGATGATATTTTTTATATTGCCAGGAATAGCGGAATTGGAGAAAGTTGGTTAGACCCCTTAAAAAACCCTGGCTCCAGTGGACAAAATTTCCGTGCTTTTATCGAAGAAATGGATTTTGCCTTTAGGAAGATTCATAACAGAAATACAGCAGATAATAATAATATTAGCAGGGATATCAGGAGCAACAATATTATTTATATAAATGCGCAGAGTCGTGATCCGGGTCTCTTCAATCGCTATTTCTCTGTGGTTTTGGATTCCCTTACTGAAAACAATTCCATGTTTAACGTTGTTTTTTATGAGGTTAACACCAGATATAATGACGGCCTGATTGACCATATTAACAGGGGCATACAGAGAAGCGATGAGACTATTGGTATTTGCTGCGGCACTGTCGAACCGCTTTTAGACAGAATCCATCTGGCACAATTCCCCAGGCAGGTTATCTATACCAGGAACGGCACCTATGCGTCACAGCTATTGGAAAGCTACGGTGAATATGAACACTGGCTGCCTGTAAGGAGATATGGCAATGGGCTGATTCCTCCTCTTATTGGAGGATGGGAAGTCGGAAAGGACAAAAGGCCTGTAGTCAGGCAGACCAATCTGACCGAACCCTATAGGATTCAAAAAATAGTGAAAGGATACAGGGGACAGGGTATTTCACTTGTCAGGAATTTGTGATGGATGTGATTAGAAAAAGTTCCGGAGAAATATTATGGCTTATAAGATGAATAAAGACGAACTTAGAAAAAAATATAATGTGACAGGACTTGATGAAGAGTTCGGGCAAGATGATTCAGAGTATGAAGAATTGGGGCAGGAAGAGCCAGTGCATCAGGAAACGGAACACATTGAGCAAGGGGACAAAGGGCCTGGTACATTTACTGGCAAAAAAAATGGCCACACGGTTGATTCTACACATGAGACGTACATCCCCATACAGCGCTTGCCTGACCTTTGGCAGATAGATGCTGTATGTATCCTGATGACTATCTTCGGAGTGGCAGCAATCGTTATGAATTTGGACAATGTCTTATATTGCATTTTTATAGTTATTTATCAAATCCTGGAGAAAGTCATTCTTGTGCTCATGTTTGCAAGTGCGGGCATTGCCGGCCTTTTTGTAATTAGAAGCAAATTCAGGGGGATTTAAGCATGAATAGCAGAATAATGCGAAAACTGCTAAAATATCTTTTACTATGGCTGGCAATCCTTATAATTCTTATAATAGCCGCAGTGAGTAAATACTGGGACTATTTTACGCAGCTTTTTACGACCGGTTTTACAGGAATTTTTACCTCGGTCATGATGGTTGTTCTGTTCCTGGCTGTTATACTGTCGCTTATTATTAAAATTTTTAAATGATTTGAAAACATATGTGGGCCATTATTTATTTGTTGTTCCCTGATAGAGAATAGGAATTTAAAGCGCAGTACGTTTTTTTCCTGGTGGAGAAGTTGTTATGAGTATTCTTGTTACGGGACCCCGGGGATTTGTCGGGGCGCGCGTTATGGAAGAGCTGGGCCCGGAGGCGGTGCCTGCACCTTCTTTGAGAGACTATCGGGAAGAAGATATTTTGCGGATGGTTGATGACCTGGAACCGGAAGTGATCATTCATACAGCAGCCATGTCGGATATTCCCACCTGCCAGAATGATCCGGACGGGTCTTACCGCGCCAATGTGGAGATACCGGTCTGGCTGGCCCGGACCGGCGTCAAATGCATCATGTTCAGCACGGACCAGGTCTACAGCGGCTGCGCGGGGGAAGGCCCTTACCGGGAAGAGGATACAGCCCCTGCCAATCTGTACGCCTGCCACAAGCTGGAGATGGAGCAGAGGACCCTGGAGATCAATCCGGACACAGTCCATCTGCGGGCGACCTGGATGTATGACATGCCCAAGTACGGTGTTTCCAACAGGGGCAACTTTCTGATGAACATGCTGCGGCAGCAGGACATTTCCTTCTCCTTTATCCAGCACCGGGCCGTGACCTATGTACGTGAGATGGCTGCCCAGATCCGGAAGGCAGTCCTTTTGCCCGGCGGTGCCTACAATTACGGCAGTGAGAACGTTCTTACCATGTTTGAGACGGCAGAGTGGTTCAAGGACAGGCTTTCGCTCCCTGTCAGGATCCATGACGCCGGTGTCCGTCACAATCTGTGGATGGACTGCTCCAAAATCAAAGAGTTCGGGATTGATTTCTGCAATACAATCGACGGATTGGAGAAGAGTATTCGGGATTACAGCCTGTGAGAAAAGGACGCTGTTTTTCTTGATTCCATGGACCAGGGCATTTGATGAATGATAACTCATACTTCCCACATGAGAAGTGCCTAAGAATCCTGTGTTTTCAAGGATTTCTTGCATAAAAAAGGACAACACCAGTCTATTAGTGTAAAATAATGGTAACGACTCCAACTTACACATTAGAAAGGTATTGCCCATGAAAAATCATAGCACAAAACCCGCTAATGCTCAATCTACAGGTTCAAAAACAGAATCCAACTATAGCAGCATTGATAAGTGTGATCTGAATAAATGTGAGAATGCCGCGGCCAGATTCTTAAACCGCTTTGCTATTGTAAAGCTTCTCGGGGAATGTGGAGCCTATAAGGAAAAAGGAGTCCCCGTAAAAGTCATCCTGCTCTACATCTTCAATCTCATGTTCTCGCCTATGAGCATGTACTATCAGATGAAAATTGGAGCTTTCCATGAATATTTTTCCAAAAACACTGTCTATCGGTTTCTGGAAAACGTTCATATGAACTGGCATACTTTTCTCTTGCGGCTGTCGACGATCATTATCCGTTATGTCGTTGGACTTACTGACGACAAGAATAACCGATATGCGCTTATCGTTGATGATACCCCTCTGCCAAAGTGCGGAAAAGCTATGGAACTTGTTTCCAAATATTTCAACCATGTAACCATGGGGTATGAATATGGATACCGGGTCCTGACTCTTGCGTGGACCGACGGGGTAACCACTATACCAGTCAGGTATTCTTTGCTTGCATCTTCCTATGATGAAAAGGTCAGAGGAAAGATCAGGGATGACATCGATGGACGCACTCTTGCCGGCCGGATCCGCAAGCTGGCCAGGACATCCATGAACGATCTGACTGTCAAATTTGCTAAGGAAGCAATAAAAAGCGGGATTCCTGCAAGCATTATTGTTTTCGACAGCTGGTTTGCCGTACCGCACACGATTTCCCGGCTGAAAAAAGAGAATCTTACAGTCATTGCCAGGCTCAAAACAAATTCAAAGCAGTACTACGAGTATGACGGCAAGATGATGAATATCAAGACCCTGTATACTGTTTCCAAAAAACGCAGAGGGAAAGCTGCCTGGAAACTGAGCCTGCTTGTCAATCTGCTCGTCAAAGACAACAACAAGATCATTGAACGGATACCGGTAAAAATCGTTTATCTTCCTAACCGTGCCAACAAAAAAGAGTGGATATGCCTCCTCAGTACAGACACTGAAATGGAAGAGAACGAGATAATCAGGCAATACGGAAAACGTTGGAATATCGAACTTATGTTCAAGTGCAGCAAGCAATATTTAAAGTTCGGTAAGGATTTCCAGTCCCCTTCCTTTGAAGTCCAAAATGCTCAGATTGCATTAGCGTTCACCAGATATATGCTCATTGCTATAGAGTAGCGCGAATCAGAGGACTACAGATCCTGCGGGGAACTGTTCATGCTGTTTTACCAGGAAATGCAGGATATCACATTCATTCAGTCGCTTTCACTGATATTGGAATTATTCAAAGAAGGCATGAAGAAACTGCTTGGAGTATCTGAACAGCAGATACAGGCTGTGATCGAGTACGTTCTTGCTGGCCTGCCAGTTTATTTAAAGAGGGTGCTATCAGCAGCCAACGGACTGGCACAGGCCACCGCCTGACTATTTTAGGACTGCTTTCCTTGAAATATAGGGGTTTCTCGGCTTTTTAAGTGTGGGAAGTATGAGTAATAAGCAAGTTCAACCTGCTGCTTATGACCCGTCCTGCATTCGGCGGCAACACCATTGCTACCATCGCCTGCCCTGACTTCCGTCCTCAGATGGCTACAGTCCGTCCCGGCGTTATGCAGAAGATCACTCCCATCGAAGGCGCAAAGGCAGAAGTCATCAACTTCGACGCCGGCATCGTTGAGAACGACAAGTACACGCAGATCCTTGAGATCATCAGAGAGAAGAAGTCCGTCGCTGACATTTCCGCTGCCAAGATCCTGGTATCCGGCGGCCGCGGCGTCGGCAGCCCCGAGAACTTCAAGATCCTTGAGGATCTGGCAGAAGTCATCGGCGGTACCGTTTCCTGCTCCCGTGCAGTGGTAGATTCCGGCTGGAAGCCCAAGGATCTCCAGGTCGGTCAGACAGGCCAGACCGTAC
>ODAI010579671.1_pt1 | contig 25210 bp, 24 predicted proteins | sample 1539321 | NCBI WGS metagenome assembly ODAI01 (sample SAMN02144231, study PRJEB22623) | gut metagenome | biome: sheep rumen | host: Ovis aries | place: New Zealand
AAGATGGTCTCCCCCTGATGTTCTTCCAGGAACTTTTTCATACCCTCAATGTCCAGTTCCATATTCTCGTCCAGCGCATATTGGCGCTTACTGCCAAACATCGAGAATCCTAAGATACCGGCTCCACGGGCAGAGAACATCTTGCGGTCCTTCACTACAGCTGAGGTATCAAGAATGAGCATTGGTACACGCTTACTGCCCAAGAAAGCAGATACAATCTTGGTCAGGCACTTGGTCTGGTTAGCAGATGTTGTCCTATCAAGGAATATCTTAGACTTCTGCTGTCCTGTAGTGCCAGATGAAGTCATCGTCTTCACTACTTCATCTTTGGGCACGCTCAGCAATTCAAACTCCTTAAACAGACGTACCGGCAGGAACGGCAACTCATCATACTCAGGCAAGTTATTGATGTCCAAGCCTGTAGCATCAAACATCTTCTTATACTCCGTTGATGCCTCATAATGCTTGCGTGTCAGTTCTTGCAAGCGTTCATTCAGCATCTTTCGCTTAGCAGCCTTATCCAAAGAATAAGGCTCTATATTCAAAATTTCTTCTATAGTCATATTCAAATCATGTTTTGCATAACTTGGTAATCAATCTTTCCTGAACTCTTCACGGGGATAGCATCTATTACTCTTACCTCAAAGGCACGATTATTAAAACCAGTCTTCTCCACGAGCAATTTTATGATACTCTCCTCCAGTCCTTCCTGAGTCACAAAGATGGTTATCTTGTCGTCCACACCCACGCAGGCACAACTGGTGGTGATGGCTTTTACCAACTGTTCTGTTGCATCCAGATTACAACGGTTACCCCACACCTTCACAAAGCGTTTCATACGTCCTGTGATGTAATAGTAGCCATCAGCATCCCTACGGGCTACATCACCTGTATGCAGTACGCCATGGTTTTCATCCCCTTTGGCAAGGTCTGCACGGCACTCTGCATAACCCAAGCTTACGTTTGGGCCTTCATATATCAGTTCACCATCAACATCGGATTCCTCAATAACATTACCATTGACGTCCATCAGTGAGAACTTTCCTCCAGGAATGGCAATACCAATGCTGGCATACTTATCCAAGGCATGCTCCAATGGCAGATAACTCATACGAGCTGTTGCTTCTGTCTGCCCATACATCACAAAGAACCTCTTATCTTTTTCTTGCGCGAACTCTATATACTGCTTGGCAATATCTTTATTCAGTTTACCACCAGCCTGTGTCATAGTCTTCAAATAAGGCAAATCCATACGGAAGAAGCGAAGCATCCTCAACATCTCATAGGTATATGGTACGCCTGCGATGGATGTTGCCTGCTGCTCCTTTAGGAAGTTCCAGAACTCTCGCTGGGCAACTGTTCCTTCAGTCAACAGTATAGTTGCACCTTTAATCAAATGGCTATTGATAACAGAGACTCCATAACTATAATAAGAAGGTAATGTGGTTATTGGCCTTTCATTCTCATCAATGCTCAAATACTCTGCTATGGACTCTGCATTTGAAAGGACATTCTTGGCTGATAGGCGCACGAACTTTGGAGAGCCGGTACTACCAGACGTTGTCAAGCACAAGGCCAACTCCAGGTTGATTTCGGGTTTCTCCACAGGTACTTCATACTGCATCTTCTGCAAAGAATAGGTGGCATACGTATAGACAGTCTCCCCTCCTATCTCCGCAACCTTTTCTTTATCTGCCCAAATATATTCCGGCTGGTAAATAGTCATTAGGTTTTTCAGTACTGACAGATCTTTGCTACCATCCAGCAATACGATGGGAACATGATTTTCCATACAGGACACATAACCCACTAAGGAGCCTAATCTGTTCTCACATAGACAGAACGAGAGTCCTTTTCCAGTAATTGCACTAGCGAACCTTGCTGTCTCAGCATTCAATTCACCATAGGTGAGTTGTTCACCTTTATCAGTGATAACAGCAGTATTGTTTGTATATTTATCTAAATCAAACATTTTCAAATGTTATTCGTATCTTTCAAAATAAAGGGATCACCATGACCAGGCATGATAATTGTGTCTTTAGGCAATGCCTTTAAATAAGGCAATGCAATCTTCTCATAATCTTCTTTTACGCTTTCACGGAAACTGAGGATTACAGGATTATACTGTAAAAGAGTGTCGCCCGTGAAAACAAGCTTCTCAAATAGTTTGTAACAAGATGCTCCGGGACAATGGCCAGGTGTGGATGTTACATGAAACTCGTACTCCCCTATTCTTACAATATCTTCTTTATCGAAGGTCTTGTCAACCTCGATAGTATAGGGTTTAAAACGCTCTTTGAAGTCTTTATACCTATGCCCACCATCCCGTCTGTCCAAATCTGCCCAAACCAAAGCAACTAACGCCGGATTGTTCCCTTTCTTGGTCTTGATAACCTCTGCACAATCCATCTGACAATATAAATCAGCCCCCGTGCGCTCAACCAGCCAGTTCACGCCATTGGTATGGTCGTAATGCTCATGGGTCAGTAAGATGTGAACTTTTTCTATGTTCTTTTCTTTAAATAATTGCAGCAGTTCCTCATTCTCATTGGGGTCAAATACCACTGCTTCATTTCCCGTCAACAGAACAAACATATTGGTGTTTACAGGAGCAAAGACGCTCCTGTAAACCAATACGCTCTTTTCATTAATTCTAAACGAGAATTGATCCATTAGAACTGGATGTCGTACTTCTTAAGAATCTCCTGAGCCTTCTCAAATGAACTCATGTCAATGATGTCGTCGGTATCCATCTGAATATCGAAAGCATCCTCGATGGCAGCAACAAGCGACATGTGACCAACAGAATCCCAAGCCTCAATTCCCTGATACTGCAAACCAGCAGTCTTGGCAGCATCAATACTAAACGTCTCGACGAACACATTCGTCAGCTTTTCTAAATTTGTCATAATTGCAATTGTTTAAAAGTTTAATTATTACTCAATATCTTCTATTTTCAATAAAGTGTCAGCCTCAACATTGTTTACTAACTTCTTTCCTACCATCTCATCCAATTTGTCAGCAGGAATTCCTGTTCCTGGACGTTTAGCATCCAAATCCTCTTCTGTAAGGATATGGCCGGCTACCAGGTCTTTTGTAACAATCAGGCTACGACGCATCTTCTTCATCTGCTCCTGTTCTGCCTCACGCACTACACGCTCCTTATTTCCCAAAGCAATGTGAGTGTTGTGGCAACAATTCACCATCAGCTTCATCTCTTCCGGTTCAGTAGCCATCTGATTGTCCATACCTATCTTCTTGCTGTCAAGCGTCAGGTGCTTCTCAATGAGAGCCGCACCAAAAGCAGTTGCAGCAACAGCCATCTCTACGCCATGAGAGTGGTCAGAGAAACCAATAGGGAGTTCCGGGAATGCCTCTCGCAATCCAATGATGTTGTTCAAATGGATAGTGTCTAACTCTGGTGGATAGATAGAAATGCAATGCAGCAAGCATATCTGTTGATTACCCGCACTGGCTATGGTAGCAACGGCTCTCTTTACCTCATCTAACGTACTCATACCAGTAGACAATACAATAGGCGCTCCCTTTCTGGCAATATAGCGGAGATATGCCAGATTGTTGGAATCCATGGAAGCAATCTTCACGAATGGTGCTCCACACTCATCCAAAAGAAAATCCACCTCTTCACGTGAATAAGGAGTAGAGCAATAATCCACCCCCTTTTCACGGCAGTACTCTGCGAGCCCTTTCAGTTCTTCAGGGCTCAATGAGAACTTGGTGACGATTCTCTTTGAAATGGGGTTCTCTTTATAATATGATGTGGAATACAGCGATTCTGCAGACCAAGACTGAAACTTGACGCAATTGCACCCAGCATCAGCAGCCGCATCGATCATCTGGCGGGCAACTTCCACACTTCCGTTGTGACTGGAATTAACTTCAGCAACTATATATGGATCGCCATAGTCAGCTATAATTCTACCAGTTTTTAACTTTATCTGTGCCATAATTATAAATCTATTGGTTCAATAATCATTTCACTTTTTAGCAATTCCCTATCCATAAACGGCATCTGGTCTTCCAAAGGGCGTACTACAAACTTGCGCTGGGAGTTAAATCCTGCGCCATTGCGTATATATACCTGATCTTCCACGGCCATCACCTCACAGATAACAGGGCCTTCCATATTCATTACCTCATCAAGTTTGCTGTCCAATTCCATGATATCATTTATCTTCACATATGGAATCTTAAAGCATTGGGCCACATCCTTGAAGTCAGGAGTTGTAACTCCATTCTCTGGGTTGGTACCTATAGTGCGGTTACGGAAGAGCTCCACCTGACGGGTTCTGATAACGGAATACACCTTGTTATTAATAATAATAATCTTGATGCCCATCTTGTTGGCACTGATGGTCTGCATTTCCTGGATATTCATCATTACAGAACCATCACCAATCACTGCAACCACATCGTGACCGCAGCTATACCAAGCGCCCATTGCAGCGGGAAGAGCCACGCCCATACATCCTTGAGATGCAGGATGCAAGCAACGCTGTCCATCCTTGAATCCAACAACAGTGGGGACAATTACTTCCTCAAGACCAGCGTCAGTCAGAATGACTGCATTATCTTTCAAATGATTGGTCAATCGGTCTGCAAAGTCGTAGAGATCTACTTTGTCCTTGCTCTTAAATGCCTCTTCACATTTTGGGAAAATCTGTTTCCAATGCTTGCACTTATTTTGCCATTCTTTAGAAGTCTCATTAAGGTTCTCTTTCAAGAGAGCCTCAATAAAGAATTTAGCATCAGAAAGAATCAGTTTATCAATCCTAACAGTACCTTTGGAATGTTCGTTCTCATCAATGTCAACCACAATCAATTTGGCTGCTCTGGCAAACTTCTCATATTGAGAATCTGTAAGCATAGGGGACAATCTGCACCCAATGGATACCACCAAATCGGAGTTCTGAATGGTAAAATTACCCGCTCGTGTTCCGCCAATGGTTCCAACCGTACCCATTGACAGTTCATAACTGATGCCATATGTATCAACGGCTGAAGCAGAGAAGCAAACAGGTACTTTCGTCTTTTCAACAAGATCTTTGAACTGACCAATGCTATGTGAAGCGCGAATTCCGCTACCTATCAAGAACACAGGTCGCTTAGCCTCCTTCAAAGCGTTGGCAACAAAATTCACATCCTCAACTGTAGCTTTCAGTATATCTTCATCACCATTCCAGCGAGACAATTGTTCTGGTTCAACACGTGCATTCTGAACATCCACGGGAATATCCAACCATACTGGACCTTTTACACCATGAGTGGCATAATAGATGGCTTTATCCATCTCCTCGCCAATCTTGCTGGCATCAGTGATGATATTCGCGTATTTGGTGATGGGCTTTACAATGGGAATCACATTGGCTTCCTGCGAACCCCATGTGCGAATGTTCTTACCTGTATAAGCAACTGTTTCATGCAGTTTGTTTTGTCCAGAGATGAAAATCACTGGCACACCATCCTGCCATGCATTCAGAACGCCAGTTACAGCGTTGGTAGAGGCACAACCGGTAGAAACCAATGCTGCACCCAACTTATCATTATACTGCGAATAGGCAACTGCGGCATAGGCTGCTGCCTGTTCATGATGAACAGAGATAGGCGTCATCTCTTCATTCTTGGCTACGGCATCTGAAAGATACAAAATACCTCGACCTGTAATAAGGAAAATATGCTTTACCCTTTCATCTACTATCCTCTGGATTACGTAATCTGCAAGTCTAACCATTACTTATTCTCTTTAGGTTTAAACTGATTTAGTACGTCGGGTATACCAATAAGGAACTCTGCTGAAACAGCCTCTTCTCTATCGACATAACCCACTGCCGAACCAATGGCAAGTCCACGTCTGTAAGATTTGAGGGTGGCCTCGATATCAACACGCATACCCGGCACCAGCTTTTTCTTGTACTTCACGTTATAGTTAAGAGCAGCGGTTTTTTTGCCCTTATTCTCAGGAATGGTCAAGAATGTCATTAGGAAAACCTGAACAAGCATTTCCGACTGAATAAAACCAGGCATATTAGGCTCATCCGCAAAGTGACAAGGGAAATACCACTCGTTATATGACAAACACTTGTGGCCTTTGGCAGATTTGCCTACAACCACCTCATCAATATAATCAATAAACAGACAAGGGTATCTGTTTTGCTGATATTTCTGGATTTCTACAATATCCAGATCTTTCAAAACTATTTCTTCCATTGTACTTCTTGTTTTTATTTCTTTTTCTTTAAATCCATACGAAATATAACTCTTTCCCTGCCATCAGGCAATACTATTTCATCAATAACCTCAGCGCCATTAACCCCACACTGATACTGTAAAACGCTCTCATTTTTCTTATCTACTTCACCAAGCATATACTTTTCGCCTAAATCAGCTAAGATAAGATTGCGCATAGTATCTACTTTACTTGACAACATACTACCTTCACCATCTTTAAGCCAGCACCAATACTCTCCCCTACAACCACTTGTACCAACAAATCTAGGGGCATCCTTATCGCCTCGGACAGACTTGTATCTTACCCAAACCTCCTTTATTAAAGATGGATGTAATAATAACGAATACAATGCAGAAATACCGAGTGAAATAATATGCTTTCTTAAGTTTTTCGACTGCTTTTCTACACTTTGAGTAGCACTACTAAAGCCAAGAACTTTGCCACTTTCGTTCTCGGCACAAACCACCACCTCATACGGATCATTTAGTATTATACTATAATACCTCGTAAGAAAACTTTTCCCCAAACTCAGGAAAATGCCTTCAGCATACCTTTCGCGGACACTCCAATGAACATTGGCTATTTGTTTTGCATCCGAAGGCTTAGCTAACCTAAAACGTATTTTACTCATTTTTATTTACAAGTAATTTCTTTCTCTATAATGTTTACTAATTTCTTCAAATTTGCATCCTTAGAAAAATGCATTAAAGCATAATCTTGACCATTTTTCCCAATTTGAGCCAATTCCGCTCTATCTTTCTTTTCTGTGACAACCATCATTTCTAATAATTTTGACGCATTCTCAGGTTCAACCAAAAAGCCACACTTAGCATGCTTTATTGCTTCAGCTGTATCGCTTTCTTCATCTACACAACCAATTATTGGTTTTGATGAAAACATATACGCTGGTAATTTTGAAGGGATTGAACTGCTAGCAGCACCTTTTTTTATAGGAAGAAGCATACAATCAGCTTTATCCTGTATTTCCGGCACCTTCCCCTGTGGCACATCCCAAAATTCTATATTTGGATTATTTTTCGCCTTGAGCTTCAAAATTTCTCTCATTGAACCAGATCCAGCTATTACCAGCCTACTGTTACGGATTTCAGCGTTATTAAATGCATTGATAAGTAAATCCACACCTGCAACAGGACCTATATTACCCATATACATGAAAGTAAACTTATCATGTTGTGACTTTTGTCCTCTATTATTTTGATATCCTATAAAATCATTCTCATCTTGCCAGTTAACAACCACCTGGATTTTTTCTGATGAAATCCCCCGACTCTTACAAAGATAAGATTTCATTCTATCTGATATAGCAATAATGCTATTATAATTTTGAAGTGTATTTTTGTCCATCGGTAATAGAATGCTTTTAGCAATTAGACCGATAACTTTAGGCATTTTATTGACATATGACTCTGGATAAACATCTTGCACATGCAGCATACAAGGGATATTATTCTTTTTTGCTTCTTTCATAATTAGCCTTTGTCCGAATAATTGCCATGCATTTGCGTAAATAAAGGAGATCTCGCTTTGATGCTTTTTTATGTATTCAGCACAGGCTTTTCCAAAACTCCAGCTTTCACGCATTCTTCCCAATAATTTTGATTGAGGACAAATGTATGAATCAACTACCACCTCTTCACCTTTAGGCAACCCCGATGTTTTATCATCAAAGTCAAAACCTAAAGGCCGAGACGGGATAGGATGAGCAACTTTTACCAAATAGCCGAGACTCTTTAAAGCTGTATACAAATCCATTGACAACTTTGCTGATACGACAGGTTCGGGAGGAAAGACGGCTGAAATAATTAAGATATACTTTGTATTCATAAAACACAGATGTACAGAAATCTTTTTGCTACTTTATTTTGGAATTCGGTAGATATACACATAATCAGAATCAGGTGCAGCACCATTAGCATAAGTTTCAGCTTCTCCTATGTAGAAACCATATTTTTTATGCATAATGAATTCTGTATCTGCTGCCGTTTTCATATCTGCACATTGTAACGCTATAACTAAAGCAATTTTCTTTCCGCCATAGTCATTTTGTTCATGCTCTTCCTTACGTTTTACAATATCATTAGTGATTCCACAATAGAAATCAGCAGGCTCTGCACCATTTTGTTTAATACTCTCATATATAAACAAGAGAGCTCTCGCAATTCCATCTGCCCCAAACTCTCTGGCATTTAAATACTCTATACCATAGTTTCGCAAGTCTTCTGCAGATAGCGCTCGATGTTCTTCTTTCGTTTTATTCTCATTGAGAACATGTTGAATAGCTTCATCAATAATTTTCTTCAGCCATTTCTCGTCATGAATATCATTTGCCATATCATTTAGTCTTGCTTTTACATAATCTTATACCATATCTATACCAGATTCTCTAAAAGTATCAGAATCTAATTCCTGTTTCTTCTCTTCGATCACCTGTAGCAGATACTGGCCATACTGGTTTTTCAACATTGGTTTAGCTAGTTCACGCATCCGCTCCTCTGAAATCCATCCTCTACGATAGGCGATACCTTCCAGGCACGCAATCTTTAAACCTTGTCTTTTCTCAATCGTTTCCACAAAAGCAGATGCTTCAGCCAAACTGTCATGAGTACCAGTGTCAAGCCATGCAAAACCACGACCCAACAACTGGATCTTTAATTCTCCATCCTTCAGGAACTCTTGGTTCACTGTAGTGATTTCAAGTTCCCCACGTGCAGAGGGCTTAATATGTTTAGCGACATCCACCACTTTGTTAGGATAGAAGTAAAGTCCAACAACAGCGTAATTGGATTTAGGATTAAGAGGTTTCTCTTCAATACTAATACAATTACCCTTACGATCAAATTCAGCTACACCATAACGCTCAGGGTCAGAAACCCAATAGCCAAAGACTGTGGCTTTTTTGTCTTCTTCTGCCGCTTTCACTGCCGCCTTCAGTTTGTCTGTGAAATAGCCCCCATAGAAGATGTTGTCTCCCAGTACAAGACAAGCACTATCATCACCTATGAACTTCTCCCCAATAATGAAAGCCTGAGCGAGACCATCTGGTGAAGGTTGTTCTGCATACTCGAAGTGCACACCATAGTCTGAACCATCACCAAGCAGACGCTTAAATCCAGGCAAATCCTGGGGTGTGCTGATGATGAGGATATCACGTATTCCCGCTAGCATCAATACGCTGATGGGATAATAGACCATTGGTTTGTCGTAAATCGGGAGCAACTGCTTACTAACGCCCTTAGTAATTGGATATAATCTTGTGCCGGAACCGCCAGCGAGTACGATACCTTTCATAATTTCGACTTCCTTAATTGATTAAACTCTTCATAACTATACGTATACCTGTCCCTGCTATATTCTTCATCCGCTAGAATCAAAGAAACTCCATCGTCCTTATAGGAATGTGTCCTAAACCAAATGCCAGGCTTAATCACTAGCCCTTTATTAGGATTATTCAGAAGAACACTAATCCTGCTGTTTGTGTCATCCAAGTCAACCACAAACGAGCCATGAATAGCTACCATTATCTCCATGCCTTCCAATAGCGCATGTGCACCCCTATCTTTTCCTTCTTGAATATGATGCAGCCAAAACACCCGTTTTACAGCAAACGGAAGTTCCTTATCCATCACACTGATGGCACCACGTTCATCCTTGAACGTTGGCACATCAATCAGTGTACAGTCGTGTATAGTGAAACTTGTATTCATCCTCAATCCATCTTGCTCAGTTCACGGAACTTCTCTACCAAAGCTTCCTGATGCTCTATCAACTCATAATTTTCTTTGCGGATACCATCATCCTTGACACACTGGCCAAAACGCTGAATAGATTTCAAGAAAGCATCATCAGCAGGAAGATTACGCGTCTCATATTCTTGGTTCTTTTTAATGGTACAAGTAGGTACAAAGCCTGTGGGTGCGGTCAGCACTCTACTTGAGGTCAACGTCCCCTTACTGCACCAAATCTCCACATCACACTTATAGTCGTTATCCATACCAAAAGCCAATTGAGCAACTACTCCATCATCATTGACCATTGTAGCGGAACCATACATATCCACCTCAAATTCTGGCAAATAATTGGCAGTTGCTGCCACCAACTTTCCATTCAAGCCAAGAAGTGTAGTGGCATACTTCATGGTATAGCCACCGGCATCCAGCAATGCACCACCTCCCAATGCTTTATTGTAACGGAAGTCACGAGCATCACGTCTGGGGAATCCAAAGGTTATTCTATATAGACGCACATCACCAATTTCTCCACTACGAACAATGTCATTGATGGCTTCCAGTTGATTATGGAACACAAACATATAGTCCTCGTGTAAGGCAAGCTTGCAATCCTTTGCCAGTTCAACCAACCTTTGGGTGTCTTTTAGACAAGTTGTAGAAGGCTTCTCAACAAACACATGCTTGTTGTTAAGGAGCGCCTTTTCTGCCCACTTGAAGTGTAATGATGGAGGAAGAGGAAGATAAATAGCATCAATCTCATCTGATGAAATCATTGTACCATATCCTTCAAAGATCTTTCCGCCATAATTATCTACAAAGGTTTGTGCCTTTTGTCTTTCTTTGGCAAGAATCTCATCCGTAGCACCTACGAACTCTTCCTTACTGGCAATCGCTACACCCACATATTCAAACCCTTCTGCCAGTTTCAATGATGGAAGGAAACGACGAAATGCAATTTCAGACGGACAGATAATTCCTATTCTTATCATAAAACACTATGCAAGTATAATGTCAATAATTCGCTGAATTTCTTGTTCGCTGAGCGTATAATAGAGCGGTAAGCACAAAATACGGCTAGCTATATCTTCCGACACAGGCATTGGTGTATAAGGAACCAATCTCGAGAATGTATTTACTGATGGATAAAAATATCTTCTTGGGAAGATATGGTTAGCATTCAGTTTGGCCTGGACTTTTAGAAGAGTATCTTCATCCTTGAAGATGACAGGGAAATAACTATAATTACAACCTTCGTTTATCTTTTGGAATTTCAATGATTTGTCCTTCGATAAGGCTTCTTTGTACATGGCATATTTCCTCTTTCTATCTGCTAAAGCCGCATCTAGATACTTAAGGTTGGCTAATCCTACAGCAGCATGTACTTCTGTCATTTTACCATTAGTGCCATCCTCAACAATGTCTGCATGATTTTCAAAACCAAAGAAACGTATACGTCGAAGCTTTTCATCCAATTCTTTGTTGAGTGTAAAGCAACCACCACCTTCTGTAGTATTCAGCATTTTGGTGGCATGGAAAGATGTTACAGAAATATCACCATAATTAAAAATGCTTTGCCCTTTATACTTGACACCAACAGAATGGCAAGCATCATATATAACTTTTAGGTTATGTTTCTTGGCTATTGCATCAATCGCCTCAATATCACAGCAGTTGCCAAATACATGAACAGGCATAATGCCCACCGTATGGTAGGTAATCTTTTCTTCAATCTTTTTAGGATCAATGCACAATGTATCAGGATCTATATCCACAAACACAGGCGTGCACCCTTCCCAAAGTATTGAATTGATAGTTGCAATAAAAGTAAAAGGTGTTGTTATAATTTCACCTTTCAAACGGAGAGCTCTAATCGCCATTTGAAGAGCTATTGTACCGTTAACGCACGTGACAAGATTAGGAACATCATGATATTCCGCACATTCTTTCTCGAAACGTTGAACTAGCGGACCATTATGTGTCATAATACCGCTTTCCCAAATGCCTTTCATTAACTCATTTACCTCCTCAAGAGGAGCAAGAGTAGGCATAGTTACGTATATATTCTTCTCTGCCATATTTATTTATAATTAATTGCTGAAAGTAAACTTCTAGCTTGAATGTTTATATAATTATTGAAACGCAAGAACTTATATAGTTGACGAAGTGTCATCCATGTATAACGAGGCGGAAGGCCTAACGGGAATGAATCATCTGCCTCAACAATTAGATTACGGTTTTGTTCTTTGTAGAATCTTCCACCCTCCTCAGATTGAAGAGTATCGAATATAATTTGTTCTTTTGGTGCATTAAGAACATAATCTACAAATTCCGGTCTCTCGGGATAATCATCAATATTACCTGTCAAACATTGAACTGTAGGAGCAAGTTCAAGAACATCAAAGTTACCACACTCCAGTTTTGCTTGAACCAAGAAATGATAAACGCCACTAATTTTTTTTATAATGAATGCGCACAAACCTTGTTGCATCGGTTGTACTAAAGGCTGACACCAAGAAGACACCTCTCTATTTGAAATGGTGACATTAACACCAATAATTTTGAAATATTTTTCGTCATCTCTAACAATTTCATCTTCTGTTTTTTTCCACCCAGGCATATCTAATACAGGACAGCGATTAATAAACAAGTCATATTTCGCCTTTAAGTCAGTCAACCATGAAAGATGGTCACGAGTGCTAATAAATGAATGATTGGTATTTGAAGAAAGAATCATGTTCTTTCCAAAATCAGACATACCTTTCATTCCATCAAATGGTGTAATGTAATCACTTATTTTTAATCCAGATAAGACAGTGCGAGTGTCCATATTGACCATATTGTCATACCGCATCAATTCCTTAATCTGACCAAGTGTCATCCAACGAAAATCCTCAAGAACTGGCACATCTTCTTCTACCTTAATGATAATGTTTCGATTGCGTTTACGGAGGAATCTTGCTCCTTGCTCACTCTGAAGCTGGTCTAGAATAATATTCTCTGGCCTAGCATTGACAAAGTACTCCAAATAGTTGGGACTTTTGCCCGCGTGTACACGTGAGTAGTTGCTCTTGGTAGCTTGTAATGTTGGTGAAATCTGAACGCAATTAACATTACCGGGCTCTATCTTTGCCTGCATCAGACAATACAACACACCATTAATCTCCTTTGTAAGAATTCCAAGATAACCAACTTCAGGCTGGAGTATAATTGGCTGTCTCCAATGGCTCACATCACCATAGTCTGTCTGGACATCAATTCCGACAATAGAAAAGAAACGACCAGAATCGTGGCTTATACTACCATCATCATTAGAATGCCACGATTTCATTTCACTGAAAGGAATTCTCTTGACATCAACAACGACCTCTCTATTACGCTGAAGAATCCATTTTCTAATTTTGTCCGTACTGTTGAATGGATTCTCTTGTGTTAATAATGATCTGATTATCATAATATATTACTTCACAACTTCTTTTAATTTATTAGCGACTGATATAAATCTAAATATTTATTAATTATTGTTTTTGAATTAAACCGGCTATAAACAGCATCTCTACAGCACTTTATTATATCATTATCTTTTCGAGGAAGATTCTCTATTATTGCTTTCACGTAATCCACATCCCCTATAGGTGCCACATTCATAACCTTTTTGTCTGTTATTTTAAAACAATTAATTCCGTCTATATCAAAACCTATCACTGGAGTACCACAAGCCAAAGCATCAATTACAGTGCAGGAAGTAGTATCTGCCATTGATGTAAAGAACAACGCGTCCCCTAATGATAAAAACGTCGCGAATTCATCAGGCGAGTTTATAAAAGGAATTTTTATCATACCCTCTGGTTCACCATACTTCTTTGTGTTAAAGCCTATGTACACAAAAGAATAACCTGCGACATCCTTCATTTTTTCATATAGTTCCAAAAAAAGATGACCAGCCTTCCTTGCTGTACCAGCAGCTAAAGGAACAGCAGCAAGCACAACTTTATTCTCTTTAGGTATACCAAGTTTTTTCTTTAATTCTGTAGTATCACGTGGATAATATATATTATCTAACTCCTGAGGCTCGTCAATAAGACGTATCTGCTTGTTCTTAAGCAACCTAGAACCACGGGCTTGGTCGATTATCCCAATACCACCTACAAACACCAAGTTATTAAATTTAGAATACGCTTTTTCCTTTTCATTTAACAAAAAGCTTGATCTGTCAAAAAACATACTTTTAGGATACTCACCTAACTGATTACATCCTCCACAATTGTCTAGATATTTCCTACACTCTAATGGGAATGGGCATTTCCCAGTAAAAGCATAGGCATCAAACATTGTATAAATGGTAGGTATATGATGTTCTTTTAAATAAGTAAAAACATCATATTCATTCATGTAATAAGCATGCACATTCGTTAAGTGAACTACATCTGGTTTAAAGCGTTCTATTTCATCAAACAATCGATTTGTAGATTTCTTAGAATAGAAACCTTCCTTGCCAAATAATCTCGTATACAATGCGGCTCTATTGAACTCCCCTCTCGTACAAAAAGGGAAAAATACTTCATTATTAATAGTATCCTTATAATAGCCATAACATATCCTTACAATATGCCCTTGGGACTCATATCCCACCCTTAAAATTTTCAATATACTACCGATACTTCCGACTTGGGCCGTACTTGAGATTATTAGGATTTTCATGATTACACTAAATATTTATTAATGATTTTCAATTGAAAATTTGGATTCCAATAATTATCTATTTCGTTATAGCATGCTTGACGTACCTCTTCTCGTTTTCCTGCATTCGTTGCGAACCAATTACTAATTGTTTCTGCCAAACTATCTAAGCTACCATAACTATAAAAATCTCCAGTCACGCCAGCCCTAATTGCTTCAAACTCTGGCATCTGCAAAGAAAAATTATCATGCGACACAGCAGGGCAGCCAAACATCATAACATGCATCGCTGTAAGCCCAATATTACCAGGAGCAACACATAAATCCGCATTATAAACTAACTCAGCATTCTCTTTCTCATCGTAACATGCACCATAAAACCACACCTGACTTGACAACTCACAAGCTTTAACTTTGTCTTCAAGCATTGGGCGTTCCAAACCATCTCCAATAAGCACAACATTGTACAGTTGTCCCTTACTTTTCAATATTGATACTGCATCAATAAGCATGTCTAATTGCTTAACCTTAGTAAGACGACCAATAAAGACAATCACAGGATTGTTGTTCCCAAAATGTTCACTATAGATATTACTTAGTGTGATTCCCTTTCGTAATGCTAACTGAGTATCGTAATCCAACGAGTTATGAATGGGGTGGATTTTCTTCTCATCAAATCCGTCTTCAATCATTAATTTTTTTGCATAGTCACCATAAGTAAATATTGCATCCGGCATTCGGAATAAAGGTCGTTTCCAAAAGAATAATTCTGTTTTACTTTCCTTTCCATAATAACCATGTGTCCAAAAATACACGCGTTTCTTAGGGAAAAAGAGTTTCTTGAACAGGCAGAACACAAAAAGCGACAAACTTCTAGTCGCCCCCATTGTAAAGTAAATATTATAATCCTTCCAAAGTAAACATACAAAACCGCGTACCCAATAAAATGGTCCTACTTTTACTACCGGAAGATTTTTTACTCTCTTCAGTTCTGAGCTAGAAAATTCTTTTACGCCTGTATCTACATCTTCAATATACCAGTCGCACTCATACTTGCTATCTATATCTTTATAAATCGCTCGTCTATAGAGTGCCAAGTCATTGAAGCACATACATATATTATTATCCATATCAATATTTCATTTGATTGAAATCAAAAAACAAACCTTTTTTATAAAGATATTCTTCAGATTCAGCCATGGAATGGCAATCGTGAGTAAAATCAAACCGCCCAGCCATTTTGTGATTAAGACGTGCAACCAAAGTTCTATAAAAAACATATTTGACACCAACTGTTAAGAAAAAATAAGTCATTGTTAATGCTAATTTAAGTTTTGATGGTGATGAATTTTTTACTTCTTTACGATGTTGTTTATGCATCACAATATAACGGCAACGAGGCAAATAGTAATTCATATATTTACTTAGCAGATGCTCTTGGCCACAATACTTAAAGGCCTTTGAGCCTGAGTCTGGCCAAATAAACTCCCTTGCCCAGATTCTTGGAATTTTGTTTTCCCAGTTATCCCGCGTTTCTTGAGTTATCCAAGGCACTTCTTCTAACGATGGAATCTTGCCTGTCATACCTCCACTTGATGCCGTTGACTGGCCCGGTAATAACACTGGGAAATTAACCTTTACGAGATTTTTAACTAATAAAGTAGCTACTATAGAACCAGACATATCAGGGGTACATCCTGGAAATATTGTATTATGGCCTTCTATTTTAAGAAAGTCTGTGAGGACACTCCTCTTCACAATACCATGATAAATCTTCGCAATATTGCCAAAATCAGGTATACCTGCCTTCAACACCTTTCTCAACTCCTTTTGCGGATTCAGTTTCTTAAAGGTGAGTGTAGAGGGCTCGTAATATAGCAAGTCATCTTTCTTCCCTTCATATATAAATTGCACCTCCGCTGCTCTTACAGCTTCAATATCGTTGTCCTTCATCCATTGGGCGCAGTCAGCAATATTCCGGCAAACAGCATCGTCATCGCCCATCATACACACATATTCCCCGGTGCAATGCGAGAATGCAAGGTTTGAGTTTTCCGACATCGATAATATTTCATTGCTGTAGAAATACTTAGTACTTATAAGTTTCCTGTCGTCGAGAAACGAAACAATCTCAGTATTATCGTCTGAATTGTCCTGCACCACTAGTTCTATGCGAGGATCGTTAAAGCCCTCAACCAAATTGATAAACTCCTTCAAAAAAACATACCTGTTTTTTGTAGGAACAAAAACGGAAATTAAAGGATTAATCATACTACTTATCTCTTCTTAAAATATACTTTGCAAGTGAATGTAGCATATATGTTTTATACTTTTTAATTCTATATTTGGTATATGCAAACATGTCAAAACAAGCTCTTCTCAGCATATCGTTATTAATTTTCTCACACTTATAGACTATAGTATAAAACCCTTTCATATCCAAAGGGTAATATAGCTCAAGCGTAGACAAAAAATTCTTCGTATACTCAGGATTGTTATTTATCACTAAGCGTTCAAGTTGAACAATAGCAAAACCACGATACTCTTCCCTCCTTTGTTCGAAATCATTCCGCAGCTTTAAGGCATTTAGTGTCTTATCAAATAGATAACATGTGGACTTTGCTTTAGCTTCACTTACAAAATTTGCGCACATATTGGTAGTCGAATATGAGTGTCTATAATAGTAATCTACTTCACTATTAACAGCGAACTCATGTTTCAATCCTCCTAAAATGATAGGAACTATAAAACTGAAATCGGTATAGATTACCACTTTCTCATCCCAAGGGTAATTTACAATACTATCTCTCCTGTAGATATTGCACCAAACAGAAAATGGATAATATGAACATGACAAAAAAGCCGTCAAAATATCATCACCTTTATCTATACCATAATCAGCTATTGCATTTTTTTTAAATGGCAATTCACTAACATCTTGAAATGACTTTGCAGGGAAAGACGCATAATCACAGTCTTGATGCTCTTCCATGAAACGTACTCGATTCTCAAAACAACAGTCAGAGATCAAGTCATCAGCATCAAAGTGGATGATGTATTTCCCCTTTGATTTCTCAAATCCTATGTTACGACAGGTTACAGATCCTTTTGGCTGACGCTCCCGCTTGTAAAGACTAATTCGAGCATCTCTCTCCACATATCCTTGAACAATATCAGGTGTGTTGTCTGCTGAACCGTCATCAACCACGATGACTTCCCAATTAGGCAAAGTCTGTCGCAGACAACAGTCAAGCATTTCGCTCAGATAGGTTCCATTATTATAGCAGGGAATAATAATAGATACGATTGGATTATTATCCATAATATATTGTATTTCTTATTGTTTTCTTTTATTCTTTTCGCGGGGATACTAACATAAACACTGTACGATTCGGTCGATTTAGTCACCACGCTATTAGTTCTGATCAAACTATATCTTATAGATCAACTAGAACATTATTTTATAAATTTCTTTGTTACAACTGATAACATCCACTGTCTTTCCTGTCTTTTTATTCCTAATAACCAGATAAGTAGCAGCGTATATAATAGTGAAATTAAAATGCGGTATAAAGGCATTATGTTTAGTGACAGTTTATAATATAAAACTACTGATATTATCAAAGCAATGGTTACTAACAATGGATTTATCAATGCTCTCAGATAGTACCTAAGCGAGAAATTAGTAATCATGGAACGAACATATATGGGGCGTATAATCCCACATAAAAAATTCAGTCCTGCTCTTACAATAAATACCCAATAAACGCTATACCCCAATTCTAATAACAGCCATGCAAAAGGCACATTTAGTATGGTAATTGCTGCAGTCCAAATTGTGTACACTTTCATCCTTCCTGTTGCTCCAATTAACATCCACAAGGGCGCTTCAAGTGCATCAATAAGGAAGTATAACAGCATAAGCATAATAAAACCAGAGGCAAACTCCGGGATAAATCCTAGCCATAAATACAACACATAGTCTGCAGATACACAAAATGGTACAGCAATAATAAGCAACAAATAGAAAGAAAAAATCGCAGCTCTGTTCATCAACAGATAGAGCGAATCATAATTTTGAGATGCATACTGTTTGACTATTTGGGGTTGAAATGCATACTGAAAATTAGACACAAAATTATAAATGGCACTGCTGACTTGATTTGCAATACCAAAAGCACCGTTTGCTGCAACACTACTAAATATATTCAGCAATATATTGCCTCCTTGTTGTGATATAATAACCGAGCCACCAGCAACCATTGACCAGCTAGAGAATCCCATTACTTGCTTAAATAGCTTCGCATCTTTAACAGGATGGAATCCGTCTATACCTATTGTTTTTCGACAATATAAGGCGGGCAACAATACATTTATTCCATTTACAAGCAGTAATAGAAAAGTATACAAAATAAGCCTATCAATTGAACTGATAGAGATTGCGAAAGCTATTCCTAACTTTAATAGCACATCTATTATACCCATATAGGCATAAAACGACATTTTCTCATAAGCTATGATAGTGGCACGGTATGGTACCTGAAACAATCCTACAACAAATGTGAGGATAGTTATTTGATATACCCATCGCGAAGCAAGAATTCGAGACTCAGGGATATTAAGTTTAGTATTGACAAACCACAAGCCTATAGTTTCAGCAAGTACAATTACCAGTATTGCTATCATCAGCAGGCATTGGACACTCATACAGAACACACGGTTTGTATCACCGTTTTCTCCTAAACCCAGTTCAAATGAAATGAATCTCTGAGACGAAGATTGCAAGGCATTTTGTAAAAAAGCAAATAGAACTACGACCCCACCAATAACATTATAAATACCAAAATCTTCAACACCAAGATTTCTTAAAACAACTCTTGAAGTGTATAATGACACCAACAGAGTAACCAACATCCTAATGTATAGATAAGCCGTATTTCTTGCAATTCTTCGATTATTAGAAATCTCCGTAGCCATCTATTAAAAACATAAAAAAACTCAACATGAAAGATTTATCATCTTGCCAAATAAATAATCATATTCTTCTGGGTCAAAACCACCCATGCCAGTCGTCGGATAAAAAGTTATCTCACCAAAGTAAACCTTATCACGTACCTGATAAAAATCAATACGAGAGAATGCCTTGTCCTTGGAAAGATCACGAGCCAAATTCCACATTAGTTCATACTTTGTTGGTTTTTCAAGTTTATGCGTTGAAAAAGGGAAACATTTGGGCTCATGAAATGGTTGGTGTATCCAATTCTCATCAAAAAAATCAACGCACATTTCACTATTTCTTCCACTTATTACTTGACAATATTTTGGAACGCCATTAAAACAGAAGAACTTATAGTCCGGTAGATCGTTAGTATTAGGATCTGGTTCGATATATTCTTCTGCTATAATACGACGAGGAACATTTTTATATGGCCATTCGCGTCCAACTTTATAAAAATTTGTTTTCAAACATCTATTAAGTTTTTCTTCGGCTTCTTTCTTATCAAGTTTGGTTTTGTCCTTACATATTATTAAACCTCCACTATCATGATTACACTTCATCACAAATCTATTTGGCAATGAATCCCAATCAATATCCTCAACTCTTTCCCAGATTCCAATTGTTGGCACAATGAATTCTTTTCCAATTATCTTTGCAACATAATCTTTAACTGCACACTTGTCAACCATAATAGTATATTCATGGCGACGGTCATACAGTTTCAACCATTGTAGTTTTTCACTGAATGTTTTTGGTGTTCTAAAGTTGGGCCAATAACCCATTTCTAACCTAAACAACAACCTTAAGTATATTTTATCAGGTATCCAGCCACCCTTACTTTTTAATAACTGAAGAATGGCCGTTCTAGGATGCTTTATAAAAAATGAAATTGTTGACATAAACTTTCTACAAATTATAGTGTGGATAGAGTTCCTTATGCTTGTAAATCCATTCCGCCATTTCAGCAACCATCTGCTCGTAATCAGGAATGCGGTAGTTGAAGTCCCAGTTGGTGCGCTTCAGGCTCTTGTCAGCATTCACTCCTTCAATAGGATTAATCTGCACACGACCACCGCGGAGATACTTATTGAAGAGCTTAAGCAGCTCATATTTTGAAATATCCGTATCAGGAACAGCATTCACAAGACCATGAGCACGCTCCTTTGCTGCAGCCTCCATAGTCTTTGCCAACTGATAAGTACACTGGCCAGTCCACATAGCTTTTGTATAACCATTAACCACAGGGTTCTCTCCAATTGTATTGTTCATGAACCAGTTCAGCAAACCAATACCCTTAGGATTAATGTCAGCACCCACAATGCTATTACGCAATGAGAGGTTCTTCTCATCATCCAATTCACCAAGTGCCTTGCTACGGTCATAGAAGGTTTCGCCATCACGATGGTCATGTTCTGTATAACTACCCTTCTTACCGGAGAACACACAGTCTGTGGTCATGTGGATAACCTGAGTATCTGTTCCCTCTGTAGCCTTAGCAAGAAAGTGCGGAAAATAGCTGTTCAAGAAAGCAGCCAATGCATGATTATTCTCAGCAAACTGGTTAAGAACACCAATGCAATTGATGACAGTATCATAATTGCCTTCCTTGATAACTCTAGCTATTGTTTCCGTATCAAAAGCGTTTCCAGCAAAACTCTTGATGAGTTTGCTCTCTTGAAGGTCAAAGCCATAGACCTCATGACCTTGTTCCTGAAGGTAAAGGCTGATTGTATGACCAGCCATACCGTTGCAGCCACATATAAAGAATTTCATATCGCTATAGTTTTATTATTCAGAACGTATTTCTTTTGCATGTGCGCGAGGCTGTAAGCCAAGGTCTTCACGGATGAAGGTAAGCTTCAGCAACAACTCTTTCATCTCCTCAACCGTAAGTCTGCGAGTATTGTGACTGTGATACTCCTCCATTTTATCAATCTCTGGATTACCACCTTCCACTTTGTCATAGTTCAGATCACGAGCATCACAAGGTATACGATAATAATCACCCATATCAATAGCACGAGCCATTTCCTCACGGGTTACCAAGGTCTCGTAAAGCTTCTCACCATGGCGGGGACCTATCACCTTCACCTCTGTCTCACCAAACTTTGGGTCAACCTTAGCGTATGTCTGCTTCAAAGCCTCTGCCAATACATCAAGAGTTGCTGCCGGAGCCTTCTGCACAAACAAATCACCATTCTGACCATGTTCGAAAGCATAAATGACCAAATCTACAGCATCATTGAGCGTCATCATGAAGCGTGTCATCTGGGGGTCGGTAATGGTGATGGGCTTGCCTTCCTCCATCTGGTCAACCCAGAGTGGAATAACCGAGCCTCGACTGGCCATCACATTACCATAACGGGTACAGCAAATGGTTGTTTGTGCATTATCGCCTAACTGACGAGCCTTTGCCACAGCCACTTTCTCCATCATTGCCTTGGATATACCCATAGCGTTAATAGGATAAGCAGCTTTGTCTGTAGAGAGAACTACGATGTTCTTTACCCCATGAGCAATAGCAGACTCCAACACATTGTTTGTACCAATGATATTAGTTTCTACAGCCTGCATAGGGAAGAATTCACAACTTGGCACTTGCTTCAAAGCAGCAGCAGAGAAAATGTAATCCACGCCACCTCGCATAGCAATATCTATACTCTGGCGGTTGCGTACGTCTCCAATATAAAACTTCACCTTCTTTGAAGCTTCAGGGTACGCAGCCTGCAAATGATGGCGCATATCGTCTTGTTTCTTTTCGTCTCTACTAAAGATTCTAATCTCTTTAATATCACTCTCGAGAAAACGCTTCAGCACCATGTTGCCAAAGCTTCCTGTACCTCCTGTAATCAGGAGAGTTTTGTCTTTAAATATTGACATAATTATTATTGTTTAATATTCTTACCTATTAACGACTTATTATTTGGCTTTTCTAAAGCCTTGACTATGAAATAGACCACAAATGTCATTATCCATAGCAAACCTCTGCTAGAACCATAGGCAAATATACCACCAGACAAAGTGCTAATATAGAACATGATAATGACCATGTCTGAAAGGTTAAGAACTTTTTTTCTTGTAAACTTAAGAATTAATGCACAAATCAGTAAAGATGCAATAATAGTTCCAATAAACCCCCAATCCGAATAAATACCACCTACTATAGTAAAAAATGCTGTCCCATGTTTAGAACCCGCTGTAGCAAAATCAAAAGCAGAATTACCACCAAATAAATCTATAAACCATGCGAAGAACCTTTTTCCGTAGGCAAAATCATGAAGATAATTAAATAGACCATCGTTAAAATATAACATAGAATGGCCAAAATAGAAGAAAATAGAATTACCAGTGTCCTCTTCTCCGAATCTTGAGAACGATACGGCAATAGAGTATATAAGAAATAGGGCAAAAACTATCAACCCACCAACGGATAAAATTCTTTTTACATTTGATGCCATTTTATGTCTAAACAAAAAATAACCTAACACCATTTCCATAGAGAAATTGAAAACCATACCTCGAGAGGCAACTGCTGTAGCACCAATAAAAAGGCTTATTGCCATCGAAAGAAATAATAAAGTAGTGAATAACTTTCTATTGGGATTTGTTGATTGATAGAAAGCATAAACGACAGCAAATGGGTGCAAATATGAAACAATATTCTTAATAAGCCTTTGAAAAGAACTTGTATAATACTGGACATTATCATCGTCCGCGTAGAAATCATTTCTTAATTGTCCCCAATCCCCTGAATAAATTCTTTCGGTAACGGTATTATATGAAATATAGGCATCTGCAAACGATAATATAATCACAAGCCATCCAAGCCAAAATAACGCTTTAGTATCTCCCCAGAATGTCTGTTTAGTAGACAAATCGAAATGCTGAAGAGGAAAGAACAATATATAAAGAACAATAAAGAGATATATAAACGGGAATAAGCTTAAATTAGGCCATTGATTAGGCTGTTGCGAATAAATAACCAAGCAAAGTGCTGCTGTTGCTAAATACAGGAATACTATGATTCTATATATATCAAATCGGTTCTTTCCACTTCTATAAACAAAAAAGAGAAAGAAATAGAATAAAAAATTTATTATAGCATATATCATCGCCTAGCAGAATCTAATCAGCTTTAATTAATCTCTTTTGAAAATATCTCTAGTATAAACTTTGTCTTTTACATCATCCAAACAACTATCATAGCGATTAGCAATGATAGCCTTGCTCTGAGATTTGAACGAATCAAGGTCATTTACAACCTGACTACCAAAGAAAGATTCTCCATCAGTGATAGTTGGCTCGTATACGATAATTTCAGCGCCCTTGGCCTTAATACGTTTCATGATACCCTGAATAGCACTCTGGCGGAAGTTGTCAGAATTGCTCTTCATGGTCAGGCGATAGACGCCAATGACGCACTTTTGTTCACGGGTAGCATCCCATTGACTACTAGCTTCATAATAACCAGCTTTACGAAGCACTTGTTCTGCTATAAAGTCCTTACGGGTCTTATTGCTATCAACGATAGCACGAATCAAATCCTCAGGGACATCATCATAATTGGCCAGCAACTGCTTAGTATCCTTGGGCAAGCAATAACCGCCATAGCCAAAACTGGGATTATTGTAGTGTGTCCCAATACGTGGATCAAGACCTACACCCTCAATAATAGCCTGAGTGTCCAGCCCCTTAACCTCTGCATATGTATCAAGTTCGTTGAAGTAGCTTACACGTAATGCAAGATATGTGTTAGCAAAGAGCTTAACTGCCTCAGCCTCCTTCATACCCATAAAAAGGGTATCAATGTTTTCTTTGATAGCTCCTTCTTGCAACAGAGCAGCAAATTCTTTGGCTTTGCCTTGCAGGTATTCAACATCCGTTACCTGACGGATTGCATTGTTTTCTTCCTCAAACTCAGGGCGGTGGGAAATCTTGGGGCTGCCAACAATGATGCGTGAGGGGTAAAGATTATCATAGAGTGCTTTGCTCTCACGCAAGAACTCAGGTGAAAACAGCAGATTGAACTTCTTTACGCCTTTGGCTGCATACTGCACATAGAGGTTGCGGGTATAACCAACAGGAATGGTGGATTTAATCACCATAACAGCGTCAGGATTCACCTTAAGCACTAGGTCAATCACCTCCTCCACGTGTCGCGTATCGAAGAAGTTCTTCTGCGGGTCATAGTTGGTTGGAGCAGCTATCACAACGAAATCAGCATTTTTGTAAGCTGCTTCACCATCCAGAGTGGCTGTAAGGTCAAGTTCCTTTTCAGCCAGATACTTTTCAATGTAATCATCCTGGATTGGTGAAATACGGTTATTAATCTTCTCCACCTTTCCAGGGATTACATCCACTGCTGTTACGTGGTTGTGCTGTGCCAACAAAGTGGCAATGCTCATTCCCACGTATCCTGTACCTGCTACTGCTATATTCATATTTCGTAATTTTTATTATTCTCAAAAAGTGGGGCAAGATTATCAGGTTATTCTTGAGACCTTTGCGGGAACAAGCGAACAAGTTCGAGCGGTG
>ODAI010128464.1_pt1 | contig 25209 bp, 17 predicted proteins | sample 1539321 | NCBI WGS metagenome assembly ODAI01 (sample SAMN02144231, study PRJEB22623) | gut metagenome | biome: sheep rumen | host: Ovis aries | place: New Zealand
TACCGTCAGACGATGTTTGCTGAGTTTGAACGCGATGCGCATGCCATGGCTGAAGCAGGAGAGGCATTGACAGCTTCAAGCCTCAACAATCTCTACAAGAAACTTATTGAAGAATATTTGGGTGAAGATCTTGTGGTTGATGATGAGGTGATGTATGAATGGGCAAGAATTCCACATTTCTATCGTCCTTTCTATGTCTATAAATATGCTACTAGCTATTCAGCAGCTGTTAGTTTAAGTGAAGCCATTTTGAATGATGGTGATGAGGCTGTTAAGAAATATCTTGAATTCTTATCAATGGGTGGTTCAGCTTATCCACTTGATGAATTAAAGCATGCCGGTGTTGATTTCACAACATCCGCACCAGTATCTAGAGCACTCAAGAAGTTTGCAAGCATCCTGGATGATGTTGAAGAAACATTAAAACAGCTTGATAAATAAAAAAGCTCCATTAAATGGAGCTTCAGACTGTCCACAATCATTTGATTGTCAACAGTCTGAAGGAGAGTAAGCTCTCCTTTTTTTATTCTTGTTGTACATAACACGTTAGTTGACGTTAACTAACCAAATGGTTATAATGGGGCTATGTTTTGAAAGGGGAATGTGTATGGAAGAAAGACATTTGACTGAATCAGAAGAAGATTATCTTGAATCAGTCCTCATGATTACAAAAGAAAAAGGTGTATGTCATTCTGTTGATATTGTCAACCATCTACAGCACCGTAAGTCTTCTGTTTCTGTTGCTTTAAGTAAGCTAGAAGAGAAAGGCTATTTAAGAAAAGAAGGAAGAGATATTATCTTGAGTGATGCTGGCATGAAGGCAGCAATGCATGTCTATGAGCGTCATCTGTTCTTCAAGAATGCCTTGATGGAATTAGGCATTGATGAAAATCAGGCAGAAGAAGAGGCATGTGCCATCGAACATGATATCTCCGATGATACATTTAGAAGAATACAAGCCAGAGTTCAAGAACTGCGAGGCGAACAATAATGAAAACACTCAAAGATCTCAATCTTAATGAATCTGCTTATGTCAAGACGGTTGGCGGAGAAGGAGAATTACGCCAGCATTTCCTTGATATGGGGGTTATTCCAGGCGCAAAGGTTACTTTAGTGAAATATGCTCCAATGGGAGATCCGATGGAACTGCGTATTCATGGCTATGAGCTGACATTGCGTCTTAATGAAGCTGAACAAATTGAAGTTACTGATCAGCCCCTTCATGAAGAAAGTGATGCTCCTGATCATCTTGATCGTCCATATCTTGATGCTTCCAATTCACCCTTTGATCATCATCCAGGTTTAGGTGAAGATGGTATTTATCATGATGAAAAGAATGCCCACCCTGTTCCTGAAGGAACAACGCTAGCTTTTGCCTTAGCTGGTAACCAGAACTGTGGCAAGACAACGCTCTTCAATCAGCTGACAGGCTCAAACCAGCATGTCGGGAACTTCCCTGGAGTTACTGTTGATCGAAAGAGTGGGGCTATTAAGGGCTATCCTGAAACGCTAATTACGGATTTGCCAGGTATTTATTCCATGTCCCCTTATAGTGCCGAGGAGATTGTTTCTCGACAATTCATTCTCAATGAAAAACCAACAGGTATCATTAATATTGTTGATGCAACGAATATTGAAAGAAATCTCTACTTGACAATGCAGCTGATTGAACTCAATAAACCGATGGTTGTTGCCTTGAATATGATGGATGAAGTCCAGGGCAATGGTGGCAGTATTAAGATCAACAAGCTTGAAGCCATGCTTGGTGTACCAGTTGTTCCTATTTCAGCTGCCAAGAATGAAGGTATTGATGAATTAGTCCGTCATGCCTTACATGTAGCGAAATATCAGGAATTGCCAACCCGTACAGACTTCTGTGATGAAAATGATCATGGTGGGGCAGTTCACCGTGCTCTTCATGCCATTATGCATTTGGTGCAAGATCATGCTCAAGATGCAGAGATTCCTATTCGCTTTGCCGCAAGCAAACTTATTGAAGGTGATGAGGTTGTGCTGAACGCATTAAATCTTGATAATGATGAAAAGAAGGCTATTGAAGCCATTATTGCACAGATGGAAAAAGAACGACATCTTGACCGTGCGGCTGCGATTGCTGATATGCGTTTTGCCTTTATTGAAAAATGTGTTGCCGCAACGGTCATTAAACCAAGAGAAAGCAAGGAGCATGAACGTAGTCGCAGGATTGATGCGATACTGACAGGAAAATATACAGCTATTCCAGCTTTTATCATAATCATGGCGATTATTTTCTATCTGACATTCAATCTTGTAGGTGCTTATTTCCAGGACTTGATTGCAACAGGTATTGATCATTTGACAAATATTGTTGCCTTGGCGATGAAAGCTGGAGGAGTCAACGAAGTTCTTCAGTCTCTTGTCATTAATGGTATATTTACCGGCGTTGGTTCAGTCTTGAGCTTCTTGCCTTTAATCGTTCTGCTTTTCTTCTTCCTTTCATTATTAGAAGATACAGGTTATATGGCACGTATTGCCTTTGTCATGGACAAGCTCTTAAGAAAAATTGGCTTGTCAGGAAGAAGTGTTGTGCCAATGTTGATGGGATTTGGCTGTTCCGTACCAGCTGTCATGAGCTCACGTACACTGCCTAGTGATCGTGATAGAAAGATGACAATCATGCTTGTACCCTTTATGAGCTGTACGGCCAAACTGCCTATTTATGCCTTCTTTACAGCAGCCTTCTTCCCTGGACATGGGGCTATTGTGATGGTTCTGTTGTATTTCTTGGGGATTGTCGTAGGCATCTTGACTGCACTCTTAAGCAAGAATACCTTCTTTAAGGGTGAGGCTGTCCCATTTGTCATGGAATTGCCTAACTATCGTTTACCTAGTGTACGCAATGTCCTGCAGCTTCTATGGGAAAAGTCAAAAGACTTTATTCAGCGTGCATTTACCATTATCTTTGTCGCTTCAATTGTCATCTGGTTCTTACAGAACTTTGGTTTACATTTACAGCTTGTCAAGAATCCTGATGATTCTATTCTCGCTTATTGTGCAAGCTTTATTGCTCCAATCTTCAAGCCTCTTGGTTTTGGTGACTGGCGTATTACATCTGCATTAATTACTGGCTTTATGGCGAAGGAATCAGTTGTTTCGACATTGACTGTGCTTTTTGGCAGCACTGCTCATATTATGTCAACACTAACGACACTCTCGGCTGCAAGCTTGCTTGTCTTCTGCTTGCTTTATACACCTTGTGTTGCCGCTATCGCTAGTATTAAGCGTGAACTAGGGGGACGCTGGGCTGGCTTTATTGTCATTTTCCAATGCGTTATCGCTTATCTTTGTGCCTTTATCGTACATACTATTGGATTATTATTCTAAGTCTGGTATCAACCAGGCTTTTTCTTTTCGTTGACTAAGAAATGGGCTATAATGAAAACAGGAATGATTTTTGTAAGAATCAAATCGCTTGCACTACATGCGAACGATTTGAAATAAAGAAAAGTGTAGGAAAAAAATATGGAGCTCAAAGACTTATATGAAACATTAAGTTCGGAAATGAAACATAAGATCAGAAGATGTCATTCTTTTATTGAAGCATTGGATGTGCTTGAAGAAAATGATATTGATTTCCCGGACGATATGTCAGCAGGTAACTTTTTTCTTGAAAATACGATCATCTGTCCAGATTGTGGCAGTGTGGATGTTGTAGAAAATAGTGATGGCAGTTATACATGCCAGACTTGTGGAAGAGTGTTTATTGTATAATAAAAAATTATTGCTTTGATAAAGAATTAAGCCTATAATGGGACACATATGGAGGATATGTATTATGTTGAAGAATCCTGAAAAGACAAAAAATGAGATTGTAGCTTGGATTAGAGATTATTTTGAAAAGAATGGACCAGAATGTTCGGCAGTTATTGGTATTAGTGGGGGCAAGGACAGTGGTGTTTGTGCGGCTTTATTAAAAGAAGCACTTGGTAAAGACCGTATTGTTGCTGTATTAATGCCTAATGGTGAACAGAAAGATATTGACGATGCAAAGTTGCTGGTAGATTTGTTGGATTTGCCACATGCAGTATTAAATATTGAAGGGGCATTTAAGGGTATGGCAGAGATGCTTGAAGGAAGCGATGAACTCAAGGCCATCACTCACTTAGATAAGCTTTCTACGGATACAAGAGTGAATTTGCCACCTCGTTTACGTATGGCAACACTATATGCCGTTGGACAGATGCTGCCAAATGGTGGTCGTGTAGTTAACACATGCAACCGTTCAGAAGACTATGTTGGCTATTCGACAAAGTTTGGTGATGCCGCTGGTGACTTCTCACCACTCGCTAATCTTCTTGTTGAAGAAGTTTATCAGATTGGTGAAGTTTTGAATCTTCCTGAAAAGCTTGTCAGAAAAGCACCAAGTGATGGTTTATCTGGCAAAACAGATGAAGATAAGCTTGGCTTTACATATGCCACACTTGATCACTATGTGCTAACGGGTGAATGTGAAGACGAAAAGACAAAAACAAGAATTGATCACTTACATAAGATCAATTTACATAAACTTGAATTAATGCCATCATTCCCTTTGGATCAGGTTGAACATGAATAGACTCTAAGAGTCTATTTTTTCGTTTAAAAACAAATAATTTCTTCTTTTCATGAATATATTTCTTTGAAAAAAAGCATCAAAAACTGTTTACGCTTACACCATGGATTATCCTTAATTTTTACTGAATTTTGTGTTAAATTAGTGTTGTAAATTTATGTGTATTGTATTTATTTTTGAAGGAAATTATGAAATTGAATGAATTTAACTGCCACAATCTAGAACAAATTAAAAAAGACTATGAAGTCACCGATTTAGTAGCCCAGGTTATTGAATCACACAATCTTTCACAGGAAGCTTTTAAGGAGTTTGATGAACGTATTGAGTTAGATCTCAACAATCATCCTGAATTACAGCCTTTAAAAGCACAAATTGAAAGATGCCATAATGAGAATGAAAAGATTCTTATTTTATCTTCACATACTGTTGATAATCTCTTTGCGACTATTATCTTTGCCCGTTTATGTGTTATTAAGAAAATTGCTTATACATTAACACATATCAACAAGGATGAAACAATGGTCAGAGGAAATATCCTGATTCTAGGAGAAACCATTCGCTTCCTCAATAAAGCAAAGGGTCTTGATATTGTCCTACCAGAATCCTATCTCGCAAATTCTGGTATTGCCTATTTGATTTCTTCATGCTTTGCGAATGACCGCTATGCTTTGGCCTTAGCTTGCATGGGAACAATTGCTTCAAATAAGGATTTAATTAAGGAAAATCGTACATTATATCATGATGGTAAGCAGCTCTTAGAAGATCAGCGCTATAAATGCATGGAGCGAGTGCTGATTTCTAGAGAAAAACGTAACCAGCAATTACTCTATAATGGCCGTAATTATACACCTTATAGTGCTGGCATGATCCGTCGTCGCTTCGTCTTTCCGCTCAATCGCTACTTAGAGGAACATGGTGATAAGCGCTTTGTCGGATTGATTCAATACTTCTTTAATCCTAATAAGGAAGATAAGAAATACCAGATGTTTGGTACAATGTTGAATGGTATTGATGTTGAAGTACCTGAATTTAATGACAATCCAACATATATTGAGACAAATCTCGATCTCGTCACGATTGATAATGTCCGTGCCTTAGATCATACATTTGAACCATATCATGCGGGATTCAATCGTCCACACTGGGTTATTCATGATATCGAAGTTGCTGAATATCGCAAGTTCGACATGGCACGTGGGCTTGAGCTCTCATTCCGCACCAATCATGGCCTAGTCAAGGCAAGTGCCTACGAGAATGAATGTGTTCATGTCAAAATCAATAATGGTGATCATGTCACTGTCGCTGGCACATTATCGATTAATGGCTTTTCTGGCTTGCCAATGCTGCATATGAAAGTGCTAGAAAATTTAAGCAATGAGTAGGGGATTTCTATGCGAAATAAAGTCGTGATATCAAACCAGGGAGCACCTTTTATTGAAAAAGGACAGACCTGGATGTATGCCAATAATTTAGTTCATATAGATAAGAATGCAGTGAATGGTGATGTTGTTGATATTGTCTATGAAAATGGGCGATATTTAGCAACTGGCTTTCTCAACAGAGATTCCCATGTCATTGTCAGAATACTTACACGCCAACAGGATGAAAAGATTGATGAAACATTCTTTATGAAACGCATCAAGTTTGCTTATGATTTCCGTAAATGCGTAGAACGTAAGAATCTCACAAACTGTCGTTATGTCTTTGGTGAGGCAGATGGTCTGCCAGGATTAACCGTCGATCGTTATAATGACATTCTTGTGACCCAGATTACGTCTTATGGCTTGGAAATGCGCAAAGAATTGCTTTATGGTTGCTTGCTTAAGGTCTTTAAGCAGGATGATGTAGAGATTAAGGCTATCTATGAACGCAATGATGTCAAAGCAAGAGAAAAGGAAGGCTTGAAGCTTTATAAGGGCTTTTATGGCAATCACAAGCTGGCTACAACAACAATCATCAATGAAAATGGCTTAAAACTCTATGTCGATATTGAAAATGGCCAGAAGACAGGCTATTTCCTTGATCAGAAAAGTAACCGCTTATTACTCAGAGAGATGGCTTATGGCAAGAAAGTCTGTGATTGTTTTAGTCATACGGGTGGCTTTGCCCTCAATGCAGCCTTAGGGGGCGCAAGTGAGGTCACTGCCGTTGATGTCAGCAAGACAGCCCTTGATGAAGCATTGGAAAATGCGAAACTCAACCATCTTGAAGATCGCATGAAATTTGTTCAGGCTGATGTCTTTGACTTCCTTGATACAATCAAAGAGAATCAATATGATATCATTGTCCTTGATCCACCCGCCTTCACTAAAAATAGACGCACAATTGATCATGCCTACAAAGGCTATTTAGAAATCAATAAAAAAGCCATGAATGTCTTAAGGCATGGTGGTTATCTTATTAGCTGTAGCTGTTCACGTTTTATGGAGCGTGAAATGTATGAAAAAATGCTGAGACAGGCAGCCAGTGAAACAGGTGTCACGCTTAAACAAGTCAGTGTGACCCAGCAAAATCATGACCATCCTATTCTTTGGGGTATGGCCGAAACAAGTTATTTAAAATTCTATATCTTCCAGATCATATAAGGAGAAAAAACATGGGCGTAGTTGTAATAGGAGCCGTATTTGTGGATATCAAGGGATATCCTAATGAATTATATATACCAGCAGGAAGAAATGCCGGCAGAGTGACCCAGGTACATGGTGGTGTCAGTCGTAATGTGGCTGAAGATATCGCAAATGTGGAATTAAGACCAACATTTGTCTCAGTTGTTGATCAGAGTGGTATTAGTGATGATGTCATCAACAAGCTTAACCGCCATAAAGTCAATACCCAATATATCCGTAAAACCGAGGATGGACTGGGTACATGGCTAGCTGTCTTCGATAATGAAGGGGATGTTGTGGCATCCATCAGTAAGCGTCCTGATCTTGATGAAATTGGGACGATTCTTGATGAGCAAGGTGATGAAATCATTAAGAATGCGGACAGTGTTGTCTGTGAAATTGATATGAAGGCGGATATCATGAAGAAGATTTTTGCCTTAGCCGAAAAATACCATAAAAAAGTCTATGCCCTTGTTTCCAACATGTCGATTGCCGTTGAACGCAGAGACCTCATTAAACGTACGGATTGCTTTGTCTGCAATCTTCAGGAAGCAGGCATCTTCTTCTCAGATGACTATGAAGGCAAGACACCGGAAGAAATGTGTGATATTCTTAAAGTCAAGATTCAAAGTGCTGAACTGAACGAAATGATTATCACCATGGGATCACAGGGTGCTGTCTATGCTTCAAGTGATGGTGAATCAGGCTATATTCCTGCTCAGAAAGTCTCAGTCATTGATACAACCGGCTGTGGGGATAGTTTCTTTGCCGGGGTTGTCATTGGCTTGACATATGGCAAGAGCTTAGGAGAAGCTTGCGCTATTGGTACAAGACTTGCCTCTAGTGTCATTGCGACAAAGGAGAATGTCTGTCCTAGATTTTTACCATCTGAATTTGGTCTAGATATTGATGTTGAGGAATAATTGCTTTGAACATCCTTTTCTTGGGATGTTCTTTTTTCTTTTGATATAATAATGTAAAGGGGGTGAAGGATGTGGAGAAAAAAGAATGGGTGAAAACGATGAAAGCCTATTATCAAAAAACGGCAACAATCTTTTCTGATTATCGTCATTATGTCCCATCCTATGCACCTGCTGCCCTGACATTCTATTTGATTATTCTCATTGTTCCTGCTATTTCCATTGTGGCCTTTGCGACAAGTTTATTCCACTTTAATTCAGATATGCTTGTCAATTTATTAGAACAATATCTGACAAGTTCCTATGCGATTATGCTGGTGGATATTATTAAGAATCCAACGATTTCTTTAGGATCATTTGTCGTCTTTGCCTTGTCTCTTTATGCCATCAGTAGAGGTGTTGGCAATGTCTACCAGATCTCCAAAGAACTCTTCCCTGATGCAAAGAATGATGAAGATACTATCATTGGTTATTATGCCTATACCTTTGAAATCACCATTGTCTTATTACTTTTTGCGATTGGCTTTGTCTTCTTTATTGCAATCGGGCCGATTGCCGCCTTCTTTGATGTCTTCTATGATTATCTCTTATTAAGACAAATCTTATTGTTTTCTTTATTTATTCTTTTCTTCTCACTTATCTATAAGCTTATTCCTAAGCCTCATATCTTTCTAAATGAAGCCATTAAGGGAGCTGTTGTTACAACATTAGGAGATATCATTCTGTATTTCATTATTCGTTATTACTTCAAGAATGTTTCTTTCTCCAATGTCTATGGACCACTCGCTTCCATTGTCATGGTTTTCTTTGTATTGAATTGGGGCTGTGAGATTTTCTATGTGGGGATGTATGTGACCCATCTCTTTTATGAAAAGCGTTTAGCCCACTCCATTAGTATCATTAAGGTTGATGCCATTAACCATCTTGGTCAGGGGGTTGCCAAGCTTGCAGGTAAGAAGACATTACTTAAAAATGTGCTTCCTCATGAAATTGTCCAGGTTGCGATCAAAAAAGAAAGGGCGCATGATATTGATGCCTTGGCAATGAAGATTATTGTTCCTTCAGCAATGCGAACGACACCGGTATGCCTGCAGGCAGATCTGTGTGATAGCTGTTGTTTCCAATATATGGCTTCTTCTGCGCAATTGACCCATAAGAAAGAAACACTTGCAACCCTTATTAAACGCTTTACAACATTCAAAGATTATCATCTCTCTTTCATGCCTTCAGATCAACAGCTGCATTATTTAAAGGATGTTCAATATGATCTCTATGACTATAAAGGAACAGTCTATTTTGGCGAACTGACGAAAGAAAGCATAACCTTCAAAAGTCAATGTCTTCTTAATGATGAAATGATCAACGCTACTCTTCACTATCTTGAAGAAGTCATGAATGCCTGCCATGTGTCAACTTATGATGATCCAACACAAAAAGGCATTAAAGGTGTGCGCATCAAACAGGTAGAAGAAGGCTGTCTTGTCTTTATAGAGAGTGGACGTGGGGATTTAAATGAAGAACTTGTTGAAAAGCTAAAAGCAAATAAACAGATTCTTGGCTTATATAAATGCCAGGTTATGCGTGTTGGGCGCTATATCAAGTTAGGCTCACCAGTGCATATCTATGGCCGTCATCACTATCACATGACTTCACAAAATATCACCTATCGTTTATCCTATCAGTCTAATTTCACGTTCAATCGTAATCTATCAAAAAAGCTTTATGAACTTGTTGAAAAAGACAATCATGTGCTTGCTCTTTATTGTGGCAATGGAATGCTGGAATATGGACTTTCAAATGAAGTAAGCTGTATTTTTGATGAAGATTATGAATTTGAGGATGCGCTAAGAAATAAGAAAAATCTAAATCTCATCAACATGCATCTCTACAAAGGGTCAGTTGAACAACGGGCAAGTCAGCTTCTTTCTCGTAATCATTATGACAGTGTGATTGTGCATTTAGAAAATCATCAGTTTTCAAGCATTCTTTCGCAATCATTTTATCATTCAGATATCAAGAGAGTTATTGTCATCAGTGATGATGTTTATGGCTTTCTTAAATCCATTCATTCCTATGATACAATGCGTATGCAAACATGTTATAAGCTAACATATGCTGAAGGGTTTGACAAAGCACATTATACGTCAGAAATAGGTGGTTTATTTGTCTTTGTACGTAAATGAGATAAACGTTTTTGACACGCTTTCATTTAATTCATGTTAACGCTATTAAATTATTGGAGAAAAGTACGTTTTTATTAAACGTGCGAATTATTTTGTGCTATTATTTAATTGTAAAAATATTAGGAGGCTTATTACAGATGAAAAAATTTTCTTATGTTGTTGTAAACCCAATGGGTGTACACGCTCGTCCAGCTGCTTTACTAGCACAGTTATGTGTTGGTTTAAGAAGCGCAGTAACTATTGAATGCAATGGTAAGACTGCTGGAGGTAACAACGTACTTCAGGTTTTAGCTCTTGAAGCTAAGAAGGGCGACACTTTAAATGTAACAGTTGAAGGTGTTGATGAAGAAGAAGCAGTTAAGCAGGTTGAAGATTTATTACATGGTGATTTCGAAGAAAAAGCACCTGAAAAAGTCTTAAAGATTGCTTTCTTTGGTACTAAGGACTATGACAGAGTATTCTTCTCAGAATTAGTAAAAGATAAAGGTCCAGGCACTTATAATTCAGATATTAAATATTTCTCTACTCGTTTAACTCCTGAAACTGCTCAGTTAGCTAAAGGCTATGATGCAGTATGTATCTTCGTTAATGATGAAGCTCCTCGTTCAGTTGTTGAAACATTAGCTGAATGTGGTGTTAAATTAATCTTATTACGTTGCGCTGGCTTCAACAATGTTGACTTACAGGCAGCTAAGGAATGTGGTATCAAGGTTGCTCGTGTTCCTGCTTACTCACCATATGCAGTTGCTGAACATGCAATGGCTATTCTTCAGGAAGCTAACAGAAGACTTGGCAGAGCTTATAACAAAGTGAAAGATAATAACTTTGCTTTAAATGGCTTACTTGGTGTTGACTTACATAATAAGGTTTGTGGTATCTTAGGTACTGGTAAGATCGGTCAGTGCTTCGCTAGAATTGCTAAGGGTTATGGCATGACTGTTATTGGCTGGGATGCTTTCCCTAACAAGAAGCTTGAAGAAGAAGGCTTGTTAACTTATGTTAGCAAAGATGAATTATTCGAAAGAGCTGACTTAATTTCATTACATTTACCACTTATCATGGGTGAAGGTGGAACATATCATATCATCAACAAAGATACAATCGCTAAGATGAAAGATGATGTTATGTTAGTGAACTCTGCACGTGGACCATTAATTGATGCAGAAGACTTAATCGCTGCATTAAAGGATGGTAAATTCCATGCTGTAGCACTAGACGTATATGAAGGTGAAGACGCTAACGTTTACACTGATAGAAGTGATGAAAGATTACATTCTTCAATCACAGCACGTCTAACAATGTTCCCTAATGTTGTCTTAACTTCACACCAGGCATTCTTCACTAGAGAAGCATTACAGGCTATCGCAGTAACAACTATGGAAAATGCACGTAACTTCAATGAAGGTCGTGACTTAGGTACTGCTGAAGTCAAAGCTAAATAATATTTTCATACATAAGGTGGCTATGCCACCTTTTTTCTTTTGTTGTTTCTTAGAAGAAATTCGTATATACTACATACGTAGGTGAAAGACATGGCTAGAAAAAAGAAAACATTCGATGATTCTCCCTTAGAAAGAGAACCTCGTTATTATACAAAACAATCCCATATGATTTCTAATGCATATAAGCGTCCCTATAAAGATGAACAAACAGGAGGAATAAGAAAGCCTTCATTATTAGAAATCTATAAAAGAAAGAGAATGAAGGATTCTATTGACCTGACAACATCCACAAAGCGCTATGAAGCACATGATGAAGAAATGCTGTCAAGTGATATCGATCGTCATTATGAAAGAACCTATCAAGCAAAAGAAACAACAGGCAGACAATCCCATATTAACTTCGAACGAGAATCCTTGCTCAATAAGAAACATTATGAGACACCCTTACCAACAATTAACTTTCAAAGAGGCTCTTTCAAGGAACCACAAGCAAAACAAGAAACACATATAAACTTTGAAAACAACCAGCATGTTGCTCATCCTCGTGCACCCCTGCCAACAATCAATTTCAAAAGAGGTTCATTCAAAGAACCAAAAACAAAGCAGGAGACATATATAAACTTTGAAAGCAACCAGCATGTTGCCCATCCTCGTGCTCCTCTTCCTACAATAAACTTTCAAACGCAAAAACGAGAAAATACGAAGCCATCACAAACACTCCCAAAGATTCATTTTGGCCCAAAACTTGAATTAAGAAGAAGCAATCTGATCTTGTCACTATTCATTTCGAGGAAGAACGCACTTTCAAGAAAGCACCGGACAAGAGTCTTCCTAAGTTACACTTTGAAAACACGCTCATAGAAAAACAATCTCTCAATAAGATTCCAAAAATCAACTTCCAGAGTGAGCATAAGGAAGTTAAGAAGGTTAATGGTATTCCAAAAATCAATTTCCAGAGTGAACATAAGGAAACAAAAGTCGTTGAGAGCATTCCTAAGATTCATTTTAGAAGTGAAGAAAGGCCGATACGTGCAAAGGATAGTATTCCACAGATTCATTTTATTCATGAAACACGTCCACTTAAGAAACAGGCAGAGTTACCAAGAATTCATTTCGTTATACCACAGCCAGTTAAGAAAAAACAGAACGACTATACAATTCACTTTACGCATGAATCATCCCTTAAGCCAAAGAAGGCTCAAAGCAATGCTGCTACTAAAATAAGCTTCTCAAGCTACAATAAACAAAACTATAAAATGACAAAGCCTGTCAGCAAGGCGGTTACAAAAATCACATTCCCAAGTATTGCCCTTGCAAAGCGCAAAACCTATAAACAAGTGGATCGTGGCGTGACAAAGCCTCATTTTTCACTAAAAAGCAAGCAGGCCAGACAAATGCTTTATAATGCCCACACACCAAACAAAACAAAAAAACCAGCTTATAGCTTTAAGCAATATGAAACAAAGTCAATGGGAAGTTTGCTTAAGGGTAATGCGATGCATGACAAATTGCCATTGGAGCTTGATAAGAGCCGTACAGCTAAACGCATTCAGCGTGAACATAGCTGGTTCTCAGTTGTGATTGGTATTGGTGTTGTTGGTTTATTAGCATCACTCCTCTTTAATGTCATACAGTCAGCAATCATGTTTGGCTTATTGATTATCTTAGGCATTTATGGCTACTGGACATCACGTTAATAATGAAAGAACGATCTTATGACAGGATCGTTTTTTTGTACGCTTATCAAGATAAAGGGTTATAATGGATGCAAGAGGTGATGATCATGCTTGAAAAAGATTGGATGAAGAAAGGAAGAAAAGAAAGAAGTGCCTATCTATCAAGACTCAACGAGAATGAGAAATATGAAGCACTTAATGATATTATTGACACTTGTCAGCATATTGTTTTCTTTGGTGGAGCAGGGGTTTCAACTGAAAGCGGAATACCTGATTTTCGCAGCAAAGATGGTCTTTATAACCAGCATGATGTTGAATTTGACCAGTATTCACCAGAATATCTTCTCTCCCATGAATGCCTTGTCTATCATCCTAAGGTATTCTTTGAATTCTATCGACAAAAACTTGATACAAGATCAATTAAACCTAACCGTACCCATTATAAGCTTGCCTTGATGGAAGAGAAGGGAAAGCTTGATGGGGTGATTACCCAGAATATTGATGGCTTGCATCAAAAGGCTGGCAGTAAGCATGTCTATGAAATCCATGGCACAACGTATCGTAACTATTGCATGAAATGCAAGAAAATCTATCCTGCCGATTATATCTTTACTTGTAAGCAGGAAGTACCATATTGTCCTGACTGTGGTGGAATGATACGTCCTGATGTGACTATGTATGGTGAAGGATTACCTGGGGATGCCTGGTTGCATTCAAGAGACCTCATCAATCATGCGGATTGTCTTATTATCGGTGGGACAAGTTTAAATGTTTATCCAGCTGCCAATCTTATTGATTATTTCCATGGGGATTATCTGATTCTTATGAATAAAGGAGAAGTAGGTAGAAGAACAGGTGCTGACCTTGTCTTTAATGATAATATTGGAAAAGTAATGGATCATATTGTTGTAAAGAGCTAGTTGATAGCTCTTTTTTCATTTATTAGACAATTATCAATAAAATTTAGTTTAATGATAAATTACTATAAAAAATAGTGTTGACGTATGCGCTAATCTCTCGTATGATATCCCCAATAACATTAATACCTACTAAAAAGATAGGTAATAGAGGAGAAAGAGTATGAGTACAGAAAAGCATTCCCATCGTGCCTTGATTGGCTTTGACAAGAACGGTGTTCCAACTGTCATCGTTCCTGCAGATCACCATGCACATACCCATGAAGATGAGCATGGACATCTTTATACCCACATTCATGAAGCAGAGTTTACAGCTGACTATATGCAGGCTGTCAATGATTATCGTAAGACATTTCCTAAGGCTGAAGAAGTGTTGGAAAAAACACCTGATCCAGCTGTTAAAGAGATGCTAGTGAGAATGAAGGAATTGGATATGCCAACAGCTTTTGACCGCTTTGATAGCCAGCAGCCACAGTGTTCATTTGGCTTATCAGGCGTGTGCTGTAACAAAAAGAGAGCCGCAGAGTGACTCTCCCAGTGCAGTCCGAAAACATACACCTCAATCGTGAAATCATCATACCAAAATACAGACTTGAAGGAAAGCTTTGTTTGCTTAATGTGGGGGTATGAGAATAGGACTATGAGTTCAAATATGCTTTGAGTGAGGTGATTTTGGAAGCAACATTCTGCAGGATGATCATGCTATAAATCTCCGGTGTAACCGAGGATTTAAGAAGATCATTCTGTTCCTTATACTGACGCAAAATCTTTGAAATCTTCAACATGAAAGTTGATCGTGATCTTGAATATTATATTTAACAGGCTATGGCCTGTTTTTTTGCCTCTGTTATCAAAAGTGAGAAGCTGGTATAATAATTAAGCATACTTAATAAGTAAGAGGAAATAAGATGAAGGGTAAGAATGAAGAAGAGCTTATAGCTGGCTTTAAAACAGCAGCAATTGATCGAAATGAACAGTCTAATCTGTCTTTTCGTCCTGAATTTCTTTCTAATAATTATCAACAAGGTAAGAAGGTTTTAGTATCTATTGAAGATGAACTTGCCCATTGTGATGAATTCAAGATCAGTGTCGCTTTTATCACAAAGAGTGGTATTACACCTTTGTTGCAGACGTTAAAGGATCTTGAAAAGAAAGGTATTCCAGGTAAGATCTTAACAACCGATTATTTATCTTTTAGTGAACCAAAAGCACTTAAAACACTTGCGTCTTTAAAGAATATTGAATTGCGTATGTTTCGCACAAATAGTGAAACAGGTGGTTTTCATACAAAAGGATATATTTTTAAAAGAGATGAAATCTATCGTATTATCATTGGTAGTTCAAATATGACATTAAGTGCTATTACGCGTAATCGTGAATGGAATACCAAGCTTGTATCGACAGAACAGGGGGAAATGGTTCAGGATATTTTAGCTGAGTTTGAAGAACTATGGCAATCAGAAGTAACACAGTCATTTGATGCATTTATTGAAGATTATACCAAAGCCTATGAAGAAGAAAAACAATATCGTACTTACCAACAAACACAAAGAGAAATACGAAATGATTCTTTAACAGGCAAGCTTGTACCAAATAAAATGCAAGAAGCATTCATCAAAAACATCCTTCAACTCAGAACAGATCATGTTGATAGAGCCTTACTTCTATCAAGCACAGGAACAGGAAAGACAATTGCTTCAGCCTTCGCAATGCAGAAACTTGCTCCACGCCGTATGCTTTTTGTTGTTCATCGTGAACAAATAGCGAAGCAAGCAATGCGTAGTTATCAACGTGTATTTGGCAATACAAAGACATATGGCCTACTTTCTGGTACCCAAAAGAATATAGATGCAGACTGTATCTTCGCAACAATGCAGACAATGTCTAAAAGTCATATTCTTGATTTATTTGCGCCTGATACATTTGATGTCATTGTTCTTGATGAATGTCACCATGCTGGGGCAGCAAGCTATCAACGTATCATGCAGTATTTTAAGCCACATTTCTATCTTGGCATGACTGCCAGTCCGGATACCAATAACTATGATATCTATGATCTCTTTGATCATCATATTGCTTATGAAATACGACTTCAGCAAGCCCTTGAGGAAGACTTGCTTTGTCCATTCCATTACTTTGGTATTACTGATATTGAAATTGATGGAAGAGTCTTTGATGATGCATCAGGCATCAGCCAGTTCAACGAACTTGTATCTGACAAGCGTGTTGATTATGTCCTAGAACAAGCTGAATATTTTGGCTATAGTGGTGATCGTGTAAAAGGTCTTATTTTCTGCAGTCGTAAGAATGAAGCAGAGGAATTAAGTCTCAAATTCAATGAACGCAAGAAAAGTGATGGGACATATTATAAAACAGCTGTATTAACGGGAGAAGATAGTCAGGAAAAAAGAGAAGAAATTATTAACCGCTTAGTAGAAGATGATGATATTGACTATCAGCTTGATTATATCTTTACCGTAGATATCTTTAATGAAGGTGTTGATATTCCTGAAATCAATCAGGTGATCATGTTAAGACCGACCCAATCACCTGTCATCTTTATCCAGCAATTAGGTAGAGGACTAAGAAAGTATGCACATAAGGAATATGTTGTTATTCTTGATTTTATCGGAAACTATAAAAACAACTTCATGATTCCTATTGCCCTTTCTGGTGATCGTTCCTACAACAAAGATACAATGCGCCGTTATATTCGTGAAGGTTCACGTATTATACCAGGTAGTTCCACCATACACTTTGATGAAATCACAAAGAAACGTATCTATAACTCCATTGATCAAGCTAAAACAAATGATCTGAAACTCTTAAGAGAATCCTATATATCATTAAAGAATAAGCTTGGTAGAATACCAACAATATTAGAATTTAAACAATATGGCTCAATAGATGTTGCTAAAACCTTTTTGAAATGTGGTTCCTACTATGCTTTTCTTAAAAAGTATGAAAAAGATTACGACGTAGAACTATCAAAAGATGAAGCCATAGTCATTCAATACCTATCTCAAAAGGTCGTTGCCTTTAAAAGAATCCATGATATTGCTTTATTGAAGTATTTGATGACAACACATAATAGAATACTGACCTACTATGACAAATACATGGAAACGACCTATGGATTAAAGACATCAAGCTTATTAGAAGAATCGGTTTATCGTAATCTTACAAATGAATTCCCAAAAGAAGTAGAACGTGAAAAATTCAAGCCCTGTGTCCTTATTGAAAAAACATCAACAGGCTACAAGCTTTCCAATAACTTTAGTACAATGCTTGAAAACTCAATATTTAAGAAGATGGTTCTTGAACTATTAAAATATGGTGAGGAAGAATATGCAGAGCATTATGCTCATGTCTATAAGGACACAACATTACAGCTTTATCAGAAATATACTTATGAAGATGTCTGTCGTCTGCTTTGTTGGAAGAATAACTTGAATGCCCAGAATATTGGTGGCTATTTCTACGACAGCAGTACGAAAACATTACCTGTTTTCATTAACTATGAGAAGAGCGAAGATGCTATTGCATATGAAGATCGCTTTATTTCTGAAAGTGAACTCATTGCTTTGTCTAAGCATCCAAGAAAAATCGATAGTGCTGATGCCAATCATATTTACAAGAAGACAGCTGAGGACCAAGATAATCGAATCTTCTTGTTTGTAAGAAAAAACAAAGATGATAAAGAAGCAAAAGAATTCTACTTCTTAGGAGAGATGTATGCCCAGGGATCTCCAAAACAGATTTATATGGAATCAACACATGATCATGCTTTTGAGATCTTATATCGACTTGATGTACCAGTAAGAAGTGATATTTATGACTATATTGTGAAAGATTAGGGGGATTTAAATGAAGACTATAAAAGTAGTTGCAGCAGTGATTAGAGATCATGATCGTATCTTTTCAACACAGAGAGGATATGGTGAATTTAAAGGGGGATGGGAGTTCCCAGGTGGGAAAGTTGAAGCTCATGAAACACCACAGGAAGCACTTAAAAGAGAAATCATGGAAGAATTAGATACTGAGATTCGTGTTGGAAAGTACATTGATACAATCGAATATGATTATCCTAATTTCCATCTTTCAATGGACTGTTTCTGGTGTGAAGTCATTCATGGCGATCTTGTACTCAAGGAAGCAGAAGATGCAAAATGGCTGACAAAAGAAGACATTGATTCAGTCGATTGGCTTCCAGCCGATATCACCATTATTCCTAAAATCTTAATAGAATTATAAGGACATATAGCTAGCGTCAGCTAGCTTTTATGCTTATACTGTATAGCGAGGTGATGACATGCCAGCTAGTTATACACATCAGTGTTTTGGTGATGACTTACTTAGATATATGAATAGTGATCATAAGACACTGATTAAACAATATAAGAATCTTTTTAACCTAGGTTTACAGGGACCTGACTTACTATTTTACTATCATCCTTTAAAAAAGAATCGTGTACAGGATATCGGTATTAAAATGCATCAACTTCCTGCCAGGAGTTTCTTTGAAGAAAGCTTTCGGTTTGATGATGATGCAACACTTGTCTATTTGATTGGCTTTGCCTTGCATTACTTATTGGATTCAAGAGCTCATCCGGTAATTAATAAAGTAACACATGATGACTTTGAACACTATGAATTAGAAAGAGACCTGGATATGCGTTTTCTTGGTGATCGACATCCAGCCATCATGTCAACAGCCGCAAGCTTTATTGCGGATGAGCAGGCGAGTATGACGATTGGGCGTGTTCTTCATATCACGGCCAAAGAAGCTCATAAAGCCATCAAGAGCTTTCGTTTCTACAACAATCTTGTCTATAATGAATATCGTGATGTACGCATGATTCTTAAGAAACTGACAGCTCTTCTGCATATTCCTTTTACAAATATGTTTGTGGTTGACAAGCCAAGTACAAAGTATGTTGATGATGTAAAAGAAGTAAGATATTGGTATATGATAGCTTTAAGGGAAGCTATTGAGATTATGCCTCAGTTTATTGATGCATATTACAATAAAAAGAGTTTGTCTGAACGTTTTGATTATAATTATGAGTGAATGTTGTTGTGACAACATTCTTTCTTTTTGTCTTTTGTATAATAAAGTTAGTTTAAATGAACTAAAGGAGAGATTACTATGAAACAATTAGATTTAAATAAAACAGTGGCTGCTCTTGTTGAAGAGTATCCTGAACTACTTGATATTATGGCTGAAATTGGCTTTAAGGAAATCACAAAGCCTATTTCACTTAAAATGATGGGAAGAGTGATGACCATTCCTAAGGGATGTAGTGTAAAGGGCTTTGACTTAAATGATGTCATTACAAAGCTAAATAGTTATGGCTTTGAATGTGTTTATGGAAGTCAGGAGACAGTTGCACATGAAGCAACAGAACACAAGGAAGTCAAAAAAGATGATCGTACACCAGAAGGAAGAGAACTTCTTTTAAGAGATATGATTGAACGCTTGAATAAGGGTGAAGACTTAGAAAGTGTACGTGCTGATTTTGTGAAGGCTTTTAAGGATGTTTCAGTGAGAGAAATTACAGGCGTAGAACAACACTTAATTGATGAAGGCATGAGTGTTGAACGTGTTCAAAAGCTCTGTGATATTCATTCAGCCTTATTCCATGGTCGTACGGAACAGGAAGTGATGGCTGAAGAAGATGCTCAAAGAGGCATTAATCTTGAAATGGGCCATCCTGTAAGTCAATTAAGACTGGAAAATAGAATTATTGAAAAGAAGATTGAAGATGCTTTAAAGGCAAATGCTGAAGGAAATCGTGAAGCTGTTTATCAGGCAATTACTGAACTGAAGGGCATCAAGCCACATTATGCGAAAAAAGAAGAACTCATCATGCCATTACTTGAACGTTATGGCTATCCAGGACCAAGTCAGGTGATGTGGGGCGTTGATGATGAAATCAAGCAGGAATTAAGCCGTATATCTCGTACAATCAATGAAGAGAAATGGTATGAGCAGGAAAGAAGCAATGTTGAAGGCGTACTCAATCGTATGAAGGAAATGATTTATAAGGAAGAAGAAATTCTCTTCCCACTAGCCATGGAAAACTTCACAAAGGAAGACTGGTATCATGTCTATGAAGATTTAGAAGCAATGGGTGCAAGCTTTGTCAACAAGACATTTAAGTGGCAGGAAGCCGAAGACTTCTTATCTGCACAAACAGCTTCCTCTTTCACAAATGGCATGATCAAAATGCCTACTGGTGAACTTTCAATCAATCAGCTCAATATCATGCTTGAAGCCTTACCACAGGATATCACTTATATTGATGCCAATGACCATGTACTGTATTTCAAAGATAAAATGCATATCTTCCCAAGACCAAAAAGCTGTATAGGCAAGCTTGTCTATGATTGTCATCCAGCTCGCGTTAGACCAATGGTTGAAGCTTTACTTGATGATTTTAAAAAGAAGGAACGTGATCACATGGATATCTGGATGAAGGATGTGCGAGTGAGATATATGGCTGTTTATGATCATGATGTATATGTTGGCTGTGTGGAAATGGTGGAAGACTTTAGTGAAGTCTTCAAGGAAAGAGAGTCAAAGTAAAACGATACAATCTATATTATAAATAGAAATATGTAAGCAAAACGTTAAGATAAGTTAAGGATTATGAGAGGCATATGTTAATAATTTGTTAAAGAAAAACTTCTAGAGACCTCTATTAGGTGGTATAATAAATTTGTCTTTTTTAGGGAAAATTTATGATGAAGAGGTTAGAGAAGTATGAGTATTCTCAACATTGTTAATCTTCTTGGGGGACTTGGTTTATTCCTGTTTGGTATGAACTATATGAGTGATGGAATCAACCAGGTTGCCGGTAAGAGGATGAAGGATTTATTGGAAAAGCTGACAAGAAATAGACTGAAAGGGTTCTTGCTTGGGGTCTTTGTGACATCAATTATTCAGTCTTCGTCAGCAACAACCGTGATGTTAATGGGCTTTTTAAATGCCGGTATCATGGATTTAGCACAGGCAACAGGGGTTATTCTTGGTGCCCATATCGGTACTACAATTACTGCTGTATTGATTGCCCTGGATGTTTCTGTTATTTCAACAGCCTGTATTTTTATAGGTAGTGTACTTGTTATTTTTGGACGTAAACAGAATAAGGTTTATACAGGTGAGATTATACTTGGCTTTGGTTTATTATTCTTTGGCTTGAAGTATATGTCCGGTGATCAGGCCATGGGTGTACTTAAGAGCAGTGCAACCTTTAAAGCCTTTATCACAAGTGCTAATAATCCATTTGTTGGTCTAGCTGTTGGTACAATCATGTGTGCCATTTTGCAGTCTTCATCTGCATCAATTGGTGTCTTGCAGGTACTTGCTTTGCAGGGCTTAATGCCAATGAAATTTGCAATTTATATGATTATTGGTGTCAATGTCGGAAGTGCAATGCCACTCTTCCTGTCTTCTATTGGCGCTAAGACAAATGCCAAAAGAGCAGCACTTGTCTACTTTATCTTTGATGTTGTGGGTATGTTGATCTTTACACCAATTGCCTTCTTTACACCATATACAAGCTTTATTACAAGCTTATCACCTAATGGTTCTGTACAGGTTGCGATTGGTCATATTATCTTTAAGGTTGTAACAGCTATTCTATTATTACCATTCGTTAATGTCATTGTTCGCTTTACAACACGTATTATCCCTAGTCGTGAACATGCAAGTGACTTACGTTTCCTTTATATCGATCCAAAGCTTGTAGAATACAATGCATCAATGATTGCTTCTATCGAAAAAGAAGTACAACGTATGGTTGATTTAGTAAGATGGAACTTTGTTCATTCATGTGAAGCATTCATGACAAGAGATCTATCCAACGAAGAAGAAATACTTCACAACGAAGAAATCATTAACTGGCTCAACAACAATCTCACAGACTATATCATCATGGTCACAAGCCGTCCTATTGGTAAGATTGAAAGTGCCCGTGTTGGTCGTCTCTTCCATGTTCTGATTGACTTGGAACGTATTGGTGATCATGCCATCAATATCTTAACGCGTACAAAAACATCGATTAATGATGAACTGACATATTCATCAAGCTCTCTTGATGAATTCAAAGAGATTTATGAGAATGTCATTGTTCTCTTTGATCAGTCTATTCAGTCATTTAATCAAGAAAAACCATTTGAAGAGTATCAGACTGGTTTATTGAATTTACGTAATTTCATCCGTGACCTCAACAATAAGGCCTTGGATGATCATATTGTTCGTTTAAGAGCACATAAATGTCATACGGCTAGTGGTATTGTCTTCACAAAGATACTTCAGGATTTAGAAAGAACAGGCGATCACTCTTACAATATTTCTAAAGCAGGTACTAATGATGCTGCATTGATCAGTCAGATGTAAACAGGGGGAACCCTGTTTTTTCTTGTTCAATGATTTGTATTTGATAGAATATCTTGAGGAGGATATGAAAATGAATAATGTTATTGATACATTGATGAAAAGAAAGTCAGTTAGAGTTTTTCTTGATCAAGAAATTGAAGAAGAGAAAGTGGAAACAATACTCAAAGCATCCATCAATGCCCCCACAGCCGGTAATCAACAGCTCTATACCATTCTCAAGATTACTGATTCATCTATTAAACAACAGCTATCAGTATTTTGTGACCATCAACCCTTTATTGCTTCAGCTAAGCTATTGCTTGTCTATCTTGCGGATTGTCATAAATGGTATGAAGCCTATAAAGATATAGACCTTAACCCACGACAGCCTGAACTTGGGGATTTCTTGTTGGCAGTTGATGATGCCTTGATTGCTTCAGAGAATGCAGTCATTGCCGCCCAGAGTCTAGGAATAGGTTCTTGTTATATTGGTGATGTGATGGAAAATAGGGAAGAAATCTCAAAGCTGCTTCATCTGCCTGATTATGTCTTTCCTGCCGCCTTGCTTGTTTTTGGCTATCCAACCACACAGCAACAAAAAAGACAAAAACCTCAACGTGCCAATCTTAAAGACATCGTCTTTGAAAATAGCTATCATGATATGAATGCACAAGAAAGAGAAGCGATGCTCAAATATCACTATGGTGATGCTGAATATAAATCGTGGCTAGAAACTTTCTATAAACGTAAATATAATTCATCATTTGCCCATGAAATGAATCGTTCAGTAAAAGCCTACTTAAAACAGTATGAGAAGAAAGATGGATAAACGATCAAGACAATATAGTCATAAACTTTAAGGTAGAATGTCGGTGAAAGAATAAGTATTTTTAAAAATATGATAAGTTATTGACCTTCTTAATACTCTTCGATATGATGGCTTTTAGGAGAAAAGGAATATGAATAAAATAGGATTTGATAATGAGAAATATTTAAAGATACAATCAAAACATATTAAGGAACGTATTGAGTCTTTTGGTGGCAAGCTTTATTTGGAATTTGGTGGTAAGCTTTTTGATGACTATCATGCCTCAAGAGTATTACCAGGTTTTGCCCCTGATAGTAAGATACGCATGCTGAAGGAATTAAAGGACCAGACGGAAATCGTGATTGCGATTAAGGCTGGTGATATTGAGAAGAATAAGGTACGTGGAGATCTAGGCATTACTTATGATGAAGATGTCTTACGTCTTATTGATGCATTTACATCCAATGGCCTCATGGTTGGATCAGTTGTACTCACACAATTTAAAGATCAGCCAAGTGCCATTGCTTATGAGAAAAAGCTGAAATCACTAGGCTTACAGGTTTATCGTCATTATATGATTCCTGGCTATCCTTCTAATATGCAGCTGATTTTAAGTGATGATGGCTATGGCAAAAATGACTATATCAAGACAACAAGACCATTGGTTGTCGTAACGGCACCAGGTCCTGGCTCAGGCAAGATGGCCACATGTCTTTCTCAGCTTTATCAGGAAGCTAAGCGTGGCGTGAAGGCTGGCTATGCCAAGTTTGAAACATTCCCAATCTGGAATATTCCTCTTAATCATTCAGTCAACTTAGCTTATGAAGCAGCTACAGCTGACTTAAATGATGTCAATATGATTGACCCATATCACTTAGAAGCTTATGGTAAGACAGTCGTCAATTACAATCGTGATGTAGAAATCTTCCCCGTTCTCAAAGCCATGTTTGAAAAAATTAATGGCTCATCACCATATAACTCGCCAACAGATATGGGCGTGAATATGGCAGGCTATTGCATCTTTGATGATGAAGCCGTTACAAAGGCAGCAAATCAGGAAATCATAAGACGCTATTATGATGCCTTGGATGAAGAACGTAAGGGCAATGCTTCTCATAAACCTGTTAGCAAGATTGAATTGTTGATGGAAAAAGCTCATACAAGTATTGCTGATCGTCCTGTTGTTGCCGCAGCTAATATCAAAGAAGAAGAAACGGGTGGACCAGCTGCTGCTATTGAAATGCCTGATGGAACAATTATTACAGGCAAGACTTCAGAACTGCTTGGGGCAAGTAGTGCAATGCTGATTGATGCACTCAAATATCTTGCTCATGTGAATGATGATATTAAGCTTATCAGCCCTGATATTATTGAACCTATCCAAAAGCTTAAGGTTGAAACATTACAGAATAAGAATCCTCTTCTTCATATCGATGAAATCCTCATTGCTTTATGCATTGCAGCCACTCATCATGAAGAAGCCAAGAGAGCTTATGGCAAGCTGAAAGAACTAGCTGGCTTACAAATGCATTCAAGTGTTCTATTAGCACAAGAAGATGTCAATGTGCTCAAGAAACTTGGTATTCATCTGACATGTGAACCTAAATATCAGAATAATAAACTCTATCATCATTAATGCCTTTTTCATAAAGGCATTTTTTGTGGTTTGAACAACATTATTAA
>ODAI010089728.1_pt1 | contig 25204 bp, 23 predicted proteins | sample 1539321 | NCBI WGS metagenome assembly ODAI01 (sample SAMN02144231, study PRJEB22623) | gut metagenome | biome: sheep rumen | host: Ovis aries | place: New Zealand
ATAAATCCGACGCAGTAAGGCTGGCGCCTTTCAAGGAGAATTTGTGTACTATGACGGAAAATATGCAAGCAGGACGTACACAAAGGCTTTAGCCGGTGGTTGTGCGGTGTTGCCTTAATTCAAGGAGGTTCTCAGATGCCTGAAATGACAGCCTTTAAAGGACATATATTTGATCTCGACGGAACGCTTATACGCTCGAACCACGTCTGGACGGACGTTGATGTGCAGTTCCTCGGCAAAAGAGGTTTCACCGTGCCCGAGGATTATTCAAAAGCGCTCTCAACTATGAATTTCGATCAGGCGTCAGTTTATACAAAGGAAAGGTTCTCCCTGCCCGACAGCGTTGACGCCATAAAACAGGAGTGGTTCGACCTGGCGCTTTATCAGTATACTAACGTGATAGAGCTGTTTGACGGGGTCTATGACTACGTTACCTCTCTTTATAATGACGGCAAAAAGCTGGCGCTCGCAACGGCATCATCACACCTGCTGTATGAGCCCGTCCTCAGGAGAACAGGCATTTATGACTGCTTCTGCGCCTTTGTCTCCACCGAGGAGGTAAAGCGCGGAAAGGGCTTTCCCGATGTGTATGAAAGGGCCGCCGAAAAGCTGGGGCTCAGACCCTGTGAGTGCGTGGTCTATGAGGATATAGTCGAGGGCGTAAGGGCTGCCGCCGGAGCAGGCTTTCACACTGCCGCCTGCGCCAACGGCCACTATAATGAGGACGAACAGATAATCGCAGCAGCTGAATTTGTCTTCCGCGAGGGCTCACCCACAACTGCTTGAGGTCATAGTCAGGCGCAGCTACAATCAGTGCCGTGCTTATGGAAAAATGAGCAAAATTTCAAAAAATACACTGCTCAGCTATTGACAATCGGGGGCAAAAGTACTATAATTATAGGGTGAATGTGATTTTTAGGGGCGTATTGTGCCCGTAAGAAAATACGGGGCGTTTTACGCCTGAGATAATAGGAGGATAAAAAGTGCGAAAAATAACGAAGCCTGTCTTTTTCATCGTTGTGCTTTGTATCGCGGCGTTCGCTTACCTTACGTTTGCGGGCGTGCATACCTACTACGGCGATATCAAGACAGATTATATCAAAGGCGTTGATACTATCCGCTGGGGTATCGATATCCAGGGAGGAGTTAACGCCACATTCCAGCCTGCCGACGGCTACAAGGCGACCAAAGATGAGATGGACGCTGCAAAGGCCGTTATCGAGCAGAGACTTGTCAGCATGAACGTTACCGACAGTGAGGTATACGTTGACTACAATAATTATAAGGTCATCGTATCGTTCCCCTGGCAGGCAGATGAGGTCGATTTTGACCCTGAGGAGGCCGTATCCGAGCTCGGAGAGACCGCTCAGCTGACCTTCAGAAAGGGCGCTGACGAGACCGGCGAGGAGGTACTCACCGGTAATGACGTCAAGAAGGCAGAGGCAAGACAGAGACAGGACGAGACTACGGGAAATATCCAGTATGTAGTAAGCCTTGAGCTCAAGGACAGCGGAAAGGAAGCCTTTTCGGCAGCTACCACTGAGCTTGCAGGCAACGGCCAGATCTCTATCTGGATGGATGATGACTGCATATCCGCTCCTAATGTAAACTCCGCCATCACTGACGGCAACTGCGTTATCGAGGGCAACTTCACCTATGAATCGGCTAAGGCGCTTGCAGATAAGATAAACGCAGGCTCCATACCCTTCAAGCTCGTGACCACGAGCACAAACATCATCTCACCTACTCTCGGTGAGGGCGCAAAGAGCGCAATGCTGCTTGCAGGCGTTATCGCTTTCGGCATTATCGCACTGTATATGATAATAATCTATAGGCTTCCGGGCTTTGTGGCTTCTATCTCCCTGTTCGGCCAGGTAGTCGGCACTATCGCCTGCATAACAGGCTTCTTCGGTAACCTCAACAGCTTCACCCTCACGATACCCGGTATCGCCGGTATCATACTGGCAGTCGGAATGGGCGTCGATGCGAACGTTGTTACCTATGAGAGAATAAAGGAAGAGCTCAGAAACGGAAAGAGCCTGAACGGCGCTATCGAGCTCGGCTACAAGAGAGCATGGGCAGCCGTTTTTGACGGAAACATCACCGTTGTGTTCGTTGCCGTTATACTTATGGGCGCATTCGGTCCTACTGACAGCCTCTTCGGAACGATACTCAGCCCGCTGTTCGCAGCCTTCGGTGCAACAACGGCAGGAACTATCTACTCGCTCGGTTATACCCTGCTGGTAGGTATCGCGCTTAACTTCGTGTTTGGCATCTTCTGCTCGAGACTTATGCTCTCATCTCTCTCGAAGTTCAAGTGCTTCAAGAACAGAAAGCTTTACGGAGGTGTGTGATATGAGTGAAAAGAACCAGAATCAGACACTTGCCGCAGAAAATACAGCTGCCGAGAACAACCCGAAGATAGTAAACGGCAAAAAGGTGCTCAATGTTGTCGGCAGAAAAAAGATATTCTATTGCATTTCTCTTTGCCTTATAGCTCTGTTTATCGTGCTTTCGTTCACGATAAAGCCTAAGGTAGCTATAGAGTTCAAGGGCGGTACTATCCTCACCTATACCTATGAGGGAGAGCTCACCACAAACGAAGTGAATGACGTTGTTAAAGATACCTTAGGTATGGACGCGACCGTTACAAAGGGAGAGGATTCACAGTCAAACAGCAAGACGGTGAAGATATCCTTCTCGTCCTCAAAGGGTATAAGCGATGCCAAGCAGACAAAGCTGAAGGCTGCCCTCGAGGAGAACTTTGCTGACAATAACATCGCAGTTTATGAGACTAATGACGTTGAAGCTTCAAACGGTATGAACTTCTTCTTCAAGTGCCTTGTTGCAGTGGTTTTCGCTATGGTCATCACGATTATCTATATAGCGTTCAGATTCAGGAACATCGGCGGTCTTTCCGCAGGTGTGTTCTCAGTTGTGGCACTGTTCCACGATATGTGCATGGTATACGGTACCTTTGTTATATGCAGGTTCGATATCAGCGCTAACTTTATGGCAGTTATGCTTACTATCCTCGGATACTCCATCAACGCTACGATCATCATTTATGACCGTATCAGAGAGAACGAGAGGATCCTCGGAAAGAAGCTTGACCTTAAACAGCTTGTAAATCTCTCTGTGACACAGACTCTCGGCCGTTCTATCCACACGACCGTTACTACCATTCTTGCAATGGCAACGGTTTGTATAGTCTGTGTTATCTGCGGCGTAAGCTCTATCATAAGCTTCGCATTCCCACTGATAATCGGTATGATCGCAGGTGTTTATTCCTCAAACTGCATCGCTCCTACCCTCTGGGTAACATGGAAGAGCCGCAGGTCCGCTTCGGATAAGGGAAAAAAGAGCACTGCCAAAAAGCAAGGCTCAAGAAGATAATAACAAATTCAGCAGGCGGAAACCAATGAAACGGTTTCTGCCTTTTGATTTATAGAATGGATACTTATTATGAAACAGCTATCAGAGATACACAATGGTCACAGACAAAGAATGAGGAAACGCTTTGAACAGTCTGGAGGGCTTTCCTCATTCTCTGAGCATGAGATACTTGAAATGCTCCTTTACAGATTTATCCCGAGAAAGAACACAAATGAGATAGCACACAGCCTGTTAAAGACGTTTCTGACGATAGATAACGTGCTCAATGCCGATATAAAGGCACTTGAAGAGGTAAACGGCATAAGCCACAACACTGCTGTAGGGATATCGTTTCTTAAGGAATTTTTCAACTATTACAGCTCAAAAGCACTGGAGCACATCTGCATATGTGACAAAGAGCGCCTTGAAACGCTTCTCAGGCTCATATACCGAGGAGTTAATGTTGAGATAGTTAAGGCGATCTGTGTTGATGATTCACTGAACGTCAGAAAGGTCGAGGACATATCTGTGGGCAGTGAGATAAACTCAACGGCTGACATCTCAAAAATAGCGAAGACTATGCTCAACTGCGGCTGCAGCAAGCTTATCCTCGTACACAACCACCCTGAAAAAACGAGTATTATTTCAAGAAGAGACCTGATAACCACAAAAAAGCTTTCTGCCGCCCTTGATATCCTCGGCCTTACCCTTATAGACCACTACATAGTTTCAGAGACAGAGATACTCTCATTGGCCGAAAACGGTATGCTATCGGAAGTGTAAAAAACAGCAGCTGCACTTTATTCTCAAAGCACAGCTGCTGTTTTTATCCTATCAGAATTCTATCTTTGAATAAAGGCCTGCACCCTTCATCGAATCCTCGGGCTTTGGCTTTTTGTAGTCCTTCTCAAAGCTCGTTGTGATGTCAAATGCTTTCTGCGGTCTAGAATTTCTCCTGCCGCCTCTTCCTCCTCTGCCGCCGTTACGGTAGCCGCCGTCGCGTCCGCCGCCCTTTCTGGGGTTGGTAGAGCTTATTATCACCTTTCTCCAGGGCTCCTCACCCTTTGACTGTGATACAACTCCGTCGATCTCGGAGATAGCTGCGTGGATTATTCTTCTCTCATAAGGGTTCATCGGCTCGAGAGCATAAGAGCGTCCCGATCTCTGAACGTTGTTTGCGATCTTTCTTGCAAGGTTCTCAAGCTGCTTCTTTCTTCTTGCCCTGAAATCTCCGCTGTCGCAGGATATCCTGAAATAGTCTCTGTCTATCCTGTTGCAAACAAGCGATGCAAGATACTGAAGTGAATCGAGCAGCTCGCCCTTTTTGCCTATAAGCTTTGAAAACTCCTCGCTCCTGATATTGAAAAGAGCACCGTTGTCTATCTTTTCAGTTTCGATCTCTGCGTCCTCGATACCCATTGCAGCGATCACCTTTACAAGGTATTCCTTTGCACAGTCAGCCTTTTTCTGGGCTGTCTCTGTCCACTCGATCTCTTTTTCGGGCTCTGCCTCGGCAGGTGCTTCTGCGGTAACCTCTGCTGCAGCTGCCACGGGGGTGCTTACCTCTTCCTTAACTGTTTCCTGCTCTGAAGCAGCCTCATACTCTGCTTCGATCCTTGCTTCTCCCTTGAGCTTTCCGAAAAAGCTCTTCTTCGGCTCTTCGAGCACTGTAAAGCTGATGTTTTCAGCATCTGTGCCGAACTCTGCCGCTGCAAGGCTCTTTGCTTCTTCTACTGTTGCGGCAGTAAATTCCTTTTTCATGCTTTAACTCTCCTCTCGCATTAATTGTAACAAAACAGGATCAATCCTGTGAGTCATCATATTCGTCGCCGTATTTTTCGGCCATTCTTCTTCTGGCCTCATTGAGCTTTCTTCTCTGCTCGTCCCTGAGCTCCTGCTTTGAAAGCTTCTTAGGCTCTTCATAATCCTCATCATCGGAGAGTGCCCTTCTGATCTCGTTGGGATCCTTGCCCTCCTTTATCATCTGAGCCTCAGCCATTCTCTCCATAAGAGTGGGCTTTCCGCTCTTCTTCTGCTTTGCGATATCCTTCTGAACGAGCTCTGCAACGTGCTCGGGAGTGTATATCTTATTGAGCACGATAGTCTGTCCGAGGGCAAATATCGAAGAATAGCACCAGTAAAGACCCAGACCGAGCGGATAGGTAAATGCTATCCATAGTGAGAACAGAGGCATTATATACATCATTGCCTTCATTCCGCCGCCCATATTTGCGGCAGCAGGGTTGTTCTTCTTTGCAAAGTGCTGTGAAACAAGGGTAACGAGCAGCTGCAGAACAAAACAGAGTATAGGAATGATGCAGGTAACGCTCTTCCATGAAGGTATAGTTCCGAGAGATATACCGAATATCTCATAGTGGAAGTCCTCTGCAAAATTTCTTATATCCTTGTTCACTATCTCAAGAACATCGGCATACTTGCCGTCAGCCTCTCTTGTGAACACAAAGGTCATAAGCTCAGGCCTTGACTTAATAAGGTTCGTTGAGAAATAGCTCTCATCGAGTATGAACTTGTCGATATCGTTATGAAGCTTTATAGCTTCAATAACATTTTCAACATTGTCAGAAGTATTGACCTTTGCCTTTGCAGCAGCAGGATAGCTCTTCTTGCTCTTGAACTTCTTCTCTAAGGTATCGTAAGCATAAGCCTCTGCTTCCTCGTCGGTGGCATCGGCATTATCCTCTTTATAATCTTCCTCATACTTGTTTATGAGCTTTTCAAAAGTGTTATAGGTCTTGTTATCTTTTACCTCATCAGCATAGTAATAAATGCCCTGGATCATCAGGTCATTTTCCTGAACATCGTCCTTGTTGAGGTTCGATACATAGGTCAGAGGACCGTAAATAACAGGTATGAGCGCGAACAGTATCACCATAGTGATGAGCATAGGCAGGCAGCTTGCCATAGGGTTAACGCCTGCTTTTGCATAAAGGTTCATCTGCTCTTCCTGGAGCTTCTGCTGGTTTTTGCCGTATTTTTTCTTCAGTTTTTCAAGCTCAGGCTGCAGCATAGCCATTCTCGCCGAGCTCTTCTGCTGCTTTATCTGCAGCGGGAACGTTATAAGTCTTGTCAGTATAGTAAATAAAAGAAGCGCTATTCCGTAATTTTTAACAACAAAATAGCAGCCCTTCATTATCCAACCCAGAGGGGTAGCTATAATGCCCATATATTTCCTTTCCTCCAAACATTTACTTTCCTATTTCTTATTTCTCTTTATCCTGAAATAATCTATCCTTACTCTCTCAGGCACATGATCAACACCGCCCAGAGACCACGGATTGCACCTTAACAGTCTCCAGAACGTCAGCAAGGTCCCCATAAAAAAGCCGTGCATCCTGTAAGCCTCAAGCGCATAGCTTGAACACGTAGGGTAATATTTACAGCTCGGCGGCGTCAGAGGACTTATAAACCTCTTGTAAAATATTATAAGCAGCTGTGCCAGTTTACTCATTTTTTCTTCTTTTTTCTCTCAAAGGGCCTGTTCATACTGCCGATGAGCTTTCTTTCGATAAAACCCTCTATATCCGCAGAGGTAAGCCCGTCACAGCCCTTTCTCGCAGCAAACACTATATCATAGCCTATCGGGAAGCTCTCCTCCCTCAGCCTGTAGGCAGCCCTGCATATCCTCTTGAACCTGTTTCTTAGAACAGCATTGCCTACCTTTTTCGATATCGATATACCTACCCTGTTGTAGGCAGTATCATTAGGATAATAATAACAGACCAAAAACCTGTCAGCACAGTACCTTCCCTTGCGAAAGCACCTCAAAAAACCCTTATTATCCTTCAAAACAGAAGTAAACAGCATAAAATCTTCTTACCTCTTACCTATTGGTTCATTACCTCAAAAAAAGATAAAGACCCTATACCATTCATTTCTGAGTGGTATACAGGTCTATATGATCTTTAGTAGCTGAGTCTTGCTCTGCCCTTTGCCCTTCTGCGAGCGAGGACCTTTCTGCCGTTCGCAGTAGCCATTCTCTTCATGAAACCATGAACCTTCTTCCTCTGAAGCTTCTTGGGCTGATATGTCCTTTTCATCTCTTTTATTCCTCCTTACCCGTTATTCCTTAGATCTGTGCCTCTTTCCCGAAAATTTATGAGGCTCATCTTATCAAGCTCTTCCTAAGCTATTACAGTTTATCATTATAACTCATTTTACATAGCTTTGTCAAGGCTGTTCACAATTTTTTTATATTTTATTTTAACTTTTTTTCTTCGCATTTTTACCGAAAATACGCCCCTTTTTTGACCTTATTTTTGTTTGGTACAATATATTGATATTAACAATTTTTAAAACCATACATATTGACAAAAATCATAAAAATCAGGGTATTAAATTCTACAAAAAAATCGGTCTGTTTTGTCCTTATAATAGTATAAAACACTTGAAATATTTCTGATTTTATGCTATAATTATATAGAATTTGTTTGTTTTGAAAATTACTTGAAATTCACGATAAATATCATCATTTTACGGAGGTTTTTTTGATAATGGAATTCAGCGATGTGTTTGCGGAAGTGCTCAGATACTGCCGGAATCATAAGGATGTGAGCGAGCCCGGCTACAATAAATGGATAAAGGTGCTTGAGCCTTACAAGCTTGAAAATAATACCGCTTATCTTCTTACGGATTCGGAATTTACAAAGACCACTACGATGACCGCTTATGAGAGCGTTCTCAAAGAGGCATTTTACAACTCTCTGGGGTTTGAGGTGGATATAAAGATACTTGTAAGAAGCAAGGATAATTCTGTCGAGAAGGACGTTTCGGAGATCGAAGTCAAAACAGCAGACTTTTCGGACGATGTTAAAAACAGTCTTACCTTTGAAAACTTCATCAAGGGAAAATCAAACGATCTTGCCTATGCCTTTGCAATAGCGGTCGCTCATAAATATGATGAGACCGACGAAAAGCAGACCGATACCAAGAAGATTTTCAACCCCCTTATAATCTACGGCGATTCGGGACTCGGAAAAACTCACCTTATGAAGGCTATCGAGCATGAGGTGAAGAAAAATCACCCGGAGCTGAAAGTTATCTACACTACGGGCGAATCCTTCATAAATGAGCTGGTAAAGGCTATAGAATTCAAGAATACGATAAAGTTTCACGACAAATACAGAAATGCCGATTATCTGATGGTAGACGATATACAGACGATCGCCGGAAAGGAACGTATGCAGGAGGAATTTTTCCATACCTTCAACGACCTTTACAACGCCGGCAAGCAGATAGTTCTGACCTCGGATATAGCGCCTTCAAAAATATCAAAGCTGCAGGACAGGATACTGACAAGGTTCTCTCTCGGAGTTCAGGTAGATGTAACTGCTCCTGATTTTGAGACCAGAATGGCAATAGTCAGAAAAAAAGCAGAGGTGCTCGATCTGCAGCTTTCGGACAACGTTACAAGGATCATCGCCGAGAAGATAAAGACGAATATCCGTCAGCTTGAAGGCACGGTAAACAAGATCAAGGCTCTTACCGTTTATACTAACGAGAGCCCCTCGATATCTATGGCTCAGAGGGTGATAAAAGAGATAATCATTGAGAACCACCCCGCAGAGATAACGGTAGACAATATCCTGCAGGAGGTTTCGGCTGCGTTTGATGTCAATGTTGAGGATATAAAGTCATCAAACAGAAGAGCAAACGTATCTCTTGCGAGAAAAATATCTATATATCTTATGAAAGAGATAAAGAATATGACCTTTGTACAGATAGGAAACGTAGTGAACAAGAACCATTCTACCATTACTATCCATTATCAGGATATCATAAAGCTACTCAAAACAAACAAGCAGCTCAAAGAGACTGTTGATGATATCACAAAAAATCTGAAGCGAAATTAAACGTACATTTTCAACATTCTCAACATATTTTTCAACCTTTTGGTAGTTTGTATCTTCCCTGTTTTAAAGCTTTGAACGGATTTTAAAACCCTGTGTGGAGAAAATTTCAAAGGCTTTGTTAAAAGATATTACATCAATTTTTCTGATTCAACAATTTTTGCTTTTATTTTTAACTTTAAACGTCTGATCTTTCAACAATATCAACTCTGTGAAGATCTTTCAAATGAGAGTGAAAAAAATGTTGAATGAGCGTCTGAAAAAAAGGCGCGCAGAATAAACGCAAAAAGCAGTTTTTAAACAAATCAACACCTCCTACTAATATTACTAAGAATAATATATAGATATTATTATATCTCCGACTGAAAGGAGGAGATAAGAAAACGGATGTGTTGAAAAGACAGAAAGGATAATTTTTATGAGGATAATCTGCAACAAAAATTCTCTTAGTGAGGCTGTTATGAATGTTTCAAAGGCAGTGTCTGACAGAACTAACCTTCCCTCTCTTGAGGGTATAAGGTTCAGGCTTGAGGATTCTCTGCTGGAGCTCACAGGCTATGATCTTGAGATAGGTATAAGAACCAGCATAGCTGTAAGCAGTGATGACAAGGGAGAATTTGTGGTAAATGCGAAGCTTTTCCTTGAAATGATAAGAAAAATGCCTGCTGATGATATTCTTATTGAAGTGACAGACAATTATCAGATAACTATTTCAGGCGGAGCTACAACATTCAATCTGTTTGCTACCTCTGCAAATGATTTTCCGGAGCTTCCTAAAAAGGACGATGAGGATTCGTTCTCTCTGCCTCAGCCTGTGCTGAAGGATATGATAATCCAGACAAGGTTTGCAGTTGCAAAGACTGATATAAAGCCTATCCTCAAAGGAGAGCTCTTTGAGATCGATAACGGTATGCTCAATCTGGTGGCTATTGACGGCTACAGGCTCGCTGTGAGGTATGAGACTGTAAAGTGCAGTGAGAATATAAAGTTCGTAGTGCCTTCAAAGACGCTTAACGAGATAGTTACCATACTTGATGACAATGACGATGATAATGTGAGCATCTTCCTTTCAAAGAAGCATATTATCTTTGAGATAAACGGCTATATGGTATATTCAAGGCTTCTCGAGGGTGAGTTCCACCCGTATAAGGCTGCTATACCGAAAACTCACAATACGGAAGTTATCATTGACAGAAAAGAGCTCATAGCTACTCTTGAAAGAACTATGCTCCTTATCAATGACAGAACGCCTTCTCCTGTAAGATGCTATTTTGAGAACAACACTCTCAGGATAAACTGCTCTACCGCTCTCGGTAAGATAACAGATGAGATCGGCGCGGATATTTCAGGAGAGATAATAGAGATAGGCTTTAAGTGTCAGTATCTTTTAGAGCCGCTGAAGGTCATAAAAGAGGACAAGATAAAGCTCCAGATGGGAGGAAGCCTGCTGCCGATGAAGATAATCCCCTGCGAGGGCGACAGCTATACTTTCCTGGTGCTCCCTGTAAGACTGCCTAAGGAATAAGCTATGGAATATAAAGAAGTTGAAGTCAGAATAAAGTCCGAGTTCATAAAGCTGGATTCACTTCTGAAGTATGCTGGCCTGTGTGAGACAGGCGGCATCGCCAAGGAGATAATCCTTGAAGAGAGGATAAAAGTGAACGGCGAGCTCTGCACGATGAGGGGCAAAAAGATAAGGCCCGGTGACAGAGTTCAGATAGATGAGATAGGCTCGGAGATAGTTGTTAAGTAATGTTTATAACTCATATCAGGTGCGACGGGTTTAAAAATCTTAAAAATGTCGATATAGAGACCGATAAGAAGCTTAATCTTATCTGCGGCAGAAATGCACAGGGTAAAACAAATCTCATTGAGGCGATATGGCTTTGCAGCGGTGTCAGATCATTCAGAAATACAAAAGACAAACGAATGATAGATATTGACAAAGAGCTGATGTCGATAGATATAAGGTTTGAAAATTCTTTCAGAGCGCAGGATATACATTATGCGATGGCTAAAAATAATCTGAAAGAAAAGAACGTTTCTTTAAACGGTGTCAGGCTTAAAACTCCGTCAAAGCTTTTCGGCAGTCTCAACTGTGTTGTGTTCACTCCCGAGGATCTTGAGCTATCAAAGGGTTCTCCCGATAACAGAAGAAGGTTTCTTGATCTGTCGGTATCGCAGATAAAAAATTCTTACAGCCCTCTGATAGATAAGTATGAAGCTATAATAGATCAGAGAAATACCCTGCTCAAAAATATAGCCTACGGCAGATCAGACAGAGCAGAGCTCGATATCTGGGATATACAGCTGGCAAGGCTCGGGGCTTATATATCGGTGCTGAGATATAATTATACGAAAAAGCTCGGGATATTTGCTTCACGGCTTTATGATGAGATATCTGACGGAAATGAGAAGCTGGAGCTATTCTACAGCTCTACGGTCTATAATGATCTTGAAGGAAGGACCGATTTTAACGGAGAGCTTTATGAGGAATACTACAGAACGCTGCAGGAAAACCTTGAAGATGATATCAGGATAGGGTTTACTCAGAAGGGCGTTCACCGCGATGATCTCGGGGGGAGGATAAACGGCCTTTTTGTGAGAGATTTCGCATCTCAGGGGCAGCACAGGTCACTGGCTCTCGTTTTAAAGCTGGCTCAGGCCTATATACTGGCTGAGGAGATAGACGATACTCCCTGTATACTGCTTGATGATGTTTTGTCTGAGCTTGACCCTTCAAGACAGGGCTTTGTAGTTTCAAAGATAAACGATATGCAGGTGTTCATTACCTGCTGTGACAGGAATTTTCCGTTTGAGATAAAAAACGGAGGAAAGCTTTTCGCTGTTGAAAAAGGATATGTCAGAGAGGAAAAATTCTGATGTTTTTGCATCTTGGTAACGACTATACAGTAAATGCTAAGGATATAACAGGCATCTTCGATATTGAAAGGTCGTCTGTTTCAAGAGATACAAGAGATTTTCTTAATGCTGCCGCAAAGGAAAATAAGGTCATAAGCTGCAGCTATGAGATGCCAAAGTCATTTATAGTGTGCAGTGACGGCAGAGTTTATATATCTCAGCTTTCATGTGCGACACTGCTTAAAAGATACGGTAAATAATTTAATGAACAGCCGTCCGCGGCAATAAGTGCTCTTTGAGTACGCAAGGAGGTCAATATGGAAAAAAACAATGAGATCGAAGTAGAAAATACCGAACAGATCTCAGCGATCGACAAAGACAATAACTATGATGAAAACCAGATACAGGTCCTTGAGGGTCGCGAAGCGGTAAGAAAAAGACCGGGTATGTATATCGGTTCTACAGGTCCTAAGGGTCTGCATCACCTTGTTTATGAGATCGTTGACAACGCTATCGACGAGGCTCTGGCGGGCTACTGCACCCTTATAAATGTTGAGCTGCTGCCCGGAAATATCGTGAGAGTTACCGATAACGGCCGTGGTATACCTACGGGTATACACCCTAAGGAGAAGATATCGGCTGCTACTGTCGTTTATACTATACTGCACGCAGGCGGAAAATTCGGCGGCGGCGGATATAAGGTAGCAGGCGGTCTTCACGGTGTTGGTGCGTCTGTTGTAAATGCACTGTCTGAGTATCTTGAGCTGACAGTTTATGACGGTGAGCATATACACTTCCAGCGATTTGACAGGGGCAACTACAGTGAGCCGATAAAAGTCATAGGAGATACTGACAGGACAGGAACTTCCGTGCTTTTCAAGCCTGATCCCGAGGTTTTCCTTGAAACTACCGAGTTTGACTATGAGATTCTTCTCAAAAGGCTCAGAGAGCAGGCCTTCCTCAATGCCGGCATAAAGATAATCTTTGAGGACAAGCGTGATGAAAATAATATAGTCGGAGAGACCCTTCACTATGAGGGCGGTATAAGAGAGTTTGTAAACCATATCCACAAGACCAGAGGAGTTGAACCTCTTTCTGAGGAGGTCATCTATGTCAACGGTATGGAGGGTGACACCTTTGCCGAGATAGCTCTCCAGTATAATGATACGTATAACGACCTTATACTTTCATTTGCAAACAATATCCACACTCCCGACGGCGGAACTCATGAGACAGGCTTCAAGAATGCTCTTACCAAGGTCATCAATAACTACGGCAAGAAGTTCGGCTATCTTAAAGATGACGAAAAGCTTATGGGTGACGATGTGCGCGAGGGTCTGACGGCGATAGTATCCGTAAAGCTCACGAACTGTGAGTTTGAAGGCCAGACCAAGGGAAGGCTCGGAAACCCAGAGGTAAAACCTTTTGTAGATAAGATAGTTACCGAAAAGCTGATGAACTACTTCGAGGAGAACCCGACGGTAGCAAAGACCATTTTCGACAAGTCAGTTCAGGCTAAAAAGGCAAGAGAGGCTGCTAAGAAGGCAAGAGAGCTCACAAGAAGAAAGAGCGCTCTCGAATCCTCCTCCCTGCCCGGTAAGCTTGCGGACTGCTCCGAGAGAGATGTTGAGATGACAGAGATCTACATCGTCGAGGGAGATTCTGCGGGCGGCTCTGCAAAAGAGGGCAGAGAAAGAAAATATCAGGCTATTCTTCCTCTCTGGGGAAAGATGCTCAATGTTGAAAAGGCAAGGATAGACAAGGTCTACGGCAATGAGAAGCTTATGCCTGTGGTAACGGCACTTGGAACTTCTATCGGTGAAGACTTTGACATTTCAAAGCTCAGATACGGAAAAGTTATTATCATGGCAGATGCCGATGTTGACGGCTCGCATATCAGAACTCTTCTTCTGACATTCTTCTTCCGCTTTATGAGACCTCTTATCGAAGAGGGTCATGTATATCTTGCTCAGCCTCCTCTTTTCAGAGTTGCAAGGGGCAAACAGACAAGATATGCTTTCTCAGATGCTGAGAGAGACCAGTATATAGCTGAGCTCGGCGGAGAGAACGGCCAGAAGGTAAACGTTCAGAGATACAAGGGTCTTGGTGAGATGGATCCTATTCAGCTCTGGGAGACTACTATGGATCCCGAGAGAAGAACGATGATAAAGGTATCTCTTGAAGATGCGGAAAAAGCCGATGAGATCTTCACTATCCTTATGGGTGACAAGGTACAGCCAAGAAGAGAATTTATCGAGAAGAATGCCGAATACGCAAAGGATCTCGATGTATAAGTTAGGAGTTTCACTTGGAAGAGAATGAGAATATCGTCGGTGAGGCCGTTGAGGAGATAAGCGCTCCCGAAAAGGAGCCGATCATCACCCTTGAATACGACGTTAAAAATGAAGAGGAGGACAGGGCTTTTCTTCTGTTTCAGAAAAAGTACGTCTACCCTCACAATATAAAAGTTACTGTCGCGTTCGGGATAGTTGCAGCTGTGTTCATAGCATCAATTATCAGGAACCCTGACGGGTATCTCAATTATGTGCTTGGGTTCATCTGTCTGTTTATGATAGCGCTGACGTGGTATAACACTTTCAGGATAAGAAAATATCTTGTAAAGGCGCTCAAAGTCCTTGAGGACGACAAATACAGGTTCACTCTTTATGACGGCAGCTTTGTTATTGAAACGCTGGAGACCTCGGCAGATGAGGACGAGGACGCTCCTCCGATAGAGCCGAATACGGTGCTTTTTGAGGAGACACAGGTAAGCGTTATAGAGAATGACGAGATGTTCGTTATAATTGTTAAAAAAGAGAGTATTTACGTGCTCGCAAAAAGGCTCATATCCGATGAGCAGCAGGCTCTTCTGAGAGATAATCTTTCAAAGCAGCTTTCAGATAACTATTTTGTTCAGCAATAAAGGGGTTGAAATAATTGATAGATCATAACATTATCGAATCAGATGTTGAAAAGATAATGAAAGAATCGTTCATTCAATACTCTATGGCGGTAATCGTCTCAAGAGCATTGCCTGACGTAAGGGACGGTCTGAAGCCCGTTCACAGAAGGATCCTCTACACTATGTATGAAAACGGCCTTACTCCCGATCAGCCTTACCGTAAGTGCGCTGATACGGTCGGTTCGGTGCTGGGTAAGTATCACCCTCACGGTGATGCTTCCGTTTATGATGCCCTGGTAAGACTTGCCCAGAGCTTCTCAATGAGGTATCCCCTTGTTGACGGTCACGGAAACTTCGGTTCCGTTGACGGAGACCCCCCTGCTGCTTACCGTTATACTGAGGCTAAAATGGCTAAGATGTCGGTAAATATGCTTACCGATATAAATAAAAAGACTGTTGATTTCCAGTCAAACTATGATGACAGACTTCAGGAGCCTGTTGTGCTGCCTTCAAGATTCCCGAACCTTCTGTGCAACGGCTCGGTAGGTATCGCTGTCGGTATGGCAACAAATATCCCTCCGCATAACCTGCATGAGGTTATAGAGGGAATGAAGACCGTTATGAAAAACCCCGACTGCTCTCTCGATGAGCTTATGGAGAGCATTCAGGGACCTGACTTCCCTACCGGCGGTATCATTATGGGAAGAGCAGGCATAAGAGCTGCCTACGGAACGGGACGCGGCAAGATAACCCTGCGTTCAAAGACCTCTATAGAGGAGATAAAGGGCAGAAACTGCATTATAGTTACCGAGATACCCTATATGGTAAACAAGGCAAGGCTTTGTATAGCTATTGCTGACCTTGTTAAGGAAAAGAGGATAGAGGGTATCCACGACCTGCGTGATGAGACCGGCAAGGACGGTATGAGAATAGTTATCGAGCTCAAAAAGGACGCAAATCCTGAGCTTGTGCTCAATAAGCTGTTCAGCTATACACAGCTGCAGGACACTGTGGGCGTTATTATGCTGGCGCTTGTGAACGGTGTGCCGAAGATACTGACCCTGAAGGAGATGCTCGAGCAGTATATCGACTTCCAGGTAGATGTAATAGTCAGAAGAACACAGTTTGACCTTAAAAAGGCTAAAGAGCGTGAGCATATCCTGCAGGGACTTGTTATCGCACTTGACAATATCGATGAAGTCATTGAGATAATGAAGAGCTCGAAGAACGTTCCCGAGGCTAAGGAAAGGCTTTGCAGCCGCTTCGGTCTCACGGATATCCAGGCAGATCATATCGCTCAGATGACTCTCGGCAGACTGACAGGCCTTGAAAGACAGAAGATAATAGATGAACTGGCTGAGATACAGCTCAAGGTCGCTGATCTTGAGGATATTCTTGCTAATCATCAGAGAGTTCTCGATATAATCATCGAAGAGGTAGAGGCTATACAGGATAAGTTCGGTGACAAGAGAAGGACCGCTATCGAAAATGTCAGCGGTGAGCTCGATATCGAGGACCTTATCCCGATAGAAGAAAACGTCGTTACCTACACTAATGCCGGCTATATCAAGAGAATGCCTGTCTCTGAGTATAAGGCTCAGAAACGCGGCGGCAAGGGTATCACCGGTATGAAGCAGCGCGAGGACGACTTCATAGATGAGCTGCAGATATGCTCCTCACATGATGAGATACTGTTTATCTCTAACAAGGGCATAATGTATAAGCTCAAGTGCTATGAGCTGCCCGAGGGCTCGAGAGCTTCACGCGGAACGAATATCGTGAACCTTTTACAGCTCAGTGAGGGCGAAAAGATAGCCGCAATGATAAAGACCGAGGACTTTGCCGAGGGCAAGTTCATCGTTATGGTAACCAAGAACGGCAAGATAAAGAGAACGCCTCTGAACGCTTACAGAAATGTAAGAAAGCACGGCCTTATCGCTATAGGGCTTGATGAGGGCGACGAGATAGCCGGAGTGAGAATGACCTACGGCGACAATGAGCTTATCATTGCAACGCATGATGGAAACGCTATCCGCATAAAGGAGACTGACGCAAGGCTGATGTCAAGAACGGCTCACGGCGTAAGAGCTATAAGGCTCGGTGAGGGCGACTATGTCGTATCTATGGCGAGAGTGCGTGAGGGTGCAAGCGTTCTGACGGTTTCTGAGAACGGACTGGGCAGAAGAGTATCTCTCGATAATTACCGTATACAGCACAGGGGCGGAAAGGGACTTACCAACTATAAGAACGGTTCTGTCTGCGGCATAAAGGTAGTTGACGATGAAGACGATATCCTTATGATCTCTACTGACGGAATAGTTATCAGGATAAGAGCTTGCGATATCAGCATTATGGGACGCTATTCAAAGGGCGTAAGGCTAATGAGAGTGACCGATGACGTCAAGGTGGTAGCATTTACCAGAACAGAGCGTGATGACGATGCCGAGGCCGAAGAGATCGAGCAGGCGACACAGGAAGAGATAGATCAGTCGAACGTCGGCGAAGATCCGGTTGAGGATACGGCAGATACAGATGATGCTGAGGATTGATCCAGCGGAAGTTTATATAAAAAAGAGCGTTCACTGCGAACGCTCTTTTTGTTTTTAATATTAGTCTGTTATAATGACAGTTTATAACTGAAATCAATTTACTTTGTTATCTTGTCCTTGCCGCCCATATACATTCTGAGGGGCTCGGGGATATTTACGGTGCCGTCGGCATTGAGGTTGTTTTCAAGATAAGCTATGAGCATTCTCGGCGGAGCAACAACTGTATTGTTCAGTGTGTGCGCGAAGTACTTCTTCCCGTCTGAGCTCTTTATCCTTATGCCGAGCCTGCGTGCCTGAGCATCGCCCAGATTTGAGCACGATCCGACCTCGAAATACTTTTTCTGTCTCGGGCTCCAAGCCTCAACGTCAAGGCTCTTGACCTTCAGGTCTGCCAGGTCACCCGAGCAGCACTCCAGAGTTCTTACCGGTATATCCAGTGAACGGAAGAAATCAACAGTGTTCTGCCAAAGCTTTCTGAACCACTCCATGCTGTCCTCAGGCTTGCAGACAACTATCATTTCCTGCTTTTCAAACTGGTGTATCCTGTAAACTCCCCTCTCCTCGATACCGTGAGCGCCTACCTCTTTTCTGAAGCAGGGCGAATAGCTCGTCAGTGTCTTCGGGAGCTCGTCCTCGGGGATTATCGTGTCGATGAACTTACCTATCATAGAGTGCTCCGACGTACCGATCAGGTAGAGGTCCTCTCCCTCGATCTTGTACATCATGCCTTCCATCTCGGCAAAGCTCATAACGCCCGTAACAACGTTAGACCTTATCATAAACGGCGGTATATAATAGATAAAGCCCCTGTCGATCATAAAATCTCTCGCATAAGAAAGGATAGCCGAATGCAGCCTTGCGATGTCACCGCACAGATAATAGAAGCCGTTTCCTGATGTGCGCCTTGCGCTGTCAAGGTCGATCCCGCCGAAGCTTTCCATGATATCAACATGGTAGGGCACCTCAAAATCAGGCACCACAGGCTCGCCGAACTTCTCTATCTCGACGTTTTCGCTGTCGTCCTTGCCTATCGGCACGCTGTCGTCGATGATGTTCGGGATGACGAGCATTCTCTCTCTGATAGCAGCCTTGAGCTCGTCCTCCTTTTTCTCCAGAGCCTCAAGCTCCTCACCGATGCCCGATACCTCAGCCTTTACCTTTTCGGCCTCTTCCTTCTCTCCCTTGCCCATGAGAGCGCCTATCTGCTTCGACATCGTCTTTCTCTTGTTTCTGAGCTCGTCAGCCTTTGTCTGAGCGGCTCTGTATTCCTTATCAAATTCGATGACCTCATCAACGAGCTTTATCTTTTCGTCCTGAAACTTCTTTCTGATGTTCTCCTTAACGAGATCGGGGTCTGTTCTGATAAGCTTGATATCTAACATTTCTACTACTCCTTTATAATAATATTCTTAAAAAATAACATACCTTAATTAGGATACCACTATTGAGCGGTTTTGTCAATTACCTGTTTATTAATAATGTGTCAGCAGCTGCGCCAGCTGAGTAAGTGCGTCGGTGATGTCCACGTCCTTCGGGAAGCTCAGCGTCACGGTCGCGCCGCCGTCAGAGTTCGACTTCGTCTTTGCCTTTACGGAAGAATTTTCCTTTACCGCTGATTCAAACTCCCTGAGAAACGGCATAGGCTTTCTTACTGACAGCTCCTTCGGGACGCTGCTTCTTTTTTCTTTGGGCTCCTGCCCTGCCAGCCTTTCAAGCTCCCTTACCGAGTAGCCCTTGTCGGCAGCCTCCTGCGCGAGCTCCTCTGCCCTTTTGCGGTCATCGAGCCCTGCGAGTGCCTTTGCGTGTCCTGCTGTAAGGCTTCCCTCTGTCAGCATCGTCTGCACCTTTTCGGGCAGGTTGAGTATCCTCAGTGAGTTTGCTATCGCGGAGCGAGACTTCCCTGCCAGCTTTGCAAGCTGCTCCTGCGTCATCTTATATTCTTTCATCAGCCGCTGATAAGCCTGCGCTTCCTCAACTGGATTCAGGTCTTCTCTGTGCAGGTTTTCTATAAGCGCCAGCTGAGCCGTTTTCTCGTCATCAAGCTCGCGGATATAAACAGGCACAGTTTTTAGCCCTGCCATTCTGGCTGCTCTCCAGCGGCGTTCACCAGCCACTATCTGGTAGCTACCGTTGCCGCGCGGCCTGACAAGTATCGGCTGCAGAATGCCGTTTTCCTTTATGCTCTCCGAGAGCGCCGTCAGCTTTTCGTCATCGAAAACATCTCTCGGCTGATCGCGGTTAGGCTCTATCAGCGATATCCTGACCTCTGAGATCTGCTCGTCCTGAAGCTCTGCTGTCTCAGGCTCCGGAACATTATCCGAGAACAGCGAATCCAGTCCCCTGTCGAGGCGGTTTTTCTTTTTCATTCCTTATCCCCCTTGCCTGATGTTTTACGTGGAACTTTTTTATTTTTCTTGATGATCTCCTTTGCAAGCGCCTCGTAAGCCTTTGAGCCCTTTGCCTTTTTGTCATAATATATCACCGGCAGTCCAAAGCTCGGCGCCTCTGAGAGGGCAACGTTCCTCGGGATAGTGGTGTCAAACACCTGCTTCGGGAAATGGCGCTTTACTTCTCCTATTATCTGTGAGGTTATTTTGTATCTCTCAACGCACATAGTAAAGAGTATGCCCTCGATGTGCAGATCTTTGTTCCACGTGGAACGTATCCTCTCTATCGTGTTTTTCAGCTCGACAAGACCCTCCAGCGAGAGAAACTCGCACTGCATCGGTATAATGACGGAATCAGCCGCAACGAGCGCGTTTATCGTCAGCATATCGAGCGTAGGCGGGCAGTCGATGAGAATATAATCATAGAATTCCCGTGCGTCATTCAATGCTTCTCTGAGCTTCAATGCTCTGTTTTTCATTCCAACAAGCTCTACCGCCGCGCCTGAAAGCTCCTGCGTGGTAGGTATGAGCGACACGCCCCTGCACGCAGAGGCGACAACGGCCTCAAACGCGGTGCACTCGCCGACGAGCACATCATAGACCGTGTACCTGATGCTTTTTTTCTTTATCCCAAGGCTGGTAGTGGTGTTTCCCTGCGGGTCAAAATCAACTATCAGCACCTTTGAACCCTTCATTCCGAACACTGCCGCAAGGTTCACAACGGTGGTGGATTTGCCCACTCCGCCCTTCTGGTTGGAAACAGCTATCACTCTTCCCATTATCTTTCCTCCTTAACCGGATCTGCGCTTCTTCTATTATACTACATTTTTCACCATTTGAAAAGCCCTTTTTTGAAATTTCGGAAAAATGTTTCATGTGGAACAATTTTGCGACTTTGCACATGGAGAGTTACGGCGAAAAATGCAGAAAGCCGCAGCATTCTGACGGGCAGGGGAGAGCTTTGACGAAAACTTTTCTGAATAAGTATATGGAATTTTGTGCACGCGGGTGGTATCATCATAAAAAAGGAGGAATGAAATATGGGAATACTGCCGAAGATGCTGACGAGGGTTTTTGATCTGGAGGATATGTCTCCCGATGAGCTGGTGGACGAGGAGCCGAGGTACGGCATACTCGGGAAGATAATAGATGTGTCAGTAGGGGAGATAGTGCCGAGCCCCTCACAGCCGAGAAAGCATTTCAGCACGGCGGAGCTGACCTCGCTTGCGAAAAGCATCTCACAGGACGGGATAATATCTCCGCTGACGGTGAGACGAACGGGAGGGCATTTTGAGCTTATCTCGGGGGAGAGGAGACTGCGTGCTGCAAAGCTGGCGGGGCTGCGGTCCGTGCCGTGCATACTGGTGCAGAGCAGCGATGAGAAAAGCCAGGTGATAGGCCTGATTGAGAACCTGCAGCGCAGTGACCTTGACTTTTTTGAACAGGCAGAAGCATTCTCGGCGCTGATAGGGAAGTTCTCTCTCACGCAGGAAAGCCTGGCTATAAGGCTCGGTATGTCACAGTCGGCGGTGGCGAACAAGCTGCGGCTTTTGCGGCTCGATAAGGAGGAGAGGGAGATGATCCTTTCAAGCGGCCTCAGCGAACGCCACGCGAGAGCGCTCCTGAAAGTGACGGATAAGCAGCTGCGCGCAGAGATACTGGATAAGACCGTTCAGAACTGCTGGACGGTGGACAGGTGCGAAAAGTACATCGACAAGATACTGTGCGAGAACGAGGAAAAGCTAAGATATAAGAAAAGGGCAGTGATGCTCAAGGACGTGCGCCTGTTTTTCAATACCGTGAACAAGGCGGTCAATATCATGAAAATGGCAGGGGTCGAAGCGCAGACCAGACGGATAGACCATAAGGGCTATATCGAATACATAATCACAATACCGCAGGAGGGAAGTTCGCAGGAGGAACAGAAGGAGACTGTAAATAATTGTCAATAATGATAATTTGTTTACTTTAATATAAGAATTGTGCGATTTGTATAAATATTAAACTAATGAACAGAAGTGTTTCGGGTTAATTCACAAAATAGTCATTGACAACTTTATGGGGCTGTGCTATGCTTAGTATGACCAATTGTTTTTATGAAGGGAGGCCCGCTTTGATGAACAGGAGAAGATATTATGCGGCGGCACTGAGCGCACTTATCGCGGCTTCACTGTGTTCATGCGGTGAGCTTGGAGAGCCCAACAACAGGATAGCGAGACTTTCGGCGCCTGTTACCGGAATTACCACGACCACAAGAACGGGAACGGCAGCACCGGTCAAGGCGGAGACAGTGACCGGCGAGATCACCACGATCAGGACCGATGCAAAGTGCAGAAGTATAGAGTTTGATGACGGATATATCCTTTTTGTCGATAAGGACGGCAAATACACCATAATGAACAGCGAGAAGAAGGCCGTGAAGAGCCTTACTCTGACTGATGACAGCGGTGAGAGGATAACTGTTTTCAGCATGAAGGACGGAACTATCGTCTGCAAGAAGGGTGATTCCCCGATAAATGAGTTCACCTACAAGGGCAACAGGATCTCCGTTAAGGACGGAGTGGTGTATTTCTCGGGCACAAAGGTTGAGTACTACGATACCAGCTTCTCGAGCCTGAAGCTTACTGACGATATAGTTATAGAGTGCATCGGCACAAACAAGTTCGTTGTCAAGAAGGACGGAAAGAAAACTGATGAGCCTGTTGACATAACGGACGACAACGGAGTTACCTACAAGCTTGAGGCTGTCGACGAGGGCGTTGAGATCACAAACAGCAATGACGAGCTTATGCTTTCGATAGTTGTTACCGGAAGGTATATAGATGTTGCCAACGGGCACGTTATCGTGAACGGCCAGACAATGAAGCCTCCGGGCTCATCGGATATAACTACGCTGACGACCACTACCACGACCACTGCGAAGAAGGAGGAAGAGGAGGAAGAGACCACCACTACCACCAAGCAGACAGTAGTTGTAACTCAGCCGGTATATTATTACTATGAGAACTGGGAGGACGAGGAGATCAGCGACGAGCCTTCTCAGCCTGTGGTAACGGAGTCGCCGATGGCGAACAACAAGAACGTAAATATCAGCTCCGAGACTTCTGAGCTGCTGGGTATGATAAATGAGGTAAGGCGCCAGTACGGTCTCAGCGAGCTTTACGGGCTGCAGCTGCTCGACGAGGCGGCTTACAGGAGAGCCAAGGAAGTTTCTGATGTGTTCTTCAGAGACGACGGCAACCTCTCTCACAGCAGACCTGACGGAAGAGGCTGCGAGACCATCGTTGACGAGGTAGGCCTGCCTGACTGGACGGCGTACTGCGAGAACCTGGCATACGGAATGAATACAAAGTCCACCGTGAAGGAAGCGTTCGATTCGTGGATGAATTCCGAGGGACACAGAGCGAACATTCTCAACGATAGGGTTAAGTATGTTGCGGTTGCCTGCTACCACGTAAATGTAGACGGCGATGACTACTACTTCTGGGATCAGTTCTTCTATAACGATACGTTCTGATGATATGAAAAGCCCGCATCAAGTGAGGGCGCGATAAAGAATATCGGCAGAGACTTTCGATACTTAGTGTCGGGGGTCTCTGTTTTTGATTTGACAGGCGGGGAGATAGTGTGGTATATTTATATAGAATATCTCATCTGAGGGCCGTCCGTTTGGGCAGTCTTTTTTGCCTTTCTAACATTGTGGTGCGGAGAACCACTCTCCCACCTAGGCGAGAGCAGACGCCGCCCCGTAGGGGTGGTTGAATGGTCTCGCTTTTAAGAGTGCGCGGCGCTAAGATTACTCACTACCTGTATTTGATCAATTCTTGTCTAATTAGTTTGATATGATTTTTCACTGCCTGCTCCTATTAAAGGCTCCCTCCTCACGCACCCCACAATGGGGTGCATTCCTCACTCGCCTTTAAAAATCTTGAAAAGCAGCGGGAACAAAAGTAATAGCCCACGCTCATTACGGCGTATGCCCAGCCGTGCGGCGAGCACCCGTGCGGCGAGCGCCCGTGCGGTGAGCACCAGCGACATAAAAAAGCACCGCTCGATCGAACGGTGCTTTCTGTGTTTTATTAGGTCACCACAGCTTGCTTACGCCTTTTATATGAGACTTCATTTTCAGAAGATCTGCTGCTGTGAGTGTGTTCTTGCCGTCAGCGCTGGCTGCAACTTCAAGGTCATAGCCTGTAAGCTTGCTTACGCCCTTGAGGTGGCTCTTTGCGCGGAGAAGATCCGCTGCGTTGAGGTTGCCGTCGCCTGTGATGTCTCCGATAAGGTGGAGCTCAGGCTGGAGATCGGTCGTGATCTTGCCATTGCTTACGGTCACGGTGTAGCTTCTTTCAACGAAGTTGTCAGCTGCGAATCTGAATACGTGCGTGCCGTCTGAAAGTGCAGGAAGAACGAATTCTCCGTTTTCAGAAACTGCCGCTTCAACGCCGTCGATAAATACTGTTGCGTTCTCAGCTTTAAGCTTTGAATCCTGTGCTTTAAGAGTTATAGCGATAGTCTCGCCGGCAGCTGCATTCTCAACTGCGATACCGTCTATAACGGCAGGTACAGCTGCGCCGTTCTTGTTCTGAACTATCTCAATAGTTCCCTTCTCGCCGTACTTGTATACGAACGAGCCGCTTGTTATCGTCGCGGGGCGCTTTGCTGCGAGTTCAGCAGCCGTGACAGCCTGGAATTTGAGCACATTTTCCATCTCAGGCTCTTCGTCGTCTACCACGATCATAGATCTCTGACCCTTGCAGTATTCCTCAATGTAAGAGCCTGCAATACCGTAAACCGTTACCTGAGGCATTACAGCTGTTGACCATGTGTAAGGCCCGTTAGGATCAGGGTAAGCGAAGAGGTTTTCTCCGATCCCCTGTAACTCGAGATAAGAACCGGACTCTTCATCGGAATAGTCATAAGCCTCTCCCGTTGTGATGTGAACCACGTTCTTCAGATCTTCGTATGCAATGACCTTGATGTAAATGGTCTCACCCTTTTTAATATGATAGGTAAGGTCAAAGTTATATTGTCTGTCATCGGTATCATCGTCATATGAATCATCATTATCTGTCAGGAGGTGGCCTTCGCCGTCGTACAGGTTGATGCAGTCATTGCCGCCTCCTGTACTGTAGAATCTGTAAAAGCCCTCATTGTCGGCAGTGAATGTGAACCATTTACTGTCACCGTCATTCATGTTGAGTGCAGTGTCGGAATTCATTGCGAGCTTTGTACCGGTCTTATCGATATCGTTCTTGCCGGTAT
>ODAI010881168.1_pt1 | contig 25201 bp, 19 predicted proteins | sample 1539321 | NCBI WGS metagenome assembly ODAI01 (sample SAMN02144231, study PRJEB22623) | gut metagenome | biome: sheep rumen | host: Ovis aries | place: New Zealand
CGTTCCGACGGTAAGGGTGTTATTTACGGCCGTAGCCCCAGAGAGGGTTGTTGCCCCAGTCACGGTAAGGGCGTTCTGAATGCCAGCGCTTCCGTTGACATAGAACATAAGAGGAGAAGAAGCAGAACCGCCAACACCGAGGCGGCCGGAAATCGTTGTATTACCCGTGACCTCAAGAGTGCTGCTTAATGTCGTGGCCCCGGAAACCCGGAGTGTAGAGTAAAGGTTTGTTGCTCCCGTAACACCAAGAGTGCCACCGATAGTTACATTCCCGCCAATACCGAAATCGCTTCCGACGGAAAGAACATCCGCATAGAGAACGGTTGCGTTAAGTTCATCAAACGAATCGCGAGACGATACCGAATCAACCTGGGACTGGAGAGAGCGGAGGCAATCGGAAACAATGCCGAACTTGTCGGATATATTCTCGCTCGAGCTGTCATAGGTTGCATAAAGTGTTGCTGTCCTGTTCTGCCCGGCGATAGTCACGGAGAGGTTCGTGGCCGCGCTGGACGAGAGCGCGGAGAACATCAGTGATGGCGTGATGGCCGTAAGCGTTCCTCCGTTCATAAACACAGGAACTGACGTACTGCCAGCCGTGGAAGCGGATGCAACGGGCCGACCGCCGGAGAAGTAAACGGGGTTCAATCCGTTCCCCACGCCGTAGGATGTGCCGACAAGATAACTTGCGGTCGTGGAATTTCCGTTTAGGCTACCAGTAATATCCTCTATAAATGCGTTAGAAGCAGTAACTATATCGGAATGGAGTACCGTAGCCTCCAACTCATCAAAAGCGTCCCTGGAGGCGACAGAATCAATTTGCGACTGGAGCGATATGATAGCCTCGCTGATAACGGAAAGGTCAATACCGCTGATTTTCGCGTCCACCTCTGTCTTGGTATATGCGTCGGTAATTCCATATCCCGCAATCGTGGTGGGGTTTGTACCGGCTGTCACGCGGCCATAGGTGTCAACCGTAACGCTGCGGTATGTCCCGGCACTAACGCCAGACGGGGAGAGGGAGAGCGAAAGTGTTGCGGTCGCCGTGCGAGTGGTGTCATTATACGAGTATCGCCCCATTCCGGTGATTCCGTTGCCGCCCACAACAATCGAAGGCAAGTGTCCCGGGTTGATATTCCAACCGGCGTAGTCGTCATCGTTCCCTATCAAAGATGACCATACGGTCAGCAGGTCGGTAGGGGCTTCCCCTCCTCCCTGCACGCCGCCCGCAGTGATGAAATTATCCGAGTAAAATCCGACATTGGAGTGTAACGCCCATATTGGACTTTCGTTCGTTCCGATATTAACGAGTTCCAGGTACTTGTCAGTATCGCCGAAGTACACCTTCGGGGTTGTGCTTACGAGCAATCCGCCCGAGAGAGTGGAAAGACCGGAAACAGACAACGGTCCTAATATTGTAGTTTCCCCGCTAATGCTAATGCTCCCGTTGAAAGATGACGAGCCTCCGACTTCCAGTGCGTGAGTGGTTACGGGCGGAAGTGCTGTCATGACATTGCCTACTTTCAGATTCTTCGCACAGACGCTCTCTGTGTTAAACACCGTGTAAGCATAAGAGTCAGAGCCAATGGTAATATCAAAATATACAGCCGTACTGCTGATTTGGGTCGAAGATGTCTTAATAATGGGCATGTTATAAGGCCCAATAATCGAGTCCGTCCCAAGCAAAATGTTACCACTAACGCTTTTAGGAACGCCGTTCTGCCAATATGTTTGTCCCCATGCAGTATAGGTTCCAGTGCCCTGCAAGCGAGTAGCGCTGGCCGCATTTCCTTCGTATGAAGTGATGGTCTGTGCGTTTCCGTCAGCATCGAAATACACTGGTAAAGTGGCCGTTCCCTTTGACTTGAGGGACGCAATGGTCTTGTAGGTTGATGCAATATTGTTTCCGTTAGCATCAGCAGTAGCGCGGTTAACGGGGGTTGTTCCGAGGGTGTTTACAATGTCGGATGCAGATATAGTGTGCGTTCGCGATTGCCCGCCGATAACAGCCGTGATAGTCGTTCCGCTGGTAGTAAGGGACGAGAATAAAGGAGAACTATTCCACTGGATGATTCCGCCGGAGTTAGCAAGTGTTGTTCCGCCAAGCATTACGTTCTTAACGCTTATGCTCTCGGATTCCATTGTTTCAAAATAGGCAGTGGAAGCCGCGAGTATATCGGAAAAGAGGCTTGTTGCGGTAAGTTCATCGTAATTGTTTCGCGACGCAACGGAGTCAAGTTGGCTTTGCAGCGATTGGAGATATACTGAAATATCCTCATTCGTTCCGTTCACAACACGCCCATAAGCATCCACGGTTACGGAACTATAAGTGCCGGCCGTTACGCCGGACGGAGAGAGGGAGAGATTAAGGGTGGCCGTTCCGAGCCGAGTGGTTGTATCGTATGCGTATGCGCCGGTTCCGGTGATTCCGTTTCCAATGATGGCGATGGTGGGGAGATGCCCTGGATTGATACCCCAATCAGCGAAATCGTCGTCGTTTCCTGTAAGAGAGGCCCACACGGAGAGAAGGTCGGTAGTTTCGCCGCTTCCGGAAGAACCGACACCGCCAGCGGCTACCCATCCGTCAGCATAGAAATTGCCCGACAGGTGCCATGCGTTATTGTCGCTATCCCAGGAAAGAGTCGGTTCCCCGGATGCGAGTTTGAAAGAGCCTGCGGATATTTGCCCAGTTGCTACAACGGATGCAAGAGCCATTGCGCCCCCGGCAACGGTGACAAGGGTGTCTCGCTTGAGCGCCGTTGTGGCTGCGCTTGTTACGCCAACAAGATATAGGGTGTTCGCATTGTCAACCTCCGTCTTTACATTGTTTACCGCGTTACTGTCAAGGACGGTAACAAGATTCGCCCCGGTTACCGTCGTCAGAATATTATTGTTTTTTGCAACAAGGTTAAGCGCATTGGCCGCAAAGGTGAGTTTCGACGCAAAAACGCCGTTTATGTCCGCACCGTCAAGATAGAATGACGAAGCGTGAATATCTTGTGCGGAAACAGCGTCGGCATAAAAAGCCGTCGCCGTGAGTTCGTCGAACATATCCCGCGTCGCCACCGCGTCAATCTGTGATTGGAGTGACTGGAGGCAATCGGATATAGTGGTGAGATTGTTATTAAGGTTGGATATACCAAGTGCGGACGCAAGGGACGCCGTGGTTACATCACCAACCATCCCGGCCACAGAAGTAACGCCGCCAGCGGGACGGGACTCCAGGGCAACTACACGAAGATAGATCGCGTTGACAGTGTATGCGTTGAACGCGTCGTTTGCTGTATTGTCAAATGAGCCGCCGAGGTCGGAGAAGCGATAGAGTTGGTCAATGATGCCACCCCCGCCGCCGCTATGGGAGCCGACGCCGCCAGCCGCGATCCACCCATCGGAATACAACCCCTCATATTTCGGATTGAGACGAAGGCGATACTTCCCGCTTTCGTATTCCTCCGGGATAAACCAGTCAACGGGAAACTCCGCATTAGAGTGGGTGGTTCCTCCGACGGTATAAGTAAACCGAGTATTCGGGGACACAGTTGCAAACGGAATAGTAAGCGCAGTCGTAGCCCCCGCTTTTGACACGAGTACATTGTCTTTCTGCGTATCAGTGCCAATAGCGACGCCGCTTACATAAGTGGCGTAAATGTCATTCCCGTTCTTGTCTCCGAGGGCTTTCTTTGCATAACCGACCTCAAGCGTGAGTTTTTTTCCGCCGACAGTAATGGCGATGTTGTTTCCCTCGTTGGCGAGCGCGGAAAGCAGCGCATTTCCGTTCATTGAGAGAACACCATTGGTATTGGCCAGGGAAAGGCCATTAAGGTCTATGTTCTTCGCTGAAAGGCTTTCCGTGTGAAGAATTTCCGCATAGAGGTTTTGTATGGCTGCCGTTTCCGCAAAAAGGGAAGTGGCCGCAAGTTCATCAAAGCCGTTTTTTGTAGAGACGGAATCAATCTGCGCCTGGAGGGACTGGGCAATCGCTCCAAGAAGGTCAATGCCAAGAGCCTCCTGAAGCGTCCCTTTTTGTACATCACCGTTGACTGGGAGAACCCCCGCGACGGACGTTACACCTCCGGCTGCCCCACTGGACACATTGATAAGCCCGGTTTCCGGGTCGATAGATAGGCCGTTACCCAGCGGAAGGTGGTGGGCGTTTATGAGCCAGTTCGCATAATCGTCATCGTTGTTTTTGAGCGACACCCACATATCAAGAAGACTTCCGCCACCGCCAGGGCCGCCTCTGCCGATGCCACCGAAGGAACCGAAACCTTTCGCCCACAAACCGCCGTACTCGTCTTTCAACTTAACATTGCCGTTGCCGTCCTCCTCAAAGAAAGAGATTGACGCAAGAGCATCTTCCAGTCCCGTGATGGAGGAAATAGGGTGCTGATTCGGCATGTCACGTCCGGTTAATGCGCCGTGGTCTTTTGATTCGGCTGCGCTCACCGCCTCGCTCACGGACGCAGTGGTGGCGAGCCTGCTTGTGGCTCCGCGAATAGCAGAATCAATCGAAGACCTCTCTTTTTTATCGCGGAGGGTGACAGTGAATGTCCTGATAGAATTATCTCCTTCTTCTATACGGATATTATCGATAATCCTACTCTCCTGCGTTTCTGGACTTATGGACAGGTCGTCATCATCAATCGGCAAAGACATACCCTCGCGTAGCACAATCCCCTCCACGGCCATAATCTTATTATCCACATCTACGGACGAAAGCATGCGCGGCTTGGAGTGAAGTTCAAGCCATGCGCGGGCGGCAGCAAGGAGTTTCCTGGCGGCAATCTCCACATAAAGCGCAGGCATCGCAATCCCGGAGAAATAGTATTCGTCACCTGTGGCTATAATAGCGTCGCTATTAGGGAAGTAGGTCTTTGTGGATTGGTCCACAACACGCTTGCATCGCAGATACCAGGTGTCAGTCGCACTGTCATATCTTACGGAAGACGCAACAATCGGAAACTCGCGGGGCTGGTTATAGCCGCTCCTCATGCAGAGTTTCGCACTACCAGTCATGGCTGCCGAGAGGTCGAATCCTATTTGTGGGATTATGACAGAGAAAAACTTGTCAATGGCCTTATTACCGCGAAGCAAGTTAAAGTTAACGGCGTACTCATTGCGAAGGACGGTCACTTGATTAGCCTGGCCGCTATAAGTGATATTCGCTTGTATCTTGAATGTAACTGCGCCGGTGCGCATCGTGGAAAACACGACGGCGGCACTATTTGCGTCGAGGAGATGAATGTAATAGCGCTTCGTGTATTCAACACCGCTAACCTCCCTGGATATAACCTCGGAAGATACCATGCACGGGATTGTGGCATCATCAACCTTTACGCCGTTAACATATGGAGTAATATATGCGTTGACATCCGTAATCAAGCCGATTACAGATGCCGGAACATCGAAAGAAGCGACTTTTACATTCTCACTGGTCGGAACAACGCGATAATCGGCAAGATGATCTACGGATGGAATTGTTGCCATCGTCAAGTCGCCGAAGTCAACGATGTTGTAAACCCTTGCGGCCGAAAGTTCGTTCGCGGAAAAAACGCCCCGCGCTTCAACGACAGTGAAGTCATAACCAGACTCGGCAACCGCGCCGTTGTCTGCTGGTGCAGCCCCTGTGATTATCTTATCAATCCTCTGCGACGTATCCGGCCACTTCGCCACGATTGGACGATAACTGTCCCCGGGTGACATAAGGTCAAGAAGGTCCTGGATTGTAAGACCGTAAATAGACGGCTTAATCTCGCCCAATTCCTCGTCCGAGCCGTCCCATGCCACAGATGCCTCACGCACACCATAAAGGCCCGTATTCTGCTCTAAATAGGCGTTTATTGGCGCCTTTACGCCTTCCTTCGTCCACTCGGATGCAGGGAGCATAAGGTTGGCGATAGCAAGCTCGGAAGACTCGTTACCGTCAACGTGGTAGAGTGGGGAGTTGAGGTAGTAATTTGCCGGAAGATTCTCTGCCGAGCCGTATGCGCGAAGCCTCGTTACGAGAAGGTGGTCCGCATCCGGGGTATGGCGGATTTTATACAGGCCGTTGCCTTTTCCGTAAGCGAAAATCTTATCTACGCCGCCCTGCTTCCATGCTTTTGCATACTGCTCGAAATCATCGTAGAAATCGACGTAGTTCACGCCTTCTACGACAGAAAAGACATACGCGCACCCCCACAGGTCGTATATCTGTTGAAAACCGCCCAGGCACTTAATCTTGGAAACATCTACCAGCTTGTTTTCCCATGCTCCGGTGTCAAGAGTGGCCGGGGCAGTATCATAACACCCCCCGCCAGTCCAAATGCGCACTTTCCAGGACCCTTCCCCATAGAGTCTGCAAAGATTTGCCTCCAGACGCTTTGCGTAGTCCCATGCCGTTCCGTAAAAGGAGAACTCCGTGTTTGTCATAAAGTCCACGGTGTTACCAATCACGACATCGAGGAAATCTGCGTTATTTGCAGCTTGGAGAGGGGAGAGGAATACAAGATTCTCATATACGAACGCTTGTCCAATGGTATTCCTGCGCGCCTGCTTCTCTACGCCAGCCGCCGTATCAAGCGAATAGCGGAGACCATCATAGTCCCAGTCAATATAATCCCCTATGGCGAAGTCTATTGGCGTCGGAGATTCGACGGTAACGGTGATGCTCGACACCTCCATAAAAGTGCCGTTGTATGAGAGTTTCTTTATCTCACACTTCCGGTTTCCGTTTTTGTCACAAATCCATGCCATAGCCTTATAGTGTTATGGGGGTATATGGATCGTTGATTTTCACATTGACCGTGAACACCAACTGCTCTTCATAGGTGTTTCCTCCGGCGATAGGGAGATTGTGATAGGCCGCGTCTTCGGAAATGGATTCCAACCTGCAATCCTTCCTCCCGATACCGTAACCCGGCGCATAGAAAGAGAACACCTTTCCACTGATGGCGTCAAGAAAGTCTTTCACGGTGGCCCGAAGCGTTCCGACGCTTGACGGGTTATCCACCCTTGCGCCAAATTTCATGGCAATCGTCACCGGCTCATAGTAGAGCGTCTGCGGAATGTATTCATCATCCCCATTCTCATCGAACCAGGAATGAGAATATATGTTCTTTGGCTTTAGGGAGATATTCTTTGGCATCTCCAACAAGGCGATCTTATTGGAGTATGCCGTTTCGAGTTCCCATGTGGTCCCACCGGATATTTGTACTTTCAGCGTAGCCATACCTTAAATGCAAATATAGTCAAAAATCAGTAACTTACGGCATGCGACTTAAAGTTTTGCTTTACATTCTTGCGTTAATTTTTACGCCGCTGCCGGAGCTCGTCAGGAGGTTGAGTCTGTTCCAGATGTTCGCCACGTTCCCGGCAACGGACTCCATGTACTGCAAGTGTGTGTTAAATCCGTTGCTGATGCTTGTCACGGAAGGGGAGATATTACGCAGGATTTCGTTGCGATTCATAGTCACATCCGCACGGATGGAGTTGAGATAGCCAGCTATGAGCGAAGAGTTCTGTTCCACCATCGCGGTTTTAATGGCGTCCCCGAGTTCTTCTCCGGCCCCATCGGCCCAGTGGAACTGGTCTTCCATTCCCTCGTAGAAAGCCTGAATTTGTGGTAGCCTGTCGCTCATGGCCGTTAAGGAATCACGAAGCATCCCAAGAGATTGACTTATCTGCTCGTCCATGTCAAGCGTGCTATCCATCCAAATTTTATTGATACTATCCCCAAGGCCGCTTAAGTAGTTCTTCATAAGGAACGCCTGCGTCCAGTCGCTCACGAATTTCTTTGCTACGTTTGAAAGGATATCGCCAGTATCCATAGCCACTTCCCCAGTCTCCTCAAATTTTGAAATCATCTGTTCGGTGATAGTGGCCCCTACCTCACCAAATACGCTCGTGAGATAATCATTCATCTTCCCGACGGCATCCATGTAGGTTTCGTTAGCCTCCTCCATTTTGTCAAGGGTACGCTTCCATTCATCCGAAAGCTGGTTGTACCACTCCGTATTCTTGAACTCATCGAGATAGTCAAAGTTCAAACTCCCATCCTCATTGAAGAGTTGTGGTGCAAGTTCCGCAATGGTTTTGTATTCATCCCAAACTCCGAAGATGCGATCAACGACCTTGATATTGGTATTCGCAAGTTCGTTAGTGGTGTTTTTCATCTTCGCAATTAGGTTCTCAATGTCGGAGACGGACAAATCCCCCTTATTGACGAGCGAAGAAGCGTAATCCGCCACCCCGCCACCATTGAACTCCCGAAGGATTTTACTCTGCTCGCTGATGAGATTCATCCATCCTGCCATCTTGGAGATATTCGATTCGCCGAAGATGGTATCGAACTGCTCCTGGAGTAATGCGTATTCGTTACGGACGCGAGATACAGCAAGTGCCCACCTGTCACTTTCTGCGGCCATCTTACGGGTGTATGCTTCCGCCTCCGCAACGGCATCGAGGACAGACGAAATCGCCGACGCGAGCATAGAAAGACCTGCACCAATCGCAGCACCGGCCGGCCCGCCAATCAAGAATCCTGCAATCGCGGCCCCGGCAGCATTTTCAAGCGCTTTGGATGCTGAGGAAATCGCATCACCAAGGCCCTTAAGGCTCTCATCTCCTTTTGCGTCGCCAATCTTGGCTATTGATGCGCCGAGGTTGTCAAGCGCTGAAGCAAAAGCCTGCACCCCAACAAGCGCAGCAGACCACTTTAATTCTTTCAGTGATTCGCCCGTCGCCGTCTGCGCCTCCTTTAATTTCTCGGAGGCCGCTACGGCCTTCTCCATATACTCCGCCTGATTTTTACGATTTACTGCGGCGTCAATCTGCGCTTTGTTGAGTTCATTCTGGGCCTGCTCCTCTTCGCGCATTTTCTCCACATACTTTGCGTAAGCGTCTTGCACGGCCCCCATATCGGCAGAAAGTCCAAGGGTGCTCAAGCCGGAAGACAGCCCTCCGAGAATCTTCTTCATCCGCTCAACCTGCACATCCCCAATCTTTGTGTTGACTATCTTTTCGATGTTACTGAGTAACTCGGAGAAGGATACATTCAGGAGCGCGGCGTCGTTTTTCAACTCCGCAGGAATGAGATTCGAGAGTGCTCCGTTAGAGACAAGGGTTCGCATGCGCTCAATAAGCACATTCATCTGCCCAATGCTCTTGTCGCTCATATTGGAAAGGTCGATATTCCCCTCCTTCATCATCTCTTCTACCCACTTGGACGCCTTGTCGTTGATTTGCTCCTGGGCCACCTTGTTGTTGTACTCGCGCTGGGTGTCGATCGACTTCTTGGCCATGGCCACTTGATTGTCATAAAAAGCCTTCCACGCCTTCTCGGCGTCATCTGCCGTGGCTTTCTCATTCTCAACGCGATAACGCTGAATCCATCCATCTTTGGCCTTCTCCAGCTCCTCTGCTTTCTGGGCCCAGTTTGTCTCAAGCTGACGGTTCTTGGAATCAGCGTCAACAATAATCTTGTCCAGCTCCTGGGCGAAGCCGGAGAGGTTCAGACGCTTGGTTTGCGCTTCGAAGTCTTTTAGCGCCTCGGTGTACTTCTCAACGGCCTTGGCGGCTGCCAGCACGTCACCGACCTCTCGTCCGTTGGCCCAGTTCATCACGTCCCGCGCCCCGTTCTTGTCTCCAAGGGCCTTGAGTTTATCAGAGTAGCCCTGGAAAGCCGCACCAAACCCTTCTTTCGGCACCGCGAAATTGAAGGATGCAAGGAGTGTTTTTGCGTTGTCGGAACCAAGGAGCGGAGTAAGCTGGTCATACCACCTCTTTGCTTCCTTGAGGTCCTGTACGGACTGCTTGATGGCCGCAATTTGTTCCTTACGAAGTGCCTCCGCGTCTTTCAGTTGCTTCTTTGTTAGTTTGGTTGAGTTATTGAACTCGGTGTTTCCACTACCATATATGGCTTCGGAAAGTTTCTCCCAGAACGTAATATCATTCTCCACGGCCTTGTAGTCAGCCTCTGTGTTTGGAATAAGTTCAAGAGCCTTACGGAGTTCATTGAGAGACTTCGCGCCACTCTCCGCGAGGTCTGCAAGATTGGTCTCCTCGGTAATCTTTACACCACGGGTCTTACCGTTGAAGGTGTCAAGATACTGCTGGGCGCGGAGCCTCCATCCAGTAAGCGGTTCTGGGGCGACAGGGGCGGGGGCTTTCCCGGAGCCGTAAAGGCCACTTAATGTTTTCTCGCCATGCCTAATAGTCTCTTGATATTTCCGTTCGATTTCGTCAAAATCCTCCCTTAAACCGGCCAGGAACTGAAATGCGCGACCTTTCTGCGCCAGTCTGCTGTTATACAACTCTTCATAACTCTTATCCCCGCGAATATACGCAGCGCCAAAATTAAATTCCTCCCGCGAAAGGTCGTTGCTCTGCTGATATTTCGCCCACTTGTCCATAATGTCGAGTTGTTTCTCCTGCTTGTCTGCTTCGGCTTTCGCCACAACCGACTGCATTGCTTGGAGTTTCGTTGCCTCCTCGATATGCTTGCAAATGTTCACCCACACATCATCCACATTCTGCAAGGAAAGGCGCTCGGCATCCGTTGCGCTGATATATGTTCCGGATTGGCTAATAACTGCCTGGCGGGCCTTATTATACTCCTCCGTTCCCTCTTTTGCCCGCTTCATCTCCTGAATATAGTAGTGGATATTGGACTTACTCGCCTCGGCCTTTGCGATGGCTTCTCGCGTGATTTTGTCGGTTTCGCGAATGTGCGCGTTCATCTCGCGATGGCGCATAATGAGCGCGGCCACGGCAGTTGTCACAGCCGCAATTCCGATGGCCCAAGGATTGAGTTTTGATACAATCCCCGCAATAGAACCAGGGATGTTTTTCAGTCCAATACCAATTTTTGTCAAGAGCGCAGGAATAGCACTGACATTTTTACCAGTTGCAAGATGTATGATACGCTGCATGGACTCGGCCTGCGTAGCCGCCATTGCGGCGGCGCGATAGGTGCCGTAGGCAACAGCTGCCAATTCAATGGCCTTCGCAAGTTCCTTGTAGTTCTTGATGAGGCTCGTAACACCATCAAGAACACCCTTGATAAATCCGCTGTTGTCCTCTCCGACTTTAGACAGCATGATTTCCCAGGCATCCTGCAAGTTGGAAACCTTACCCTTTACCGTCTCCGCAAGAGTCTCCTGCATCTGGTAGAACTTCCCGCCTTCGGAAGTGAGGTCCTTAAACATCTTTTCAATCATCTCAAACGGGACCTGGCGGGCAGAGATTTTATCGAAGACCTTACCGACGGAAACGGCCTCGCCCTCGATCTCCTTAAACTGCTTGGAAAGTTCCTGCAAGACGGGTATTCCGGCTTCCGTCAGTTGGCGGACTTCCTGGCCGCGCAAGAAACTGGCGCTTCTAATTTGGCCAAAGGCAAGGATGATACGGGACATGTCAACACCAAGACCGGCAGACACATCAGCCAGCCGTTTCGTAGTGTCGTAAATCTCGTTCATCGGGACGGAGAAGGCCGAGAGCTGCTTGGCATAGTCCGTGAGGTTGCGGAAGGTAAACGGCGATTTGACGGCCAGTTCCTGCAACTGGTAGAAGATACGGTCTGCACCAGCCACGTCTTGCAGGATAGCCCGCAAAGCGACGTGCTGGGCCTCAAATTCGCCCGTGATGCGGACAAGATTCTTCACAAGGCCAACGGCCCCCAGGACAGAGAAATACATCCCAAGATAGGACTTAATCTGCGAGAGAAGGGCAGACTGGCGCGTAAGCTGCTGATTTGTCTGCTGGGCGGCGGCACCCTTTTGTCTCTCGGCCTTGATGATAGCCTGCTCGTGGGCAAGGATGGCCATGAGTTTATTTGCCTCTTCCTGCGTGATCTGCCCGGTGCGCATCTTCTCCACCATGAGCCGCGTGCTTGCTTGCAGGCGGGCCTCATCCATCCCGAGAAGGCGCGTCTCAATACGGAGAATCGTTGTTTCAAGCTGGGATTGCCGTTTGGCGGCGGCCTCTCTTTCGCGTGCGGCGCGCTTCTGTGCAGCAGACGCTTTTTCCGCCTCGCGTGTTGCTTTTTCCTCAATCTTCTGCGCGGCCTGCATACGGGTGATGATAGCCTGATAAGTACCAAGTTGCTCCTTCGTTACACCGTTATAGTGCATCCACGTCTGCAAGTCCTTCGCAAGCGTCGTGGAGTGTTTTTCGTCAATGGAGACAAGCGCCTTTTCGATGGCCTCCATCTGCTTAAGGACGGAGATTTGGTCCTGAGTGAGTTGCCCCTTCTTCTGCTCGGCAATCTGGCGAAGCCGCGTGATGTCGTAGAGCGTCTGCTCTTCCTTTACCTCCGCCTGCGTTGCGGCCCTTGACGCACCCTTTGCGGAAGTAATCTGCACCTGCGAATCAGCAATAGCACGCAGCGTCCCGGCCATCTCCTTAAACAATGCTTCGAGGTCGGCAGAGAGGGCAACCTGCTGCTGCATCTGGGTTGTCGTGGACTTCGTGGCCTCGGCAGATTTCGCCATGCCCTCAGCCAGTTTTGTTCCGGCATTGCGCGACACCTCCTGCATGGAATCGGCTATATCGCGCATCTTTGTAGATAGGGCGGAAACAGACTTGTCGTCAAAGCCAAGTTGAAGGCTCGCCGCCTTCTCACGCATCTTATCCAGGCGCTTATCCACGTTCTCAAGCGTGCTCTTGAGATTACCCGTGGTCGCCATGTCAAGCAATATCTTCAAGTTACCCAGGTCTGCCATATCTTATTCTTCGTTAAGAAACTTACTCAAATTGATGTGTTCGAGCGGGTTATAACCCGTCCGTTTGCGGCGCTCATACTCCGCACGCGCTGCATCCGCTGCGGCAATCGCCTGCTCTGCTGCCCTGACTTTTTCATCCCGGTAGTCATAAACCGATGTGTCCGTAGTGAAAAGCTCGATGTACGCCTTTGAATAGCCCCAATCATAGAGCCACTGACGCACCTCAATCATCCCGAAAAAGAAATGTCGCGGCGCAAAAAGCCACGGATATTCCTTCGCTATTTGCCCGCTTGTGCCGACCGATGTTCTTGGAGCGCCGCTTCGATTTCCTCCCTTGTCATCTGCTGGAGCGTATCTCTTAAGGCGAGCTGTGATGTCATAGTCGCGTAATACGCTTTGAGCGGAACTTTTTTTTTACTATCGTCGCAGATAACCCTGCAATCTTCCCACGAAAGTTCGTTTTGTAAGCGCCTCCACAGAATCGCCCATCGGATGCCGCCCATAAAACGCAATCCCCACCAACTGTTAAGAAGGTATGCGGCTGCGAGCTTGTAAGGAATCGTGTCTTCACAATGTCCATTCACCGCATCGGCATCACGGCCATTGAGAATCTGCGTCACCTTGCGAAGCGTGCCGTTGCGGATAAAACGGATTTTAAGGAATCTTTTCCTGTACTTCACCGGAATGGACTCCGCTTCGTCACTCATTATCGCTTCGAGAATCTTTTGCTGATCTTCACTTACCATAAATGTTTCCTTATCTTGTTAAAAAGGGGCGGCAGACTTAACCACCGCCCCATCCTCGTGCCACTTCTTATGCCGATTGTTAGGCCTGGTCTGCGGCAGTGCCGATATACAGGTCCTTCTTGTCGGTGGAAGCCTCAACAGTGCCATTCACGACGATGCGGCCATTGCCGTTGCCGTCCACGGCCAAGGTGGCGACACCCTTGAACCACTTCGTCGCAAAGACGTTCTCCTCGGCCTCGTCGATTACCAGGATGGTGCCCTTGATAATCTTGGTGGCGGTGGAGTAGGGTTTCAGGGTAAGGGTCTTGGCCTTCCCGGAAGGCAGGATGTCGGCAGCGATGGCAACGGTCTCGGCCTGGCCAGCAGAGGTGAAGCCCCAGGCCATCAGGGCCTCGTCGAAAGCGGGAAGTTCGAAAGCTACGTTGGTGTCGCCGGGTGTGCCGAGAACGGTGGTCCAGGGCATCTGAACGCCATGAACGTAAGAGCCCTCAAAGGACTGCTCGCCGCCGCTGTAAGAGAATGTCTCGCGAGACAGAGGCAGGTTGAAGTCCCACGTTGCGCCTTCGCCGGTCGGGAAAGCGTTACCGGCCTTGAAGAGCAGGCTGGAAATACCAGCGAATCGGTTGCCGTAAGCGGGTACGACAAGGGGAGTAGTGTTGTTAGCCATGATATTCTATTTTTTAATAGTCAGGTTGAGCATTACGGACCACACGTGGAAACCTACACCGTCAGCACCTTCATCAACCATCGTCTGATAGGTGAAGGTGTAATTCTCCGTCACTATCGGCAGGATGGCATAAACCCTTTCGAGCATAGCACCGAGCGCGTTTCCGTTCTCCGTGCTGCCCCGGTTGGTACTCACAATGTCCCTCGCGTAAAGCGAAATGCGGCAGACCGTATCGCCGTATGCGAGGTGATTGTAAATCCTCGTCGGGGCTGCGACCACTACAAAGGTGTCCTTCGGATCGGAGGTGGCGTTGGGGCGCTCGGTGACGTACCGGGCCTCCGCAACGTCCTTCACTGCCGCATAGAGCACTTGCAGGATGTTCTTGATATTATATCCTCCGGGTGTCATTTGTTGAAGTTGTTGATGGCTTGTGCAATGCTTTTCTTAATGTGCCAAGCGAACTTGCTGCTATGGGCATAGGATTCGAGTTCCTTCTTGGTGTTAGTCCAGATGTCAACCATGCCGTTGGCATAACCGACACCCGGAGTAAGCACGATTCCAGCCTCCGGCATCCGTTTAGCGGATTCGATGGCGGATTGCTCCGCCGCCGTCTGCGCGTAATCGTACTCCATCTCCTCGGAGCCCTTGACCGTCCTCGGCTTGCCCTCCACGGGATTGTCGAGATGCAGGGTTTCGCCCTTGTCAATCAGCTCGTGAACGACAGGAGCGCTCTCGTCCTGGACGAAGGCAACAACCTTCTGCCGGTCAACCACAGCCGCCGTGTAGGAGGCCACGGTGTTACCCGTGAACTGGTGGAAGTGCTTCGTCAGATAACGGTATTTCTCGGGCATCTTCTGGATGGCCGGAGCCATCTCCGTGAGACCGGCAACCATCCCCTTCTGGATAACTCCCATAGCGGCGGCGTAAAGAGCGCCGTCGAGCTTATGTTCCTTATCCAAGGTAAGGTTCAGTTTTCCGTGAACTCGTCTCATGGGTTAGTTCTCCTTTTGATTCCACCAAATGTTTGTCCCGAGATTCGTTGTCTGCGAATCCACCACCACGCCCCGCATCGTGCGGTTGTTGGCCTGCACGACCACTATGTCGCCGGGGAGAATGGCGAAATCCGCACGGGGCATGGCGATAACGTAATCGCTCACCAAAACCCCGTCGCGGGTCTTCGTCACCACGTTCCGATAAGAGCGGCACTCGCCTTCGTAGATGGTCTCCGTCTCTGTTGCGGATGATACCGGGGCCGAAGGGGCCTCGGGGGTCTCCACCGCAAATGGATCATCCTCCACCGGCACCACAAACGGGTTGTCGGATTCGGATGCCGTGACGGTCACTCTCGTAAGCGTGAGCGTATGCGGAAAGCGCGGGTTGGAAATGCTCATAACTTATGCACTGAAAAAGCGTTGCTCTCGGAAGTGTCCTCGCCGTACTTCGCGTATATTTTGTTAGCCATCTCGCGCAGGTTCCGTTTGTCATACGCAGAACTCTCCCATCCGCCCTTCTGGTGCTTCCACCCTCCGTCGGCCTCGTAGGACGTGTCCTGCTTGCTCGGCGTGGACGCGCACCACATATAAAGGTCGGCGGTGGCAAGCTCCTTCGTGCGCAGGTCAAGTTCCGAACTCTCGGCACCCGCCTCGATACCCCGGTCTTCGAGGATGACGGAGATTGCATCATCCGCCACCTCGAATCCGACTTTGCCGCGCAGATAACTCTCGATAGTCATAGCGATTTATCTTCCGGGTTTCACGTGTGAATCTTTCGTTTAGGCTGCGGCCTCGTTGATGGCCAGCCGGAGAGTGCGCTTCATGTCGTAAGGGACAGGAACGCAGATGGAAGAAACCTCGTAGTGGATGCCCTTCTGTCCCAGGTCCTGCTGGTACATGATGGCACCGCCCTCGGAGTAGTACATCGGGGACATGACGGTAGCAAACAGGTTGCTCTCGCGCTTCCACTGGAACTCGCCGAACTTGCCTGCGGGACGCAGAACCACGGTGTTCGGGTCGAAAGCCTCGGTGTCAACGTTCTCAATCTTCATCGTGGCCTTGTTCAGCACGGAGCCGAAACCGTAGTAGGACACAACGCTGATGGCGGGAATGTTGAGGGATTCCTTGATGAAGGCGGCGAGGTCGGCATCGGACACGCGATACTGGGCCAGGGAGCCGGTGGTGGGACCGAACTTCCAGAACGCAACAGCGGCCTTGGTGGTCGCGTGGTTCTTGAGCACTTCGTAAGCGGAGCCCGCCATACGGAAGACGCTCTTGGAGGGGTCCTTCGGGATGAGGTGGGTGCGCCACCCCTGGTTGTAAAGGTCTTCGAGGTCGCCAAGCGGATTGGCGCTTGCGCTGGACCAGGCGTTCTTGGTGCCCTTGGTGGTGTAGCCAGACAGGGACACACCGCCGCACTTGAAGTTGTTCTCCGCGACCGGGTGGAGGTCAATCTGGAAGCCTACGAGACCACCGCCGGAGGTGAGCTTCGTGGTGGTGTAGGAGCCCTTGGATTCTACCTGATAGCCGGTGAAGGTGCGCTGGGAATGCACGGTCTTGGTCAGACGGCCAAAGTCCATAAGCAGACGATCCCAGACGCGGTCGTTGATGTTTACGCCGTTGCGCTGGGCAGCCTGCATGGCCTCGTAAGCGGCGATGTCGAAGGCGTAACCACGACCCATGCGAGGAATCTCGCCGGTTTCCTTGGATGCACCTTCGGTTCCCATGAGCGGGCCACGGGCCTCGTCGGCGATGTAGGCCGCCATGATAGGGACGTTCACGCCACCAATCTTCTGCTCGAAGACGCGGGTGGGATTCTCCATGGGGGCGAGGTCATAGACCTGCCGCCACTCCTCTTCGTTGAACCAATAGTTGGGTTCCTGGGCGAGGAAGTCGGCGATGGTAGCGTAGCCGCGAGCGGCCAGAGCGCCCTGAATCAACTGATAGAAGGCGCTGTCGTAAGTACCGGAAATAAGCTGTGCCATAGTTCAATCCTCCTTAGTCTTTTTCTGCGAAATACTCCCACACCGGCACGATGCCGTCCTTGAGGTTGCCGAGCACCGCAGCGGGGATGGGGTTGATGGTGTTGATGTAAGCGTGGAAGAAACCCCACACTGCATCACCGAGGTTCTGCTGGTTACCAGCGATGAAGTCGCGGTGAAGGATGTTGTTGGGCTGGCAGTACATGCCCTTGGAAGCACCGGCCTCGGCAGCCTCGACGAGGAGGGCGCCAGCGGTGACCGCATCGATGTTGGCGGTCGTGACGGTGATGGTGTAGGAGTCCGCTGCCTCGGTGATGGCACCGGCGACGACGGCCTTGCCCGTACCGGCGATGGTGGACGGGGCGACCATGATGACGGTATCAGCCTTGAGGACCGGTGTCTGGAAGGTCTTCTTGATGACGATTTCGGTAGTACCGGCCTCGGCGTCCGCGGTGACCGACTTGACCTCCCACACTTTGAGGAACTTCACCTGATGATTCAAAGCATCGAAGGCGAAGGTCGTGCCAGCGGCGATTTTCTCACCTTCCGCCAGGTTGTTCTGCACGATGCCGCCAATCTGACGCATCTTGAGCTCCTGGGGGTCGATGATGAACGGAGTGGCACCGCCCACCTGCTGCGAGTGCTGCGAGTAGGCGTTGTTCATGTGTTCGTAGTAAGCCATTGCTCAAAAAGTTTTTAGTTAATCTTGTCTTTCAGCCTCTCCATATCCTCCTTCGCCTTGGCTGCGCGTTCCTCGGCGGAGAGGGTGGCGACGCGGATTTCCGCAGAGCGGGGAATCATCCCCGATTCGAGGTTTTCCTGGAAGATGGAATCATACAAGCCCCTCACGGTCTTCGCGTTGTCATCCACGCTCTTCTCTGTGTCAAGCGAACTCTTGGCGAAAGCGAGTTCAAGGACAAGGCTGTTGTTGCAGCCGGAGGTCTGCAACTGTTTCTTCACGGCATCGGTGATGTTCTTGAGCTTTACAGCCTTGATTTCACGTTCATACCGTTCCTCCTGTTGCCTGGACAGACGCTCCAACTCGGCGATACGTTTTTCGTAGTCCTTGAAGGGCTCGTCCTTGGGCGGTTCGGGCTTCGGGGGCTCCGGCTTCGGCGGCTCGGGTTTCGGAGGATTCTTCTTGATGGCTTCCGCGAGATCGTGGTCATACTGTCCGCCAAGGGCTTTCAGCATTTCGACGGCGCTTGCGATAACCTCATCCGTCAGTTCCTCGTCTTTCGTGACCGTTTTGGCAAGTTGCCCGGCGTAGGTCTTCACCGTGCGCTCTGACAGCGAGGTTTTTCCCAGCTTTTCGAGCAGTTTCTGATAGATTTTTTCTGTCATAATGTTATTTGTTGGGGCGTTTTTCGCCCACGGTTATGCACGAAAAAGCCCGAAGCGGTAATCCACATCTGGACTACTACTTCGGGCTGTCGGTTATATCTTAACTCTATGCGCCCTTGCGTGCGCTCTATGGCGCTATAAGTTTATGTCCTGCAACTTTATTTCACTGACCCGCTTGCAGTGCGGGCAACGGACGGAGATATGCAACCTACCTTCGAGGCGCAGCACCCGCACCGGGAACTGTTTTCCGCACAAAGGGCAGACTATCTGCGTTGCCTTCTTATCATCCATACACGGCAAAAATATACAAAAGTTTTTATCTAAACAAACACTTTAAGTAAAAACTGTAAGTATTTGATAAAATGTTTGCTATCTTTGCCATTGATGGGTGTAATCGAACTCAAATACGACCCCGTATTTGCATCATACGGAATGAAGGTTGTCTCCTACGAGACCGCCCAGGCAATCCGCGAACATAACATGAATCTCGCCCCGGGGACACCAATCCGTCACTATATCCCACAGTTGGGGTTTCAGGAACAAGTGGCCTGTTGCGATGCGGATGTGCTTGTAATCGGCGGAAGACGAGGTGGAGGTAAAACATTTATTGTTACGCTATTACCACTTCGCGACATTAAATACAAAGGGTTCACCGGAATCGGATTCCGTAAAGAACTCGACGACATCAAGGACGGTCTCTGGCACGAGTCCATGCAGTTCTACCCCGGATTCGCAACACCGAAGGAATCAACTTACGAATGGAAATTCCAAAACGGGGCTTACCTTCGTTACGACCAGCTCCAGAACGAGGCCGACACCGACCGGCGCTTCCGTGGCCTGCAAATTCCGTTCATACTCATTGACGAGCTTCCGCAGATACAAATATCAACCTTCTTCACGCTTCTCGCGTCAAACCGTAACTCGCTCGGTATTAAAAACACTTTCATTGGGACCTGCAACCCACAGGAAAAGACGCATTGGCTCTACAAGCTCATAAAATGGTACATCAATGAAGAAACAGGCGATATCCGTAAAGACAGAAACGGGCGGAAGCGATACTTCTACAAGTACGGAGACACCGTAGAGGAAATCTACTGGGGTGACAGCAAGGAAGAGGTTTACGATAAGGCCAAGGACGAAATAAACAAGGTTTACAACAAAAACCTACAAGCAGCCGGGCTGGATTGGCGCAACCTCATCACTTCGTTCTGTTTTATAGAAGGTCTCTACGAAGAAAACAAACTGTTCATCAAGAACGATCCCAACTACTATGGCCGTCTCGCCCAGCAAGGCGGCGTCAAGGCCATCATGGATATGCAGGGCAAATGGGGAGGCGTCGATAACGGAAATGCCGACATCTCCGCAGAAGACTTCTACAAACTGTTCACAAATCCCCTCCAAAGGACCGGGCGCAAATCACTTGTCCTCGACGTGGCCCTCATAACGGATGATTGTACCTTCGGTATCTTCGACGGAGACAATCTCGAAAAAGTGGAGGCATACAAGGGCGTTGGCTCCGATGATATTACCACCCTCGCACGGAGCATACTCCAAAGGGAGGGCATCAGCGAGCGCAATTTTGTCTTCGATTCCTCCGGTGTCGGCCAGTTTCTGCGCCAGCCCTTCCACTCGGACCAGGGAGGGGCTATCGCCTTCGCCGGTAACGCCGCCGCAGAGGACCCGCAGATTTACCGTAACATACGCGCACAGTGCTTCGAGGCGCTTATCCGTGGTATCCGCGAAGGAAAAAGGAGCATCAGCCCGGAGGCGGCAGACATTAAGCTCCCGGACGGACGCACGCTCATGGAGCACCTTCTGGAACAAAGGAAAGTGCTTATCCGCCTGGTCAACACTCCCAAAGTCCAATACCTCTCAAAGCCCGAGATGCGCCAGCTCCTCGGAGGCAAGCGCTCACCGGATGAAATGGATATGATGATGATGCACGAAGTCCTGCGCATCAAACGGCGCCTCGGGGGCTTCAGCGGAATAGAATCCCTCGCTTATTTCTCATAAACTCATACAGTCATGGCTTATACATTCAAACTCAAAGACGCATTGATGGCATCCGCCTTTCGACGGATTACTCCGATCGGCTCGGTGCCACTCATCCTCGACACTGGAGGACCGGCACCAGACCTCTCCAATTTCGATGCAAAATACGCATGGGTCCCGCAGTCGGAATTTCTTCGGGAGCTCTATCCACAGGGGCATAAAATCCTTGACCCGACCGTTTACAAAAACGACTGGATTCAAGTAAAAGAGGAACTACCCGACGGCTCCGTCAAAAAGCACTGGGTGGAGCGCGAGGTGGCCCGCGTCCCCGTCCCTTTCCAGTACGTCATCAAGACCCAGCAGCTTATCCACGTCACTGGCAACGATATCGTGCTGGTCAATTCTGACGTGTCCCCGAAACAGCGCGAGAAGGACTGGCTCGTGACCTACAAGCAACTTTGGCGCAACCGCAACATGAACATGGCGTTCTTCAATGCCGTGGATAGCGAGAAATGCACCGGCAACACCGCCGTCGCCTTCTACTTCACCAAGCCCGGAGGGAAGCCGAGGGTCAACGTCAAGGTCTATTCCTATCTCGACGGATACACCATCTGCGATACCATCCCATCCGACAAGGACGGGGAGCCGATGATTCAGGCCATCAAGTACCAGTCCTACGACGCGGAGACGATGCAGACTGTCCAATGGGTTGACCTGTGGGACCGCCAGCGGGCCTACCGCTACCGCCGCGACGGAAACCAGCCGGAGAAGAACACGCTCGATATCTACCAGGGCTACGAAGACGGCTACACCCTCATCAGCGCCGTGGAGCACGGCTACCCGGGGCGGGTTCCCGTGAAGGTCAAGCGCAACCGCATCGGCGCGTGCTGGAGCCCCGTTCAATATCTCTGCGACGATTACGACATCCAGGCCAGCAATCTTTGCCAGGCCGCCCGCGTTCTTCCTCATGCTGTGTTCTTCATCAAGGGTGGAGAGGGTGACGTCCAGACGGCTGCCGACGGAAGGCCAACGGCCATCGTCACCCCGGACTCCCAGGCCGATGCCAAGTTCCTTACACCGACCGACACCTCCGGAGCATCCGACACCGCACTCAAGCTCCTGGAGGACAAGATATTTCTCGGTTCCTTTATCGTGAAGCCGCCGGAGGTGAAGTCCGGAGACCTGCCTGGTATTGCCATCAAGCTCATCTACGCGCCCTCGCTCGACAAGGCGATTGCCGACACGAAGGAGTGGGACCCGTTCGTGGATGGGATAGTGGACCTGTTCTCCTATGGGGCGGCTGTGGAAATGGGGGATTCCTCTCTTGCGGAAATCGGCATCACCGGCTTCGCGGAGCCTTATATCCACCAGAATGTCGCAGAGGTCGTGCAGAACCTTGTCAACGCAAAGCAGGGCGGCATCCTTTCCGCCGAAACCGGCACCGGGAAGAACCCTTATTCCGAGAGCGATGAATATGCCCGCGTCCAGGCCGAACTTAAGGCCCAGCAAGAAGCGGAAGAAAGACAACTTACCAATACCATCCAAAAACAATAAGCACATGAATTACGAAAACCAGAAATCCGCTTGCGAAGACTACGCAAAGCGAAACGGAGGGTCGGTAGCCGACGTTCTCCGCGTCTCGGGACGGAAGGGCGCAGCCGTGCTCTCCAAGGACGGACGAATCCTCTATGACCCCTTCGTGACGGAGCCCGTCAAGGAGGCCATCGTGACTGACGCAAAACCAAAGGACATTGAACCCGCCGAGGGTGAAATCAACGCCGAGGTCACAAAGCCCGCCCCCAAGAAGAAAGCCCAGGCGAAGAAGAAATGAGCCCGGAGGTACGAGAACGCTATGAGAAGGCCCTGGATGTGCTTCGCGGGATAGTAGCCGGTACAGGCGAAGCCCGCGACCGCATCCAGTCGCTCCTCCGTGCAACGGCTTCGGAAATCAAAGACGCCCTCGAAAGAGAAGGGGAGGACGCAGACTTCGACGGAATCATCGAGGCTTTCCGCGTTGCTACAGAAGAGATAGTTATGGAGAACATGCGCGTCGCAGCAGGGGCCGCGGAAGACGCGGACTCCGAGCCGGGGTTAGCCGACATCGCAATCGCCGCATCCTTTGTCGGCATCGACATTTCTACGCCCATCGAGCGCTACGCCTCAGCTCTCTCGCAGGAGGTGAAGTGGTTCGTGGCCGGTGGCTTCGCCTATTCAGCCCTCCGTGACTACCTCAAGGACCCCATGGGGTTCCTCGCAGCCGAGTCTGTAAAGCCAGCGAAGAAGGGGAGTACAACCAGGCAATCAGCCGGGCGCATGACGCTCGCTCCGGCATTCATGGACGGCAGGCGAAGACGTTCACTTTCCGAAGTCCTCGCCGATTTCCGCGACTCCGTTACGGCGGTCGGCTCCGGCAATTCATACCAAGTAGGAAAGAGCGTTTGGATGCTCCTGAACGTGACCTCTATGGAGGCATACAACGAAGCGCTTGCAATGAAGTGGAGCGGCAGGGGAGCGATAGGCTACTACGTCTTCCGTGCCAGCACTTACGATTGCCCCCTCTGCGACGAGCAATGCGGCTACCTGCATCCGCTTACGGAAATGGTCGTGCCCGTTCACCCTCACTGCGTCTGCGTCACGATAGAGGCTTACGGAAATGAAACGCAAGAAGATTTTGAAATCTGAAATCCGTCCACTATCTTTGTGGCAAGAAATCTTCTCACTTCATAGTGAATGATTTTGATTGGTTGAAACCGGGGCACCCAGAAATGGATGCCCCTTTTCATTGTCGGTTACTCTGCGGACGGTGACATACTTGCCGTAAGCAGATTGATTGATTCTTCAATCTGCCCGAGTTGGAAAGGCATCTCACCCGCATCGCGGGCGAAGAACTCCATGCACTCCTCAAAAGTGGGCGGGGTTATACCTTGCTCCGCCAACAACTTGAGAATCTTACCGCTCGCATACATACATAAAGCAACACTTTAAGCAAAACTATAAAACAACCTTTTACTCAATATGTTGCGATTCCTTCAAATCCTTCAGCGCTTCCGCATCCGCGGCATCCCTCTCCGCCTCCGTCTGCGCCTTCTGCGCCGCCTTGAGCTTCCGGTCTGAATAACCCTTCATGGCCTTCGTTACATCCTTGAGGAACTTGGCATCCGGGCCATTCTCGCCCATGAAGTCTTCCGTTGTCATAAAGAAGGTAATAAGACAGACGGATTCAATCATCTGCAAGGCCCCGTCCGAGAGTTTCTCGCTCCCGTCAGGAGAGACCTCCGCCCAGTGAAGCACCGTCTGCAAGAGCGCATAGCGGGAGTGAGAGGACTCTACCGACACCCGCCAAGTGAGCGCGGCGTTCTCGATGGTGATACGGGGGACATTAAATACCTTACCAGATGGGGATGCAGACCGCCCCCACTCCTTGATGATGTAGTTTCCTACCTGAATCTCCGCCACCGGCGCGAGTTCAACCGTTTTCTTTTTCTTAAAAATGCTCATAATCGATTATTTGTTAGGTATCATCTTATCAACAACTTCGACACCAAGAAGCGCAGCCTTCTCGCGGTAGATGGGGCAGTCCACCGTGCAGCGCATCGCAACATAGGCATGGATGCGCTCCTCCTCGTCCGACATGTCCTCCTTCATCTTCGTCTTAATCTTCACGGCAAGATCAGTCCACTTGAGGTAGGCGTCGTTATCGCTGCGCTGAAAAGCCTCCGTGCGCTTGTATTCCACTTCGCGAAGCAGTGTCTCGTAATCCTTTACCTCGATGTTCTCAAGGTCCAGGGCGTCAACCCCAAGCTGCGCAATCTTCTCGTTCTCCCGCCTCTCAAGTTCCTGCAAATAGCCCTTTACGGGGCCGGAAGTAAACCACTTCGCGCACTTGGAAAGCCTCTCCGCCTCCGGGCGCACAAGGGCGGAATCGTTACTCTCCCGCGACCACTCCCAGCAGTTATATCGCATTGCATCCTCGCGCCCGTTGAAGAACCAGGCATCAAGGCAGAATCGCTCCTTGTCAGTCAAAGACGCGGCCTTCATCAGCGCGTCATCCATCGTCATCTTCCTACCCATTGTCTATCGTCGCCCCCTTCACGACATATACGGAATACATCATCTCGTTACCACGGCGCCGGGAGATATAACCGGCCTTGTTCATCGAGCGCGTGACGAAATTCTTCGTGACCTCCTCCCTCGGGGCGCCCATCACGGCCCTCCACTGAATATACTCCCTGCGAAGCACCTCCGACGTCTTGTAGGTCGGGTGATGCCCTGAGCCGGACGCGGCAGGCTCGTAACCGTTATTCAGGAGGAACATGGCAAATGAAGCACGCTCGTCAGAACCGCTCACCAGCCGCCCTCCGTTGTCGTTCATCTGCTCGCTCTGCGTGAACAGACCGCCGTTAGCCTCCAGCCTGTCCCTACCCGCGAGAATCCAGTTCAGAATCCCGGGATACTCCGCCTCCAGTTTCTTCGGGAGACCACGGTCCTGCTTCTCCTCCGCAATCTTCACCATGAACTGAAAGACAAACACCCTGCGGCCAATCGCAGCATGACTCCTTGTTATCTCTGGAATATCATTCGCGTTACCCATGATGAGCGGAAGCTCCTTAATCTCCCTGTACGACTCGTACATCGCACGCCCCATCTGCCGCTCACCTGAAACGAGACTCTTGAAACGCACGTCGTTCAGGGCCTTCGTCGTTATCTCGTCGCAGTAGTTGAGCAGTTTCCCCTCCACCTCCGACAGGGCCTTCTCCGCATCGTCGCCACGAGTGAG
>ODAI011203832.1_pt1 | contig 25200 bp, 21 predicted proteins | sample 1539321 | NCBI WGS metagenome assembly ODAI01 (sample SAMN02144231, study PRJEB22623) | gut metagenome | biome: sheep rumen | host: Ovis aries | place: New Zealand
AACGAGTTCCCGGAACTGAAGGACCCCAAGTCCGGATATTCCTTGATGGAGCGCACGGTTCTGATCGCGAATACTTCCGATATGCCGGTTGCCGCCCGTGAGGCGTCCATCTATACCGGTATCACGATCGCGGAATATTTCCGTGATATGGGCTATTCCGTGGCCCTGATGGCAGATTCCACCTCCCGCTGGGCGGAAGCGCTCCGTGAGATGAGCGGACGTCTGGAGGAGATGCCCGGTGAGGAAGGCTATCCGGCCTACCTGTCTTCCAGGCTTGCACAGTTCTACGAGAGAGCCGGCCGCGTGCTCACGGCAGGTTCTGACAACAGAGAAGGAACTCTGTCGGTTATCGGCGCCGTATCACCGGCAGGCGGAGATATCTCCGAACCGGTTACCCAGGCGACGCTCCGTATCGTAAAAGTATTCTGGAGACTGGACGCGCAGCTGGCCTATGAGAGACATTTCCCGGCCATCAACTGGCTTTCCTCCTACTCCCTGTATCTGGATTCCATGGGCGGATGGTTCGATGCCCAGACGGACGGGGAATGGATGCCGATGCGCGCGAAGATGATGCTCATTCTGCAGCAGGAGAACGAGCTGAATGAGATGGTGCAGCTGGTCGGCATGGATGCGCTTTCCGCTCCGGACCGTCTGACCATGGAGGCGGCAAGGTCAATCCGTGAGGACTTCCTGAACCAGAACGCGTTCAGCGATACGGATACCTACACTTCCCTGGAGAAGCAGTTCCTGATGATGAAGCTGATCCTCGCCTACTATGACAAAGGCCAGGAAGCCCTGAAAAACGGTGCCTCCATCGAGTCCCTGGTCAAACTCTCCTGCCGTGAGGAGATCGGCCGTTATAAGTATACGGAAAACGATCAGATACAGGCTGAGTATGAACGGATCTCGGATGACCTGGATGAGGCGATCAGGGAAGCCGTACAGACCTTATAAGGGGGACAGGAAGAATGGCAAAAGAATACAGAACAATTCAGGAAGTTGCCGGCCCTCTTATGATGGTGCGCGGCGTCGAAGGTGTTGCTTACGACGAGCTGGGCGAGATCGAGCTTGCCAGCGGTGAGAAGCGCCGCTGCCGTGTTCTTGAGATCGACGGGGGCAACGCCCTGGTCCAGCTTTTCGAGAGTTCCACAGGAATCAACCTGGATTCCTCCAAGGTCCGTTTCCTTGGAAGATCCATGGAGCTTGGCGTGTCGGAAGATATGCTTTCACGTGTCTTTGACGGACTTGGCCGCCCGATCGACGACGGACCGGAGATCCTTCCGGACGAGAGACGGGACATCAACGGCCTGCCCATGAATCCGGCAGCCCGCTCCTACCCGGAAGAGTTCATTCAGACCGGCGTTTCGGCCATCGACGGCCTGAACACCCTGGTCCGCGGACAGAAGCTTCCGATTTTCTCGGCATCCGGTCTTCCCCACGCCCAGCTGGCGGCGCAGATTGCCCGTCAGGCGAAGGTTGTCGGGACGACGGAACCCTTCGCGGTTGTCTTCGCCGCCATGGGTATCACCTTTGAGGAATCCAACTATTTCATCGAGTCCTTCAAGGAGACAGGCGCCATCGACCGTGCGGTTCTGTTCATGAACCTGGCCAATGACCCGGCTGTCGAGCGTATCGCGACTCCGCGTATGGCGCTGACGGCGGCGGAATATCTTGCCTTTGAGAAAGGGATGCATGTTCTGGTCATCCTGACCGATATCACGAACTACGCGGATGCTCTCCGTGAGATCTCCGCGGCCCGCAAGGAGGTTCCGGGACGCCGCGGTTATCCCGGCTACATGTATACGGACCTTGCCTCTCTGTATGAGAGAGCGGGAAGGCAGAGAGGAAAGAAGGGATCCATCACCATGATCCCGATCCTGACCATGCCGGAAGATGACAAGACCCATCCGATTCCGGACCTTACCGGCTATATTACGGAAGGCCAGATTATTCTGAGCCGTGACCTTTACCGGAAGGGTGTGGAGCCGCCGATCGATGTACTTCCGTCGCTGTCCCGTCTGAAAGATAAGGGAATCGGGGAAGGAAAGACCAGGGCGGACCACGCGAATACGATGAACCAGCTCTTCGCGGCCTACGCGCGCGGCAAGGATGCCAAGGAACTCATGGTTATTCTGGGTGAAGCCGCACTGACGGATGTGGACAAGCTCTACGCGAAGTTCTCGGATGAATTCGAGAGCCGTTATGTCAATCAGGGGTATCGTACCAACCGGTCCATCCAGGAGACCCTGGATCTGGGCTGGGATCTTCTGAGGATCCTTCCCAGAGAAGAGCTTAAGCGTATCAAGGAAGCTTTCCTGGATCAGTATTACGATAAGCAATGACGGAAATGGGGTGAAAAACATTGCCCGGTTCAACGATTATCCCGACCAGAATGGAACTTACCCGGCTGAAGGGCAAGCTCATCACCGCGCGAAAGGGACATAAGCTGCTCAAGGACAAGCGGGATGAACTGATGCGGCAGTTCCTGGAGATGGTTCGTGAAAACAAGGCCCTGCGTGAAAAAGTGGAGCTGGAGATCGCGAACGCGAACAGGAATTTCGCCCTGGCCCGGAGCGCCATGTCGGATGAGGCAGTGAGAGTTGCTTTCATGGCGCCCAAGCAGAAGGTTTCACTCGAGGTCGCATACAAGAATATCATGAGCGTCGAGGTCCCCTCCTACACATTCAGGACCAGGACTTCGGACGTCAACGACATGTTCTCCTACGGATTCGCATTCACGTCTGCGGATCTGGACGGCGCTGTCCGGAGCCTGAGCGAGGTATTTCCGGATATGCTGAAGCTGGCCCAGTCCGAGAAATCCTGCCAGCTGATGGCAGCTGAGATTGAGAAGACCAGGAGACGTGTCAATGCCCTGGAGCATGTCCTGATTCCGGATATGGAAGCGAGCATCAAGTTCATCACCATGAAGCTTGACGAGAATGAGCGCAGTTCGCAGATCCGCCTTATGAAGGTAAAGGACATGATGCTCGAGGACAAGCATCATTACAAGGAAAAAGAAGAAAAGAGAGCCCGGAGAAAAGCAGAGAAGTATTCTGCAGGCTGATCCGGGTGCACAGGCTGCCGGGCGGAAAGATCTGCCGCGGCGGCCTGTTGTGCAGGACAGTGACAGCTTTGGCCAGCGGGGAGGAGCACACATGCGAGCAGAACATTTGGAAAGAAAAGAAAGATGCTGCCTTGAATCTGTGAGGGTGAGGTTTCTTCTTTTTGCATGTGCCCTTTTTCTGATATTCTCTCTTCCGTCAGCCGCATATGCGGACGGTGCCCTGAAGGATGCCGATGTGACGGCGAAAAAGGTCCGGCAGCTGCTTTCGGAATATTCTCCGGACGCGCTGTATATCATCAATCACAGCGGAAGCAGCGATGAGGAGATCCTGAGATACTGGAACAGCGGGAATGTGCTGACGGACTGCATCGATACGATGGTGCATGAGGAATTTCATGTACTGACGGGGCGCAGGATCCCGAACGCCCGCTCTGAGGCGATCTACATCGGAAACGGGAAGAGGACGGTTATACACTTTACGCCGCTGATCGACAGCAGCGAGACTGCGGCCACGATCCCGCAGTCGAACCGGACCTTCCGTTTCAATACTTATATTATGGGAAGCAATTCCGCCTCCAATAAGCTTGGCGTATACGGGCTTCTGAACGAGTTCGGCGCTTACTGCTGGGGGCTGGACACAACGGTTTCGCTGTTTCCCTATTTCCGGCAGCATGCTGAAAACTATGATGACTGGTACCGCTTTATCGTGGAAGGGGAAAATGACCGGAACGCTTACGCGGAATTTCTCTACTGGACTCTGAATTACCTTGAATTTACGAGAGTCTACCACAGGGACGTGTACGATAAAATCATGTCCAATAAGAAATATGTGCGTACCGTGAAAAAGATCAACAGACACTTTGCGCAGAAAATCCGGCAATATGAGGAGTATCACTCCTGGATCAGCAGTTCTTATCCGAATCGCTCCTACAGCTACAGGATCACGGACGCCTATGAACTGCTCCGGCCTGCGATCAACGCGGATCAGTTCGCGGTGGTGAGAAGAAAGCTCGGAATTGCGCTGCTCCCGCAGTACAGGTGAGAAAAGGGTTGACTTTTGCAGTAAGATGAAGCCGTTTCTGTCAGGCAGAGAGCGGCGCGGCAGAGGAAGAGGCTGTACAGGGCTGTCATGGAAAGATAAAAAGGGGGTAAAGTACATGTCGATTTTTAAGGGAGCTGGCGTAGCGATTGTCACGCCTATGAATGACGACGAGAGTGTGAATTACGGCAAACTTGAAGAACTGATCGAAGAGCAGATTGCGGGCGGTACGGATGCCATCATCATCTGCGGGACCACCGGTGAATCCGCCTGCCTGACGGTGGAGGAGCATCTTGAGACGATCCGTTTCTGTGTGGAAAAGACGGCGCACCGGGTTCCGGTCATCGCCGGAACGGGCTCAAACTGCACAAGGGATGCGGTCTCCATGTCCAGAGAAGCGGAGAGCTACGGCGTGGACGCCCTTCTCTGCGTGACGCCCTATTACAACAAGGCAACCCAGAAGGGGCTGATTCAGCACTATACCGCGATCTCGGAAGCGGTGCATATTCCGGTGATCCTCTATAATGTGCCGAGCCGGACCGGATGCAATATCCAGCCTGAGACGGTGGCTTACCTCGTGAACCATACAGAGAATATCCGCGGCCTGAAGGCGGCCAGCGGAAGCCTGAGCCAGATCGCCAGGACCAAGGCCCTGTGCGGTGATAAACTGGAACTGTATTCCGGAAACGACGACCAGATCGTACCGATCCTCTCGGTCGGAGGCCTGGGCGTGATCTCCGTGCTCTCCAATGTCGCGCCCGCGCAGACACACGCGATCTGCCAGTCCTGGTTTGACGGGGACGTGAAGGAAGCCGCGCGTCTTCAGCTTAAGGCTCTGGACCTGATCGACGCCCTCTTCTGCGAGGTCAACCCGATCCCGGTCAAGACGGCCCTGAACCTGATGGGGAAGGAAGTCGGACCGCTCAGGGCACCCATGTGCGGGATGGAAGAGAAGAACCTGGAGCGCCTGAAGAAGGCCATGGAAGCGTACGGAATTCTCTGAGCGAAAAGCGGGGAAACACTGATTAAGCAGTATTTACTCTTAAGCCGCCGGCGGCCTGTATGCAGGTCTGTCCGCCTGAAGAGCGGCAGCGCCGCAGGAACATCTGATGTTCCTGATGATAAAATATAGGGAGACAGATATGGTAAAGATGATTCTGAGCGGCTGCAACGGCCGTATGGGAAAGGTGATCACGGAGCTTGTCCGCGAAGATGAAGAGATCACGATCTGCGCCGGCGTGGACGTGGTCGGGGAAGGCAGCGGAGATTATCCGGTCTATGACAGCTTTCCGGCCGTCACGGAGGAAGCGGACGTGATCGTGGATTTCAGTTCGCCCAAAGCCTTTGATTCCCTGATGGATTACGCGGCGGCCAGGTCGCTTCCTGTTGTGATGTGCACGACGGGGCTTTCCGAAGAGCAGATCGGCCGTCTTGATGCAGAGTCTGAAAAGATCGCCGTTCTCAGGTCCGCGAACATGTCCCTGGGCGTGAATCTTCTGCTGAAGCTTGTCAGGGAGGCGGCACAGATCCTCTCGCCGGCCGGATACGATATTGAGATTGTCGAGCAGCATCACAATCAGAAGAAGGACGCGCCGAGCGGAACAGCCCTCGCTCTGGCGGACAGTATCAATGAAGGACTTGACAAAGCCTTCAATTATGTCTATGACAGACATATGCGCACTGAGAAGAGAGATCCGAAGGAGATCGGCATCTGTGCTGTCCGCGGAGGGACGATTCCCGGAACGCATGAAGTGATCTTCGCAGGGACCGACGAGGTGATCGAGCTGAAGCATATCGCTTATTCCAGGTCCATATTCGCAAAGGGGGCCGTGTCTGCCGCGAAGTTCCTGGCAGGGAAGAAGCCGGGCTTCTACAGCATGTCTGATGTGATCGGGAACTGAAGCTTCGGCCGCGGTTTGCGCAGGACGGCCGGACAGGTGTGAGCTGCCTTCAGGGCAGTCAGAGGAGACTTTTTCAAATGATAAAGGTGGTTAAATTCGGCGGTAGTTCACTCGCCAGCGCGAAGCAGATGGCCAAAGTGGGAGCGATCATCCATGAGGACCCGGACCGCAGGTATGTGGTCCCGTCTGCTCCGGGACGCAGGTTTTCCGATGATACGAAGGTTACGGACATGCTTTACAGATGCTATGACGCCGCTGCGGCGGGGGAAGCCATAGACGATAAGCTGGACGCGATCCGGGCCCGCTATCAGGAGATCATAGAGGGGCTTGAGCTGAATTTCAGCCTGGATGAGGAATTCGAGGTCATCCGGGATTATTTTAAACGCCGGGCGGGGAGAGATTATGCCGCTTCGCGCGGAGAGTACCTGAACGGACTGGTCCTGGCCAATTACCTCGGCTTTCGCTTTATCGATGCGAAGGATGTGATCCTGTTCGATTCTCACGGGAATTTCGACGCCGCATCGACGGACGCGGTTCTTCATGAGCGGCTCAGGAATCTTGACAACGCGGTCATTCCCGGTTTCTACGGGGCGATGCCGGACGGGAGCATCAAGACCTTCTCCCGCGGCGGTTCCGATATCACGGGTTCCATCATCGCCCGGGCGGTGCGTGCCAATGTCTATGAGAACTGGACCGATGTGTCCGGATGTCTCGTGACAGATCCGCATCTTGTGGACAATCCGGAGACCATCGAGACGATCACCTACCGCGAGCTGAGAGAGCTTTCCTATATGGGCGCTTCCGTGCTTCACGAGGACGCCATATTCCCGGTGCGTTCGGAGGCGATTCCCATCAATATCCGCAATACCAACCGTCCCGGCGATCCGGGTACGATGATCGTGGAATCCACGGTGCGGAGCCCCCGGCATGTGATCACCGGCGTGGCAGGACGGAAAGGCTTCTGCGCGATCAACATCGACAAGGCGATGATGAACTCCGAGATCGGTTTCGGCCGCAGGGTGCTGCAGGTCTTTGAGGAAAACCGGATCTCCTTCGAACATACCCCGTCGGGGATCGACACCTTCTCCGTCCTGGTACACCAGGAGGAATTCGCCGATAAGGAACAGGATGTGATCGCGGGTCTGCACCGCGCGGTCAATCCGGATAATATCTACCTGGAGACGGACCTTGCCCTGATCGCGATCGTGGGGCGCGGCATGAAGAATGCCCAGGGTACCGCGGGACGCCTGTTTTCCGCTCTTGCGGGTGCCGGCGTGAATATCAAGATGATCGACCAGGGATCCTCCGAGCTGAATATCATCATCGGCGTGCGTGACGATGATTTTGAGCGGTCCATCCGTGCGATCTACAAAGAATTTATCACCAGCGGAAAATAAACGCCGTATTTTCCGGCAATCTCAGACAGCGCGCCCTCCGGGCGTGCTGTTTACAGATGGCGGCAGCTGAAGCAGGAACTCTGCACACAGCCTCCGACAGAAACATCTAAGATGCGGCATACGTGCGCAGCACGGATGGCAGGCGGGCTGATGTGTGAAGGGCTGTGAACAGCAGTATGCAAGGTTCGGCTGCACGGGGCGGAATCGATAAGGAGTGCCTGTATGAGTACAATGAAGCTTACTCTTCTGACAGATTTCTATGAGCTCACCATGATGCAGGGCTATTTTAAGAACGGGATGAATGAGAGAGTCGTGTTCGACGCCTTCTACCGCAAGAACCCGGACAACGGAGGCTATGCGGTCTGCGCGGGCCTTGACCAGGTGATTGATTATGTGAAGCGTCTTACCTTCTCCGATGAGGATATCCGGTATCTTGGCAGCCTTCATGTGTTTGATGAAGATTTCCTGGAATATCTGCGCAATTTCCGCTTCTCCGGCGATATCTACGCGATCCCGGAGGGAACGGTCGTTTTCCCGCACGAGCCGCTGGTCAAGGTGGTGGCTCCGATCATGGAAGCCCAGCTGATGGAGACGGCGATACTGAATATCATCAATCACCAGTCCCTGATCGCCACGAAGGCAGCCAGAGTCTGCTACGCGGCAAAGGGCGACGCGATCATGGAGTTCGGCCTGCGCCGGGCCCAGGGACCTGATGCGGGAACTTACGGAGCCAGGGCTGCGGTGATCGGCGGCTGCATCGGCACTTCCAATGTGCTGACCGGCCAGCTCTTTGACGTACCGGTTCTTGGAACCCACGCCCACAGCTGGATCATGAGCTTCCCGGACGAGTATACGGCTTTCCGGACTTATGCCCGCATGTATCCGGACAACTGCGTGCTCCTTGTGGATACCTACGACACGCTTCGCTCCGGCGTTCCGAACGCCATCCGTGTGTTTAAGGAGATGAGAGAAGAAGGGATCAGGCTGACCAGGTACGGAATCCGCCTGGATTCGGGAGACCTTTCCTACATGTCCAAGAAAGCAAGGAAGATGCTGGACGAGGCGGGATTTACGGATGCTTCGATCGCGGCGTCATCGGATCTGGACGAATATCTGATCCAGTCCCTGAAAAACCAGGGAGCGGCGATCAATTCCTGGGGCGTGGGGACGAACCTGATCACATCGAAGAATACGCCGGCTTTCGGAGGAGTCTATAAGCTGGCCGCGATCGAGGACAGCGAGGGCCATTTCATCCCGAAGATCAAGCTCTCCGAGAACACCGAAAAGATTACCAACCCCGGCAACAAGACGATATTCCGGATCTATGACAGAGAATTCCACAAAGTCCGCGCCGACCTGATCTGCCTGGTCGGGGAAAGCTTCGACCCGGAAAAAGACCTGATTATCTTCGACCCGAAGGAGACCTGGAAGAAGACAAAACTCAAAGGCGGCAGCTATGAGATGCGCGAGCTCCTGGTGCCGGTCTTCGTCGGAGGGGAGTGCGTCTATGAGTCTCCGTCCGTTATGGAGATCCGGGATATCTGCTCGAAGGAAAAGGAGACCCTCTGGGATGAGACAAGGCGTTTTGTGAATCCTCACGAGATGTACGTCGACCTTTCAGACAGACTCTTCCGGATCAAGTCGGATCTTCTTGAGGAGATGTCGCTGAAGTCCCTTGAGAAATAATAATACTGCGTTAAAACAGAACTTTTTCGGCATAGCCTGTATTGACTCATAAATATTCAGGTGGTAAACTCACTTTTGTGAATTTATTCCCGCCGCAATGGGCGCCGCATACGCATGTGCGCCGCCTGACGCTGCGGGGACGGAAAAGGCCCTGCGGGGCAGAGCAGGTTAAGATGTCCCGCTCCCGGCGGGCTTATTTTCCTGCATGCTATAGCTTTAAAGAAAAGCTGCAGGATGATGGAAAGGATGGCGGATTAGGATGGGAGAAAAGAAGAATATCGACTGGTCCTCTCTTGGATTCGGTTATATCAAAACAGACAAGAGATTTGTGTCCAACTATAAGAACGGTGCCTGGGATGAGGGCGTCCTGACGGATGATGATGAAGTCAGGATCAGTGAATGCGCAGGCGTTCTGCAGTATTCACAGTCCTGTTTTGAAGGCCTGAAGGCCTATACAACCCAGAAGGGCCAGATCGTCTGCTTCCGTCCGGACCTGAACGCGCAGCGCATGGCTGACAGCTGCAGACGCCTTGAGATGCCGGTCTATCCGGTTGACAAATGGGTGGACGCGATCGTGGAACTGGTCCGTGCAAACAGGGACTGGGTCGCACCCTACGGCTCCGGCGCGACGCTCTATATCCGTCCCTATATGTTCGGCAGCAGCCCGGTTATCGGCGTGAAGCCTGCGGATGAGTATCAGTTCCGCGCCTTTACGACGCCTGTCGGCCCCTATTTCAAGGGCGGTGCAAAGCCGATCACGATCCGCGTGTCCGATTTTGACCGCGCGGCGCCGCACGGTACAGGCCATATCAAGGCCGGCCTGAATTACGCGATGAGCCTGTATCAGATCGTGGATGCGCACAAAGAGGGATTCAATGAGAATCTCTACCTGGATCCGGCGACCAGAACAAAGGTCGAGGAGACAGGCGGCGCCAATGTGATCTTCGTCACAAAGGACAACACGCTGGTTGTTCCGAAGTCCCCGAGCATTCTGCCGTCCATCACGCGCCGCAGCCTGGTCTGGATCGCTGAGAACATCCTTGGCATGAAGGTCGAGGAGCGCGAGGTCCTGTTCAGCGAGGTGAAGGACTTTGCCGAGTGCGGACTGTGCGGCACCGCTGCCGTGATCTCCCCGGTCGGAAAGATCTATGACCACGGCGATGAGATCTGTTTCCCGAGCGGCATGGAGAAGATGGGACCGATAACGCAGAAGCTGTATGATACCCTGACCGGCATCCAGATGGGCCGCCTTGAGGCTCCGGAAGGCTGGATCAAAGTAATCGAATAAATATTCCGGAGATGGGATGGCGCAGCCTGGCTGCGGATATCTTCTGAGAGAACCGGACAGGGGGATGAAGGTCTCCCTGTCCTTTTTTACAATTCCGGATGTTGTCTGAACATATTCATGCTATAATCTGAATAAATGGTTACAGCGCCGGGATATAAGATTTTTAGCGCAGACAGGAGGTTGAAACTATGAGACGAATCAATACACCCCAGGTCCAGCAGTTCGAGCGGGATCACATCAGCGCGGTGAGGGCTCTGGCGCCGGAGTGCATGGTGCTTCTGAAAAAGGATGGAAAGCTGCCGCTCGAAGGCCCCTGCAGGATCGCAGCCTTCGGAAGGGGCGTCCGCCATACGATCAAGGGCGGTACCGGGTCGGGGGATGTGAACAGCAGGGAGTTCGTGACGGTGGAGAAAGGCCTGGAGAACGCGGGCTTTACACTGACATCGAAAGAATGGCTGGACGGCTATGACCGGGTCCTGGAGGACGCCTCCGCCCAGTTTCAGAAAAAACTGCTGAAAATTGCCGAGGAGACCGGACAGCCGATCTTTATGGTGGCGTTCGGCGCTGTTATGCCGGAGCCCGAATATGAACTTCCGCTTGATCTGACGGCGGACTGCGCCATCTATGTCCTGTCGAGAATTTCCGGAGAAGGAAATGACCGTGGGGAGGGCAGGGGAGATATCGGCCTGAGCGATACGGAAGTGAGAGATATTCTCACCCTTGCCGGAGCTTATGAGAACTTTGCCCTGATCCTGAATGTAGGCGGCATGGTCGACCTTACTCCCGTGGAGAAGGAGGTCGGGAATATTCTTCTGATGAGCCAGCTGGGGGCCCCCTCGGGAGACGCCCTGGCGGACGTGCTTCTCGGGAAGAGCTATCCGTCCGGAAAACTGACCATGACCTGGGCGCCGATCGCCTCTTATCCGTCCACGGAAGGCTTCGGGGATCCGAATGATACCCTTTACAAGGAGGGAATCTATGTCGGCTACCGCTACTTTGATTCCTTCGGGGCCGCAAAGACCTATCCTTTCGGATACGGCCTGAGCTATACGGAATTTGTCTCCCGGGTCGTCTCTTTTGAGGCGGATGAGGAGGAGATTGCGGTCAGCGTAGAAGTAGAAAACACAGGAAGCCGGCCGGGCATGGAGGTCGTGCAGCTCTATTACAGCGCGCCGGCGGGCAGGCTCGACAAGCCGGTAAAGGAACTGGCGGTCTACTGCAAGACAGATGAGCTGGCGCCCGGGGATTCCCAGGTGCTGAAGCTGCTCTTCAGCCCTTCCGACATGGCCTCCTATGATACTGAGAAGGCCTCCTATGTGCTGGAAGCCGGGACCTATACCATCCTGGCCGGTTTGGACAGCGACCGGGCTGTGGTCGCCGGAAAGCTCGTTCTGGACAGAGAAGTCGAGACCTGGAAGCTTAAAAATGTCGGCGGCAGCTGCGGCTTCGAGGACCTTAAACCGCAGCCGGAGAAGGTGGCTGCTGTACTGGGCAGCTATACGGACAGGGCTGAGGGCATCAGCGGACCTGCGGAGCCGGTGACGGTCGGGCTGCGGGCAGACCGCATCGGGGAACTCGGGATTGACTACTCGGATCTTCCGGAAGAGATGGAAGGGAAGGCAGGATCCCTGGAGGATGTCCTGCTGGGCCGGATCTCCATGGAAGAATTCACCGGATCCCTCAGCGATGAACAGCTGGCTTATCTCTGCGTCGGCGCATTCAAGCCGGCCGCTCCGGACGCGGATCTTCTGGAAGTGATCGGCAATGCTTCCTTCCATGTTGCGGGGGCCGCAGGTGAGACAACCGGCCGCCTGGAGGAACTGGGCGTGGAGCCGATCATCATGGCGGACGGGCCCGCCGGGCTCAGGGTGAGCCAGGAATACCGGATGGAAGGGGAGAACGCAATCGCCCTGACCAGCAATCTGGATTTCAGCTTTGCAGAGGAAAGCGGGGAGGAGGAGGAAAAGGCAGCCCCCGCGAAAGATGCGCCGGCAGATTATGAAGTCTTTTATCAGTACTGCACCGCCATTCCGATCGGCACGGCTCTTGCCCAGTCCTGGAATGATGAACTGTGCAGCAAATGCGGCGACATCGTCGGGGAGGAGATGGAGCTGTTCGGTGTGAACCTCTGGCTTGCCCCGGCCATGAACATCATGAGAAATCCCAGGTGCGGCCGGAATTTCGAGTATTTTTCGGAAGATCCCCTGATCAGCGGACTGACCGCGGCGGCAATCACCGACGGCGTCCAGAAGCATGAAGGCTGCGGCACGACCATCAAACATTTCTGCTGCAACAACCAGGAGACAAACCGCTACTTCTCCAACAGCCTCCTGAGCGAAAGGGCGCTGCGCGAGATCTACCTGAAAGGCTTCGAGATCTGCGTGACATCCTCGCAGCCGCGCACGCTCATGACCTCCTACAACCTGATCAACGGGGAGCACGCCTGCAGCAGGCGGGACCTGGTCACGGATGTCCTCCGGGACGAGTGGGGATTCGACGGCTTTGTCATGACAGACTGGCTGGTAACCGGCGGCATGGGACCGAGAGGAGAGAAGCATCCCTGCGCCTCCGCGGCGGGCTGCATCCGGGCAGGCAATGATGTGGTCATGCCCGGGATCCAGCCGGACTACGATGATATCATGAAGGCGCTGAAGGATGAGAACCATCCCTATCACCTGACCCGCGCCATCCTCCAGCAGGATGCGGAGCGCGTGCTCCGGATGAGCCTGCGCTGCTGAGACGGGAATCAGATAAGCGTCTGCTTTTCCGGCAGGCACGTCGGACCGGAACTTATCTTTAAGGCGGCCGTGGACAGCAGCGGCTTTTGCAGTAACGGTTCAGGGCCTTCCACACATCAGGCCGCCCGCATATTTCACCTGGCAGCTTTGCTGCCTTAGCAGAACAGCGTACAGAATTTTTTTGAAAAATGTGCTTGCATTCCTGACGGAACTCTACTATAATGATGTTCGTCGCTGAGAGTTATGGCGGCGGACATCATAAAGGGGTATAGCCAAACGGTAAGGCAGCGGACTCTGACTCCGTCATTTCAAGGTTCGAATCCTTGTACCCCTGCTTAAAGGACATCGCGTATGCGGTGTCTTTTTTTATGCGGTAAAGCCCTCAAATGTCTGCCAGGCATCTGAGGGCTGACGGATATCAGGCAGCTCTGCTGCTGGATGCCCGCTGTTATCGCGGAAGCGGACAGGGGATGAACTTCCCCTGTCCGATCATCAGGACGGTACGTTCAGGCTGACCGGAAGAAAAACCATTGACAAAAAAATGACGCTCAGGTACAGTGGACTTGTTTCAAGCAATTTTCATCTGATGAACAGGAGGGTATTATGAAAAAGATTCTGATGGCCGCACTGTCAGCTGCCGTGGTTCTGACCATGTCATCCTGCGTATATGCGGAAGCACTGCCAGAGGAGGACTATGCAGGTTCCTACACCGGCGTCGCCCAGGGCCTTGGCGGAGATGTCACAGTAACGCTTACACTGGATTCGGCCGGCGTGATTACCGACGTTCTCGCGGAAGGACCCGATGAGACGCCCGGAATCGGTTCCGTCGCCATCGAGACCATGCCTGTTGAGATGGTTGACGCGAATTCCCTTGATGTGGACGGCATCTCCGGAGCAACCGTGACCAGCCAGGCGATAATCGATGCTGCCACTGCGGCGCTTGCGGAAGCAGGACTCAGCCCGGATGATCTTGAGAAGGTCGAGATCGCCGAGACAGAAGCGGAAGACATGGTTCTGGAAGCGGATGTTGTCATCGTCGGCGCAGGCGGCGCGGGTATGACCGCGGCTGTTACGGCAGCTGATGCGGGCGCTTCCGTTATCATTCTGGAATCCCAGAACGCGGCGGGCGGCAATTCGGTCCGTTCCACCGGCGGCATGAACGCAGCGGATACGCCTTACCAGGACGAGAATGAATTCGCGGAAGCAGCCGGCGTGGAGAAGACCCTCGCCACTGCGGCAGATGAGGAAGCTCTGGCAAAGGCCCTGGATGAATCCGTACCGGAAGAGACGGTTGCCTATATCAGGGAGCTTGCACAGACGGTCCAGGAACAGTATGACGCCTATAATAAGAATCCGGAAGGATATTTTGATTCTGTCGAGCTGATGGAGCTTGATACCATGATCGGCGGCCACGGAACCAATAAGCCGGAACTGGTCAATACCCTCTGCGAAGGCAGTGCGGACGCCATCGAGTGGCTCAGCAGCATCGGAGCGGACCTCAAGAACGTCGGCGCGTTCGGCGGCGCTTCCGTCAAGAGAATCCACAGGCCTGTGGACGCGGACGGAAAGGTTGTTTCTGTCGGCGCCTATCTTGTGCCGATTCTGAAAGAAAATGTTGAAGCAAAAGGAATCGATGTCCTTTACGACACCACAGCTACAAAGATCCTGATGGCGGACGGGAAGGCAGTCGGCGTTGAGGCGGCCGGAAAGAGCGGTAATACCGTCACAGTCAACGCGAAGGCAGTACTCCTTGCCACCGGCGGATTCGGCGCGAACTTCGACATGATCGCGGAATACCGTCCTGACCTTGTTGATTACTGCACGACGAATGCGGCAGGCGCCCAGGGGCAGGGTATCCTGATGGCTACGGCAGAGGATGTCGGAGCCAATACCGTAGAGATGGATCAGATCCAGATTCATCCGACCGTACATGTGGACGATGCGGGCGCGGCTTCCCTGATTACGGAAGGCCTGCGCGGCGACGGAGCGATTCTGGTCAACGCGGATGGCGAGCGCTTCTATGATGAAGTGTCCACCCGCGACAAGGTTTCCGCAGCTGAGATCGAGCAGCAGGCGGCAACCGGAACCGATTATGTCTGGCTGGTAATCGACCAGGCGATGGCGGATGCCTCCAGCGTTATCCAGGGATACATCAACAAGGGCTTCACCGTGATGGGTGAGAGCTATGAGGAACTGGCGGAAGCCATGGGCACCGACCCGGCAGTTTTCGCGGCAACCATGGAAGCCTGGAACGCCTGCGTTGAGGCAGGGGAGGATACGATGCTTTCAGAGAATGCGCGCACCAGCTTCGCCAATCCGCTGGATACCGCTCCTTTCTATGCACTGAAGGTAACGCCCGGCGTGCACCACACCATGGGCGGCGTTGAGATTGACTCCGCGGCGGAAGTGATCAGCACGGAAGGAGAAGTAATTCCGGGTCTGTTCGCGGCAGGCGAAGTCACCGGCGGTGTACATGGACAGAACCGTCTCGGCGGAACCGCGGTTGCGGATTTCGTCGTATACGGCCGGATCGCAGGCCAGTCTGCGGCGGATTACGCGGCGCAGTAAAAGCTGCGGTGTATTTTCCAAAAAGCTGACCGGGGACAGGAGACTTTGTGAAAGCAGGGTCTCCTGTCCTTTTTTACATTGCTTTTATTTTTCCTGCTCTCTCTCTGGATTATTTGGCCCGGATAGGAGATAATAATTCCGGACCGCACGGCAGCGCAAAGTCTGCGGCAGCGCCGGCAGGCAGTACAGGGCATGCAGCGGCAGGCCCGGCAGGCAGGAGGGTTCCTTATGACGGCGCGGCGCTGAGAGGCCTGTCATGTGCGGAAAGAGACGGAAAGAGCTTTTGCGAAGAAAAACAGGCTCCGGAAGGAGCAGGAGGAGAGACAGAGATGAAGCCGGAACAGATTCTGGAGCAGTTTCTGCCCGCGGGGCAGACTTATACATACCGGCCGTTTGGCAACGGGCATATCAATGATACATTTCTTGTAACAACCCCGGCCAGGAAACTGGTCCTGCAGCGGATCAACAGGGAAGTGTTCAAAAAACCGGAAGAGGTGATGGAGAATTTTGTGCTTGTCACGGATTTCATCCGCAGGAAAGTGCGGCTCATGGGGGGCGATCCGGACCGGGAGGTTCTGTCCCTGTTTCCGACCCTCTCAGGAAAGCAGTATTTCATGGATCCGGACGGGGAATGCTGGCGCATGACGGTCTTTATTGAAGGCGCCGCCAGCTATGACCAGGTCAAGAACGAACGGGATTTTTATGAGAGCGGCTATGCTTTCGGCCATTTCCAGCATCTGCTGGAGGATTTTCCGGCCGATGAGCTTCATGAGACCATTCCGCGCTTCCATGATACGCCGAACCGGCTTGAGAATTTCCGCAGATCGGTGACGGCAGACGTCTCGGGCAGGCGGAACATGGCGGAGGATATGATCGCGAAGGCGGAAGAATATGCTTATCTCGCGCCGATATTTATGGATGCCCTGAAGGAGGGACGCATTCCGCTCAGGGTGACCCACAATGACACAAAATTCAACAATATCATGATCGATGACGTCAGCGGGCGCGGGATCTGCGTCCTGGATCTGGATACGGTCATGCCCGGCCTTGCCATGAATGATTTCGGAGATTCGATCCGCTTCGGGGCCAATACGGCAGTGGAGGATGAACCGGATACCGGAAAGGTATCCCTGAGCCTGCCCCTCTATGAAGTCTATACGAAGGGCTTTCTGAAGGGCTGCGAAGGCTCCCTCAGCGGGCAGGAAGTGCGCTGGCTGCCCATGGGAGCCATGATGATGACCTATGAGAACGCAATCCGTTTCCTGGCGGATTTCCTGGACGGGGATACCTACTACAAGACGGATTATCCCGAACATAATCTGGTCCGTACCCGGGTTCAGTTTGCGCTTCTGGATGATATGAAAAAGAAAGAAGACGAGATGAACCGGATTACAGGGCGGTATATCTGACCTGCGGCAGAAGGATCGAAGATGCGGCATCTGTGCGCCCGCGGCATCCGCCGGGCTGCTGCGCCCTGTTTAAACAATTGACGGATTCCCCTCCAGGTTGTACAATTAAGACAATTGCAGGCATCTTTCCCGGAGATTTTTAAGGGAAAATGTTGATGAAGTCAGGTTTTTCGCAGAAAAGGAGGAGAAGAGATGAAGAAACAGTTCGCACTTGCTCTTACGCTCGCAGCCGCGTTCGGCTGCATGACCATGCAGACGCAGGCTTCCGAGAAGACCAGCGTATCTGTGATTGCCGCACAGTACGGAAACAACACGGCTGCCTGGTGGGCTGATTTTGAAAAAGACTTTGAAGCGGATAATCCGGATATTGATCTGGTAGTGGAAGTTGTTTCCTGGAATGATATTTACACCAAAGTGAATACCCTGCTGCAGAACGACCAGGCTCCGGACGTACTGAATATTGACACTTTCGCGGACTATTACGCGGATGATCTGCTGCTTCCGGCGAAGGATTATGTATCTGAAGAGACTTATGCGAAGTATTATGAGGCCTTCCTCGGCCAGAGCGAGATCGACGGGACGGTATGGGCAGTGCCCGATCTGGCGTCTGTCCGCACCATGTTCTACAATAAGGACCTGCTGGAGGAAGCAGGCGTGGAAGTTCCGGCAACCTGGGATGAGCTGAAAGAAGCATGCAAGGCCCTGAAGGATTTCTACGGCGATGACGTCTATCCCTGGGGCATCGACATGACAACCGATGAAGGCCAGGCGGCATTTGCCTACTATACCTGGAACAACGGCGGCGGATTTGTCGATGAGAACGGCGACTGGGCCCTCAACAGCGACGCGAACGTGGAAGCGATCGAGTTCGAGATGAGCCTTTATAATGACGGCTACACCAACAGCGATCCGGCCAACCAGACCCGTTATGACCTGCAGGATCTGTTCGGCCAGGGCAAGCTTGCCATGATGATCGGCCCGAACGGAATTCCGACCTATCTGTCCGACGGCGGATATGAGATCAATTACGGTATTGCCTCCATTCCGAGCAACACCGGCGATTCCATCGCCATGGGCGTTATGGACCGTTTCATGTGCTTTGATAATGACTACAGCGATGAGGAACTTGCGGCCATCACCACCTTCTTCGATTATTTCTTCGATGATGAGCGCTATGCGGCCTGGGTCAAGATGGAGGACTTCCTCCCGGCTACGTCCACAGGAGCGGAAGCGATCGCTGCCATGGATGAGAGCTATGCGAACTGGATCGACATTCTCGGAACCTGCCAGTTCTATCCGACTGCGAAGACCGAGTGGATCGATGTCAAGCAGGGATCCATCGACGTGGAGCAGCAGGCCCTGCTCGGCGAAGATGTGAAGACCCTTCTGGATGCGCTGCAGGAAGATGTGGCAGGGGAAGTTCATAATTTTACCGCGCCGGTTCTGTACCGCGCAGATCTGATCCGGCAGCCAAAGCTGCAGCCCGTCGGGCTGCAGCTGCTTTTCGGGAGACGGGCTGATGCAGAAAAAGAAAAAAAACGCAAAATCCTGGAGAAAAGCGCTGACGCCCTATGTCTGGCTTCTGCCAAGCTTCACACTGATGACAGTGATGGTGCTTCTGCCCATCCTGACGGTTTTTTACCGGTCCTTTCAGAAGTTCAGTAAAGCGGGAAAAATCAAGGGCTTCATCGGCGCGGAGAATTTCAGCAAAGTGCTTCACTCCGCGAAGTTCTCCCTTGTCCTGAGGAATACCCTTGTCTGGACGGTTCTTGTCGTCCTGATCTCCACAGTACTGGGCATCATTATCGGCATGGTGCTGAACAGTGAATTCAGGGGGAGGAAGATCGCCCGCGCAATCGTCGTATTTCCCTGGGCAACATCCCTGATCATTCAGGCTTCTGTCTGGAAGTTTGTCATCAATACGGATCACGGCGCCCTGAACGCGCTCCTGATGAAGCTGGGCCTGACGAAAAGCGCCGTAAACTTTACATCGTCGCCGGAGGCATGGTTTGCCTGGGAGATCTGGGTCGGCATATTTGTGACGGTTCCTTTTGTTGCCTTCTGCGTATTGTCCGGCCTGCAGTCGATCGACAGCGGTTATTATGAGGCGGCAGCCATCGACGGAGGGGGATTCTGGCAGCAGACCTTCTATATCACCCTGCCTCTGATCCGGCCAAGCCTGACAGTTTCCACTGTGCTGAACATCATCTATGTTTTCAACTCTTTCCCGATCATCTGGGCGATGACGAAAGGAGATCCCGCCAGCAGGACGGATACTCTTGTCACCTACCTCTATAAGCTCGCGTTTATCAACGGAGAGAACGGGCAGGCTGCCGCGGTCTCAGTGATCAGCTTCCTGATTCTCTGCCTGGCGTCCGCGGCCTATCTGGCCATTTCTTCGGGAGGAGGCGATGAATCATGAAGCAGGATAATAAGCGGAAAGCCGTCCGCAAACCGGGGAACCGCCCGGCGGCACGTATAGCTCTTTATCTGTTTGTGATCCTGATGTGTGCCGTGATCCTGTATCCCTATTTCGTCATGTTCACTTATGGTGCACGAAATACGGCGGATATCATGTCGGGAAATGTCTTTCCTGAAAAATGGATCTGGGCCAATTATGCTTACGTGCTCTTCAGCGACCGCAGCGTGGTGCGCTATCTCCTGAACTCGGTCTTCATCTCCTTCGGAGCGACAGCCATCGCGATTGTGTGCGGGATTCCGGCAGCCTATGCCCTGGCCCGCATGCGGTTCAGGGGGCGGAAGGTCTTTATGGCCATCGTCATCCTGTCCCAGATGTTTTCCCCGGTTGTTCTGCTGGTCGGGATTCAGAGAGTGCTCCTGACCTTCGGCCTGAATAACAGCGACCTGGGACTGATCCTGATCGACTCGGCATTCAACCAGGCCTTTGCCATCTGGCTGCTGCAGGGCCCCTTCCGGTCGATTTCCCCGGAGATGGAGCAGGCGGCCACGATCGACGGCTGCTCGACGATTCAGTCTGTAACCAGGGTGCTTCTGCCGATGGCGGCTCCGGGTATCGTCACAACGCTGATATTCGTTTTTATCAACGCCTGGAATGAATATACTATCGCCTTTGTGATGATATCCGATGACAGGCTGAAGCCGATCACGGTCGGGATCAACCTTTTCAACGGCTACAATATGATAGAGTGGAATTACCTGTTCGCGGCTTCCGTATTTGCCACGGTACCTGTTGTGATCCTCTTTATCTGTATTGAAAAGAACCTTGTGTCCGGGCTGACGTCCGGCGGTGTAAAGAGCTGACGGTTTCTGTTGACAGCTCAGGTATATTCTGACGGAAGGAAGAAAGATGGGATTTTACGAAAAAGTGGAACATGCGTTCCAGGTCATTATCTTATACTCCTCACTTGCGCTGGAGATCGTCGGCGTCTGTATTCTGATTATCAATGCGCTGAAAGCCGTTCTGGGACTGTTCCGGAAGGATCCGAAGGTCCAGCTGCAGCTGTCCCAGGGCGTGTCCCTGACCCTTGCCTTTTTTATGGGCGCTGAGGTCCTGCGGACAGTAATCGCCCACGAAAAAGGTGCGCTGATTACGCTCGGCGCGATCGTTGTACTGCGTGCGGCGATGACGCTTCTGCTTCACTGGGAGATGAAGAACGAAGCCCACGAAAACGCGTAAACGCGGGATTGCCGCACCCGGCCCGGGAAGAGCAGCTCCCGCCGGGGCAAAGACTTGGGAAAATGGAGAAGGATGAGTTCAATACAGAGAAACTACAGGGAGACAGCAAAGGATTACGCCTACAGAATCATCCGGGACAGTATCGTTAATTTCGAGAAAAAGCCGGGGGAGACCATCAGCGATATGGAGATCTCCAGGCAGCTTGGTCTCAGCCGGACACCGGTCCGGGAAGCGATTATGAAGCTGAAGAGTGAATCGGAGATTATCGATATCTATCCGCAGCGGGGCATGCGTGTTTCACTGATTGATATGGATCTTGTGCGGCAGGCCAGGCTTCTGAGAATGACGCTGGAGAAGGAAGTCGCCATGGACTGCTGTGATTACGTCACCGCTGAAGATCTTACAAAACTGGAGGAAAATCTGGCGCTCCAGGAATTTTACTGTCAGCGCGGGATGCTTCCGGAACTGATTCAGAAGGATAACGAATTCCATCATCAGCTGTTCTGCATCAGCCGCAATGAGATGCTTTACCGGGTCGTGCATGCAGTCTCGATTCACTATGACCGGGTAAGAAACCTGGAGGCGGCGGATCTGGAACATTCCCAGAATACGATTGCCGACCACAGGGCGATCCTGGATGCCGTGCGGGCCGGTGACCGTGCGCGCGCGGGATACGAGATCGAGAACCATCTGGGGCGTTATCTCACGAATGTGAAAGGGCTGATCAAAAAATATCCGGAGTACTTCGTTCCTCTGGAGGAAGGCAGCAGGTCTGCCGGCGAACTGCCGGTCAGCTGACGTGGGAGAAGGGAAAAGCGGAGCGGCAGGGAAACGATTTGTCAAATCAGCAGACAGCCGGAACAAATCTGCCTCCCGCCCTTCGTCATTTTCAATAATGTTTTTTTATTATCAAGCTTTTTTTTGGCCAGGCTATTGACAAGAGAGAGGAGGTAGGTTACAGTAAGGTTACGGAGTAATATATTAGTATTTTAAAGGCAGTTCCCATTCTCCCTGCGGATGGGGCAGGGCCGGTTTTTCGGAAGTATTTCCGCTTTTGCAGGGGCAGTCAGATAACAGGTTCCAGGTAAAGGAGACAGATGCGTTATGGAAATGACATTAAGGTGGTACGGATCAAAGTTTGATACGGTTACGCTTGAGCAGATTCGTCAGATTCCCGGTGTGACGGGAGTTATTTCGACTCTGTATGACACGCAGCCCGGAGAACTCTGGAGCCAGGAACGGATCCATGAGCTGAAGAGCGAAGTGGAGGCTTCCGGACTTCGTCTTTCCGGCATTGAGAGCGTCAATGTCAGCGACGCCATCAAGGCGGCGACCCCCGACAGAGACAGGGACATCGATACTTATATCAAAACACTGGAAAATCTGGGAAAAGAAGACATCCACATGGTATGCTACAACTTCATGCCGGTCTTCGACTGGACCAGAACCGAGCTTGCAAGGGTGAAGGCGGACGGCTCCACCTGCATGGCCTACAGACAGTCTGCAGTGGACGCGATCAATCCGGAGAGCATGTTCGAAACGATCGCCGGAGATATGAACGGAACGGTCATGCCCGGCTGGGAGCCGGAGCGCATGGCGCATGTAAAGGAGCTTTTTGATCTTTACAGCGGAATCGATGAGGACAAGCTGTTTGAGAATCTTCAGTATTTCCTCGAGGCGATCATGCCGGTCTGCAACAAGTACGACATCAGGATGGGCATCCATCCGGATGATCCGGCCTGGTCCGTATTCGGACTTCCCCGCATCATCATCAGCCAGAAGAACATCAACCGCATGATGAAGATGGTTGACGACGTACACAACGGCGTGACCTTCTGCGCGGGTTCCTACGGCACCAACCCGGAGAACAATCTGCCGGAGATGATCCGTTCTCTTGAGGGAAGGATTCATTTCGCCCACGTCCGCAATCTGCAGTTCAACTCCTTCAAGAGCGCGGAAGGAAAGGCGGTCACCAGCTGGTCCGGAATCGAGATTCCTTACGGAGAGAGAGATTTCGAAGAAGCGGCGCACCTGTCTTCGGACGGAACCTTTGACATGTATGAGATTATGAGAGCCCTGTATGAGACTCATTTTGACGGACCGATCCGTCCGGATCACGGCCGCGCGATCTGGGGCGAAAAGGCAATGCCGGGCTACGGTCTGTATGACAGGGCGCTCGGAGCCACTTATCTGAACGGTCTCTGGGAAGCGATCGACAAAAGTCACAGGAGAGGATGAGAAGCGATGAAGGTTAATAATCAGGGTTTAGTTGAGAGCAGGGACGAATTTCTTCAGAAGGGCTACAGGCTTCCGCAGTTTGACCGGGAGCAGATGATTGCGAAGACAAAGGAGAACCCTTTCTGGGTCCATTTCGGAGCCGGCAATATTTTCCGCGCCTTTCATGCCAACCTGATGCAGAGGCTTCTGGATGACGGGATCATGGACCGCGGCCTGGTGGTCGTTGAGGGCTATGATTATGAGATTATCGAGAAAATGTACCGTCCGCATGATGACCTCGGCATCTTTGTCATGCTGAAGTCGGACGGCAGCATGGAGAAGACGATCATCGGCAGTGTAGCGGAGTCACTGGTCCTGGATTCGGAAAATGAAGCGGAATTCGGCCGTATGAAAGAGATCTTCGCTTCTGACAGCCTCCAGATGGCTACATTTACCATCACGGAGAAGGGTTACAGCCTGGTCAGCGGCAGAGGCGAACAGCTGCCGGACGTCACCAGCGACCTGAAGGAAGGCCCGGCGAAGCCAAAGAGCTATATCGGAAAAGTCGCCGCTCTGCTCTATGAGCGTTTTGTATCCGGTCAGAAGCCGATTGCCATGGTCAGCACGGACAACTGCTCCCACAACGGGGACAAGCTGTACGACGCCATGCATGCCTTCGCCGCGGCATGGGAGAAGGCGGGCCTTGCGGAGGCAGGATTTGAAGCGTATGTGAATGATAAGAGCAAAGTATCCTTCCCCTGGTCCATGATCGACAAGATCACACCCAGACCGGATGCCTCCGTCGAGAAGATGCTGGCGGAAGACGGAATCGAGGAACTCGCGCCGGTTATTACCACAAAGAAGACCTATGTCGCTCCCTTCGTCAATGCGGAGGAGACCGAGTATCTGGTCATCGAGGACGCTTTCCCGAACGGCCGCCCCGAGTTCAAGGTCGCCGGCTTCTATTTCACAGAGAGAGAGACCGTGGACCGCGTCGAGAAGATGAAGGTCTGCACCTGCCTGAACCCGCTGCACACCTCCCTCGCCGTGTTCGGCTGCCTGCTCGGCTATGACAAGATCTCCGAGGAGATGAAAGATGCGGATCTGCTGGCCCTCGTGCAGAAGGTCGGCTACAAGGAAGGCCTGCCGGTCGTCGTGAACCCCGGCATCCTCGATCCCAAAGAGTTCATCGACACTGTTCTGCAGGTCCGTGTCCCGAACCCCTTCATGCCCGACACGCCGCAGCGTATCGCGACCGATACCTCCCAGAAGCTTGCCATCCGCTTCGGCGAGACCATCAAGGCCTACCAGGCCGATCCCGCTCTGGACAGCGCTTCCCTGCGCGGCATCGCGCTGGTGGAGGCCGGCTGGCTCCGCTATCTCACCGCTATCGGTGATGACGGCAAGGAGTTCGAACTGAGCCCCGATCCGATGCTGGAGAGCCTCGCTCCTACAGCCAAGGCTCTGGCAGATCTCTTCGGCAAGGCCGACCGCGCCGCTGTTGCCGCAGCTGCCGCTCCCGTCCTGGCTGAGACCCGTATCTTCGGTACCGATCTCGCGGCCGCCGGTCTGCAGGAGCAGATCCTGGACGACCTCACCGCCATGCTGGCGGGCCCCGGTGCCGTTCGCGCGAAACTGCACGAAGTGGTGGGGTGAGCAGGAGAACTGAGTTCTGATCAGCATTTGTAATTGGATCGATCTGCAGTTATCCTTCAGAGAGTTCCTCCCGACAGCGGGAGGAGCTCTCTTTTATATGTATCCAATAAGAAGTCAGGGGAAGCCAATCCTCCGGGAGGCTGCGGCACTGCACCGGGCATTCACAGCCAGAAGCGGCGCCTCGATCTGTAAGGACCTGAAAGGCATCGGGACCGGAAAAGTGCTCTGCGAGTGCGACGACTGCGTGCGGAACGCGGTGGAGCTGACGGAAGAAATTATCGAAAAACGATAAAAAACTATTGATTATCGAAAAACGATATGCTATAGTGTGCACAGCGGGAGAGGACTGTCGCTGCGCCGGGCACGATGTGATCAGGTACCGGCACAGTCATGCGCGTCCTCAGTCCGCACGAATGCATGCAGGAGGTATTGACAATTGAAGACGATGCAGGACGGACAGGGCCTGTGGAGCGGGGAGAAGAGCATCCTGCTGACCAGGGCCTGTGTGGATGTTTTTCTGGTACTCGCGGCGCTGATGACGGCGGCAATGTCGCTCCACGTGTTCGCGGTGTGCTGATG
>ODAI013098130.1_pt1 | contig 25193 bp, 18 predicted proteins | sample 1539321 | NCBI WGS metagenome assembly ODAI01 (sample SAMN02144231, study PRJEB22623) | gut metagenome | biome: sheep rumen | host: Ovis aries | place: New Zealand
CAAGCCCGGGGATGCAATGGATCATGTCGAGCTGCACGTCATACGGCAGAGACGTTGAAATGCCGTTCGGATAGTACTCGCGTGTCTGCAGTCCCTCGGGCTCAAGGAAAACCTGGTGGCTGTCCTTGCCCTTGAACCTCTGAACCTTGTCTTCAATCGACGGGCAGTATCTGGGACCAATGCCCTCGATAATGCCCGAGTACATCGGCGAGCGGTCGAGATTCGCCATGATGATGTCATGCATCCTCTGGTTGGTATGCGTGATCCAACAAGGCACCTGCTCGGGATGCTCGATTGATGGCTCCATCACGGAGAAGTGCGGCACAGGGTCAAGATCTCCATCCTGTCGCTGACACTTTGAAAAGTCAATCGTCCGACCGTCGATTCTGGCCGGCGTGCCCGTCTTGAGGCGGCCTCTGGGCATGCCGAGATCCGCAAGACGCTGAGCAAGCCTGATCGCGGGAGGATCTCCGACGCGGCCCGCAGGATAGTGCTCCAGTCCCACGTGTACAAGTCCGTTCAGGAAAGTTCCGGCGCAAAGGACAACCGCTCTGGCACGAAATTTCACCCCAATCTGCGTCACCACGCCGGCAACACGCCCATTCTCGACGATGAGGTCCGTTGCCGCCTGCTGAAAAAGCCAGAGATTCTCCTGACCCTCGATACGCTTTCTCATATGCATGCGGTAGAGCTGACGGTCAATCTGCGCTCTCGTCGAGCGGACGGCGGGTCCCTTCGAGGCGTTCAGAATCCGGAACTGAATTCCGGCCGCATCCGTGACGGATGCCATGGCACCGCCCATGGCGTCAAGCTCCTTGACGAGATGTCCTTTTCCAATGCCTCCGACAGACGGGTTGCATGACAGCTGCCCGATCGTTTCCGCATTGTGCGTCATGAGAAGCGTCCTTGCGCCCATCCTGGCTGCCGCAAGACTCGCTTCCGCCCCTGCATGTCCACACCCGATCACGATGACATCAAAGATCTCAGGGCACTGATAAGTACTATGTTCCACGTGAAACAATCCTAAAAACATTGCGCCAGGCCAATCCATCGGCCTGATTTCTCTGATGCGCAACTTTACCTGAGCCGCAGGATCTCGGACCTTTTCACCCTAATCAGTTATTGCTCTGAAACAACACTTGTGCAACGCAATGTTTCACGTGGAACAACACTCTGCGGTTTAATAAAATATCATTGAAAATCAGTTGCTTATCTATTTTCCAATGCAGAACTTTGAGAAAATCATCCCCAGAAGGTCATCTGCAAGCGTCTGTCCCACGATCTCGCCCAGCGCATGGGAGCAGAGCCGCAGTTCCTCGGCCACAACCTCGAGCGGCATTCCATCCAGCCCGTTCAGGGCGTTTCGTGCATGCTCCTTAGACCTTGCAAGGCAGGCTAGATGCCGGCTGCGAGCCATGAATTCGCCTTCATTTCCATCCGCAACGCCGGCTATGCTCTTGAGCTTTTCGCAGAGCGCATCAATTCCTTCCCGCGTGATTGCTGAGATGACATAGGTGTCTTTTCCCGAGTGCTCGGGACGCGCAAGATCCGCCTTGTTGATGACATCGAGAATGACAACGCCCGCTCTCAAGTGCCGGCTTGCCATCCGGTAGGCAACATCGGAGGCGAGCGCCGATGGGTCGGCAGCTTCCGTCAGCCTCAGCACCACATCCGCTCTCTCGATCGCTTCCAGCGTCCTGTCGATCCCGATTCTTTCGATCGGATCTTCGGTCTCTCTGAGACCTGCCGTATCGATCAGCTTCACGGGAAGTCCGTCAAGGCTGATCTCATACTCGATCCTGTCGCGCGTCGTTCCCGCAATATCCGTGACAATCGCCACATTGTCTCCTGCGAGCGCGTTCATGAGGGAGCTTTTTCCGACATTCGGCGCTCCGGCAAGCACAACAGAGAGGCCGTCGCGAAGAACTTTTCCGCGCGTTGCGGCTTTTTGAACAGAAGCAATGTCCTCAATCAGTTTTGAAATGCCTTTCCTGATGCCTGCGTTTTCCAGAAAGTCAATTTCCTCCTCTGGAAAATCCAGAATCGCCTCAATCTGTGCTCGAAATTCTATGACTGATGAATTTAAAGAATTTACCCGTTCGGAAAACTCACCCTTCATCGAGCGGGCGGCAGCTCGTGCGGATTTTTCGCTCGTCGCTTCAATCAGGTCGGCAATCGCTTCAGCCTGCGTCAGATCAATCTTGTTGTTCAGAAACGCTCTCTCGGTGAATTCGCCGGGACGGGCAAGCCGCAGGCCGGCTGATTGTCCAACTTCAAGACAGCGCCCGATGATCAGCCCCTGGACAGCGGGGCCGCCGTGCGCCTGGATCTCCAGTACGTCTTCGCCTGTGTACGAAGCAGGAGCGCGGAAGCGGATGAAAATCACTCGGTCGATGAGCTCTCCCTTGCTGTCGCGAATGCTTCTAAGCGTTGCTCGGCGCTCGGCAAGGAGCTCACGAGCATGAAGCGCCTTTTCAATGGCATCAATGTCCGAGGCGGCTCCCGAAATCCGGACAACTCCGATTCCGCCTTTTCCTGCGGAACTTGCCCGCGCCACAATCGGATCATTCTTCATAGTCATTTAGGCCTCGTGTAGGATATCTGCCTGTCTATTGTATCGTCTGGGGTTCTTTTCTCAGTCCGAGGGTTGCTGCCATGTCGCTTCAAAACCCGAACAAGTTCGCGGCCAGACTCTGCATTTTGCTTGGCATCGCGATTTCAGTCGGTCTGTCCGTGCCGCTCACCGCCTATCTCGGGAGCCTGTTCGGAGACACGTATAACCAGCGTGTCATGATCTACGGCGGCCTGCTCCTCTGGCTGATCGCCGGCTCGGCCTGCATCCTCTACGTCACAGCGAATGCCCCGGAGCGACGGGCAACAGCCGGTTTCCTCGCCCTTTGCTTTCTGAGCATCTGGCTCTGGCCCATTGTCCTGACGATGCACCTGCTCAGGACCCAAAAGCGCGGGCACTAAAAAAGGGGCGGCATCACGAAGATACCGTCCCTTTGTCAGGCAAAACCGTTCGGATTTCCTACGCCTTGCTCCCCTGGGAAGACTTCGAAACCTTGCCGGAATTGGCTGCCTGCAAGCGTTCGGCACGCTCTTTGGCGATCTGCTTGTTCACGTACCACTGCTGCAGAATCGACAGAACGTTGTTCGTCAGCCAGTAGAGCACGAGGCCGGAAGCAAAGAAGAAGAACATTACGCCAAACACGAGCGGCATGATGACCATCATGCGCTGCTGCATCGGATCGGTCGGCGTCGGATTGAGCTTCATCTGCAGGAACATCGTCGCCATCATCACGGCAGGAAGGATGAACCAGGGATCGGGCGTTGCCAGATCCTGAACCCAGAGAATCCACTCGGAGCCGCGCAGCTCGACGGAGGCGAGAAGCACCCAGTACAGAGCGAGGAACACGGGAATCTGCAGTGCAATCGGAAGGCACCCGCCGACCGGGTTGATTTTTTCCTTCTTGTACAACTCCATCAGAGCCTGCTGGTAGCGCTGCTTGTCGTTACCGTACTGCTCCTGCAGAGCCTTCATGCGGGGCGTCACTTCCTTCATGCGCGCCATGGACTTGTAGCCGGCGGCAGAGACCGGATAGAGGATCGCCTTCACGATGCAGGTGAGCAGCACAATGGCCCAGCCCCAGTTGCCGCAGATGCCGTGCAGGAAGTTCAGCAGCGAATAGATGGGCTTGGCGAGCATGGTGAGCCAGCCGTAGTCGACCACGAGATCCAGGCCTTCAGCAATGTAGGCAAGGCGCTGCTGGTTCTGGGGACCGACATAGAGGACGGCCTCGGATGCCGCTTTGCCCTGAGGCTGGATCTTGTCCATGCGGACGATGGAGCCGACCGCGTAGAGATCGTCGGCAAGCTTGTTCGTATAGAACTCGTGCTGCCGGGCCTGCTTCTGGCCGCGCACGTCAGCCCAGGCGGACACGAAGTAGTGCTGGATCAGAGCGATCCAGCCGTTGTCTGCCTTGACCTGATGGTTGGGCTTGTCGCCGATGTCATCGAACTTGATCTTCTGGAACTTGTCCTCGTCGGTGTAGATGGCCGGGCCCGTGTACGTGTAGTAGAACGAGCTCTCGCCCTCGGGCTTGCCGCCGTCGCGCGTGAGCTGGTAGTAGACGGACGGGCTGATCTCGGCCGAGCTGCCGTTCGTCACTTCGTGGCGAACCGTCATGCCGTAGTGGCCGTCTGCGAGCTCGTAGCTCTTGCGCACGGTCACCATGCCTTCGGTGGCTTCGAACGCTGCCGTGTGAACCGTCACCTCGCGGCCGAGCTCAGCATCCTGCTTCTTGCTCTGCGTTGTTCCGAGATACTTGAAACGCGTCTTGTGATTGGGGAAGTTTCCGCCGATCAGACCGCTCTGCGCAACATAGACGTGCTTGGGCGTGACGTTGAAAAGGACAATGTTCTTGAGCTCCTTGGGCGTCTTTCCAAGGATCATTCCGGCGAGACCGACCTCGGTCCAATCGGCTTCCTGGCGCTCCTTGATCAGCTCGGCGCGGGTCACAACGGCACCCTGCTCGTCGATATTGAGCTTGAGCAAATCGTTTTCAAGCTTGACCGGGTGGTCGGCCTGAATCATGCCCGTAGCCACGGCGGCTGCGCCGCTGCCGGCAGGCTCGTTGACCTGCGCAGGCTCATTCTTGGCATTCTGCTGCTGGGCAGTCTGCTCTACGGCTGTTGTCTGAAAGAATGAAGGCTTGCCGTTGTACACCTGCCAGTTGTCCCACAACATGAAGCAGGTGGCTGCCAGGACAACCCACAGCAAAGTGCGCTGAAAATCGCTTCCCATGACGAATCCACGAAAGGTTATTTGTTTGTGTTCGAATCTTTTCCAAGATCTGACAAGAATCCGCTCTCATGGCACCAGCAGCGCCAGCGGAACTTCTCCGGAACGGGGTCGAATCCGCGCCCGCCCAGCGGATGGCATCTAGCCAGCCTCGCGGCTGTCATCCACGCGCCCTTGAGCGCGCCGTGCCGCTCGATTGCCTCAATTGCATAATTCGAGCAGCTCGGAACAAACCGGCACTGCCAGCCGACCCAGCCCGAAAGCGTCAGCTGATAGCACCGGATCAGGGCGATCAGGAATTTAGCGGACAGCCGTCCGATTTTGCTAAACACACCGAGATCTTTTTGCTCAATCCATCAAGGCATGCCTGAGCACTGCGGCGAACCTTTGCCTTGATCTGATCAATGCCGCCCTGCGGGCTGATGCTTCTAAACGGACTGCGAAGCCGAAGCGAGACATCCATCCCGACTCCGCGCTCGCGGCACAGCCTTGCGATTGCCGGCAGCTCGTGCCGCGCACATTCACGCAGCACGCGCTTGACAAGCGCCCGGTCAACGGATCTCGGGACATTGTGCTTGCCGACGGTAAAGCCAAAGCGGACGCGACCCACCTCATTGCACGCCTGGGCGCACAGTGAAACGTGATCACGTCCGATATGAAAGCTTCCCGGGCCCGAAGAATGCAAAAGCCGCCCGAAGTCGTCCGAACTGATGATCCGGCACGACCTTGGGAGCCTGTGTCGTTCCTGGCACTCTGTCACAAGACAGCCTGATTGAGCCGATAGGGCGGTCAGCTCCGCTCCTTAGAGGGCGAGCTGATGACGGCCCTTGGCGCGGCGACGGGCGAGAACGTGACGGCCGCCCTTGGTGCGGGAGCGGACGAGGAAGCCGTGCGTGCGGGCACGCTTGGTCTTGGAAGGCTGGTAGGTACGCTTGGTAGCCATGATGAATTCCTTAGCGAAAACACCGAAGTGAACGTGCCCCATCAATGGGCGCAGGCTGCACTTCAAGTAAAAAAACATGCAACGCCAGGCGGTTGCGCCAGGCGCCAGAACGATTCCTGAGGACGGGCGGATCGTTGATCCCCGAGCATGTCCTGCACGAACCACAAACACGCAAAACCGCACCCCCGGTTCCTGTCAGGGATGTTCGATTCCGCGAAAAGCCTGATATTAAACCCTATTTCGTAGTGCTCTGTCAACTCTGAGATGCAAAAAAATTTCTTCTCCTCTTGTCCCCACCTCATTTTGGGGTCAGACGAAAACGCACCCCTAAAGGTCGTATTTGCCGCATAGACACCCGAATTTGCCTGCCGCCCGGCCGAAAATCCTGGGAAGGCGGTGATGATAGAATTCCCGCACTTTCGATAAACACTTCCCCCCAAGAGAGCAGCACGACACGTGTTCTCAGGCCAGCGGTCCGCTCGCGCCTGACGGGGAAGTTTTCTCTATAAAAACAGTTTGTTATGTCTGATTTCTGGAAAAGATGCCAGGAGCGTCTCGCTTCTGAGAACCGTGCTGTCTACGACTCCTGGCTCGCCGAGCTCACCCTTGAGGAGGGGTCCGACCCCGATTCCGGCCAGATCACCCTCACGGGTGCCGCCGCGAGCAAGATGCGCGAGGTGCAGAAGAACCATGGCGAGATGATTGCGGCAGCCGTGAGCGCCGTGGCAGGCCACCCTGTGGAAATTCTCTTTCGCGCAAGAAAGAACCCGGCGCAGACCCCCGCCGCCGCTCCCGAGCCGGCGCAGGATCCCGCCGAGGATCTCGCGCGCACGGGCCTGCTTCCAAAACTGACATTCGACAACTTCGTCGAAGGAAAGGCCAACCAGTTCGCCTATGCCGCCGCGCTTCAGGTCGCAACCAGCCCCAGGGCCATTTACAACCCGCTTTTCATCTACGGCGGCGTGGGTCTTGGCAAGACGCACCTGATGCATGCAATCGGACACGAATTCAGAAAGCTCCACCCGCACGCCAGGGTCCGCTGCGTGTCCGCCCAGCAGTACATGCAGGAATTCATGGAGGCGGTGCGCCAGAAGGCCGAGCAGCCCGAACTCATGCGCCAGTTCGAAGCCAAGTATCAGGACCTCGATCTGTTCCTGATCGACGACATCCAGAGCTTTGGAAAGCGCGAAGGCACCCAGACGAACTTTTTCCTGGTTTTCGAGAACATGGTGCCGCACGGCAAGCAGATCGTGCTCACGAGCGATACCTATCCGAAGAGCCTGAAGGACTTTCAGGAGCGGCTCCTGTCGCGCATGACGCAGGGGCTCACAGTGGAGGTCGAGCCGCCAGAGCTTGAGATGCGCGTGCAGATTCTGCATCAGAAGGCTAAGAGCATCGGCCTGGATCTTCCCGAGGAGGTAGCCGAAGTCATCGCCGAACATCTCAAGAGCAATGTGCGCGAGCTTGAGGGCGCGGTGCAGCAGATCTATGCGTTCACGCACTTCAGCAAAATGCCCGTCACGCTCGAGAGCGTCAAGCTCGCGCTGCGGGACGTCTTCCGCCAGAATTCCGTTCCGGTCACCCTTGAGAGCATCCAGCAGCGCGTTGCCGAGTACTACAACCTCAAGCAGGCCGACATGACCTCCAAGTCGCGCATCGCCCCCGTGGCAAAGGCGCGGCAGATCGCCATGTACCTGTGCAAGGAGCTCACGCAAAAGAGCCTGCCGGAGATCGGCAAGTCCTTTGGCGGAAGGGATCACGCAACCGTGATTCACGCCCACAAGAAAATCACGGCGGAAAGAACCCGTGACGAAGCGCTCAGACACGATCTGAACGTGCTCACGCAGCGGATCAAGAACTGACCGCAACAGCCCGTTTTCAGGCTCCGGACCCGGCCTCTTCAGAGAGCGCCGGGTTTTTGCTTTTGGTAGAATTAACAGGTTAAGCCACCTAGTTGTGGCAAGAGATTTTCATATATGGTCTAAGGGATTTTGTCGATGCAATTCATCAAGTGCACACGGGAGGCTCTTCTGAAGCCTCTCCAAATTGTGGGCGGTATTGTCGAGGGCCGTCAGACGCTTGCGATTCTTTCTCATATTCTTGTCGAAAAGAACGGTCAGAGCGTCACTTTCACTACGACCGACCTCGAGATTCAGATCCGCACGCATGCCGAGATCGGCATCGGCGAGGAATCCGTCCAGACGACACTTCCCGCCAACAAGCTCATCACGCTGCTCAATGCCATTCCGGGCGCAAGCTCCGAAGTATCCCTCGACCGGGATGAAAAGAACGTGCAGCTGCGCACGAGCAACGGAAAGTACAAGCTCAACCAGATGAGCGCCGCGGAGTATCCGAGCATTCCCAAGAGCGAAATGCCCACGGAAGTCTCCCTGCCTTCGAAGACACTGCGCCACCTGCTGCAGATGGTGCACTTTGCAATGGCCCAGCAGGACATCCGCTATTACCTGAACGGCCTGCTTTTTGTCATCGGTAACGGCTTCGTGCGCGCGGTTGCAACCGACGGGCACCGCCTTGCCTGCTGCGACGCCCAGAGCGAAACCGAGTTTGCGCAGCCCGTTGAAGCCATTCTGCCGCGCAAGACCATTCTGCAGCTTCTGAAGCTGCTGCCGGAAAGCGACGAGGCCGTCCAGATCTGCCTTGGCGAGAGCCAGGCCAAGTTCACCTTCAGCGGCATCGAGTTCATCACCAAGGTGATCGACGGCAAGTACCCGGACTACAACCGCGTGATTCCCACTGGCAACGACAAGATCTTCCTTGTCAACCGCGAGGTGCTCATCGGCGCGCTCAAGCGCGTGGCGATTCTCGCGAACGAAAAGTTCAAGGGCCTGCGCTGGGTTGTGAGCCCAGGCGCCCTGCACATCCAGTCCACGAACTCGGACATGGAGGAGGCCGTTGAGGATATTGCGATCGATTATCAGGGCGAAGGTCTTGACCTCGGCTTTAACGTGACGTACCTGCTCGATGTGCTGAGCAACCTGAAGAACACCGAAGTGCGCTTTGCCTTCAGCACGAATCAGGGCGCAACGCTGCTTTCCATGCCCGAGAGCGATCAGTTCCGGTATGTGCTGATGCCGATGAGGATCTAGCGTTACGCTTTGCTTTAACAGAAAAAAAGCGAAGACCGCATGATCGACGCCAGCGCGGACAGTCCATGTCCCCGTTGGCGTGCGGTGTCTTTTGAGAACCTGTTTTCCGTCTTTATTGACTGTTGTTTGGACAAGTAAATGGCTGATTTGGATACGATTGAAGCGGCGGCTCAGGAACAGAGCGCTCCGGCCGAATATAACGAAGAAAACATCAAGATCCTTGAAGGACTTGACGCCGTGCGCAAGCGTCCCGGCATGTACATCGGCGACGTTGCCGACGGCTCTGGCCTGCACCACCTTGTCTACGAGGTCGTGGACAACTCCATTGACGAGGCACTGGCCGGCTTTGCCAAGAACATCTTCGTCACGATCGACATCGACAATTCGATCACCGTGGTCGACGACGGCCGAGGCATTCCGACGGCCGTGAAGTTCGACGACAAGCACAAGCCCAAGCGCTCGGCGGCTGAAATCGCACTCACCGAGCTGCATGCCGGCGGCAAGTTCGATGACAACGGCTACAAGATCTCGGGCGGTCTGCACGGGGTCGGCGTCTCCTGCGTGAACGCCCTTTCCAACTGGCTCGAACTCACCGTGCACCGCGACGGAAGAAGCCATCGGCTGCGCTTTGAGCACGGCTTTGTGATGGACCGGATCGTGGAAGAGGCCGTGAGCCCGATCACCGGCGAAAAGGTGCTCGTCAGCCCCATGAAGGATCTCGGTCCCACGGAAAAGCGGGGCACGGAGGTGCGCTTCCAGCCTGACGAGAACATCTTCAAGCCGATTACGGAATTCAAGTATGAGACGCTCAGAAAGCGTCTTCGCGAGCTCTCCTACCTCAATTCGGGCGTCGACATCGAGATCACCGACAAGCGCACCGGCATGCACGAGCGGCTCGAGAGCACGGGCGGCGTGCGCTCTTTCGTGATCGACAAGAATGCCACGCGCACGGCAATCCACAAGGATCCGATCTACATCCAGCGCACCATCAACCAAAAGACCGCCAAGGACTCCACCAAGACCGTTCCCGTGTACGTCGAGGCGGCCCTGCAGTGGAACAGCTCCTACAACGAGACGCCGATCGAGGCCTACACGAACAACATCCCGCAGCGCGACGGCGGCACGCACGTGACCGGTCTGAAGAACGCCATGACCACGGTCTTCAAGAACTACATCGCCAAGAACGAGCTCATGAAGAAGGCCGACAAGTTCGAACTTGCGGGCGACGACATGCGCGAGGGCCTGGTGTGCGTGCTTTCCGTGAAGATTCCTCAGCCCTCCTTCAGCTCCCAGACCAAGGACAAGCTCGTGACGAGCGAAGCGCAGCCCGCGGTCTATGCAGCCGTTTCCGAAGGGCTCGAGACGTTCCTTGAGGAGCATCCCGACCAAGCCAAGGTGATTTGCGAAAAGATCATCACGGCCGCAAGGGGGCGAGAGGCCGCCCGCAAGGCGCGTGAAGTCACCAGAAAGCAGATTCTGGGCGGAGGCCTGCCCGGCAAGCTTGCCGACTGCTCTAGCCGCGACCCGCTTCAGAGCGAACTCTTCATCGTGGAGGGCGACTCGGCAGGAGGCTCGGCCAAGACCGGCAGAAACCGCGAGTATCAGGCCATTCTGCCGCTCAGGGGAAAGATCCTGAACGTCGAGAAGTCCGCCACCGACAAGCTGCTCAACTCCGAACAGATCACCACGCTTGCGCGTGCGATCGGCACCAGCATCGGAAAGGACTTCAACATTGAAAAGCTCCGCTACAACCGCATCATTCTGATGACCGATGCCGACGTTGACGGACAGCACATCTGCACGCTGCTGCTCACGTTCTTCTACCGCCAGATGCTGCCGCTGCTTGAAAACGGACACATCTACATCGCCCAGCCGCCGCTTTACGGCGTGTATACCGGCAAGCGCGACGCCAAGAAGCAGGAGATCAAGAACTACATCAAGGACGACGCCGAGATGGAGCGCTACATCCGCAAGATCGCCATGAAGGATGCGGAGCTCTTCCGGAGCCAAGCCGACTTTGAAGCCGGCACGGCGCTCTCAGGCCTCGATCTCGAGGATCACATCCTCGCCTACCAGAAGGCGCAGGATGCGCTCAGAAAGCTCGACAAGCTGATCGACCGCGCCGCGCTCGTCGCCATCATCTCGGGCGTGACCGTGCACCTTGAGGACGAGCAGAGCGCAACGCAGACCGCACAGGAATTCAACCGCCAGATCGCCGATCCGGAAGTGAGCGTGGATGCGCTCTTTGACACGGAAAAGAGCAGGTGGCACCTCAGAATCAGCCGCAGAATCTACGGCAACACAACCGAGACCTTCATCGGACCGGAATTTGTCAATTCCGCCCTTTACAAGGAGCTCGTCGCCGCCGCCGTCTCCATGAAGGGGCTGGTCGGGGAAGGCGCCCGCATCAAGCGCGGCGAGAAGTCCAAGGCCGTAAAGAACTTTGACGAGGCCGTCACCTGGCTCAACACGCAGGCCACGGAAAGCATCCGCCGCCAGCGCTACAAGGGTCTTGGCGAAATGTCCGCCGAGGAGCTCTTCGAGACGACCATGGATCCTGAGACGCGCAGCCTGAGGCAGGTTAAACTCACTGACGGATCCAATGCGGACGATACTTTTGCCATGCTGATGGGAGACGAGGTCGAGCCCAGGCGCCTGTTCATCGAGGCCAATGCCGAGTACGCCAACATCGACATGTAGCAGCGGGAGACTCCCGAAAGGAGAGCGCGTGCGTTCAAACAACGACAATCAGCTTGTGATCGCTGTTTCCTCAAGGGCTCTGTTTGACCTTGAGCAGGAGAACCGGATCTACGAAGAGCAGGGGATCGAGGCCTACCGCGCTTTCCAGAAGGCCCACGCCGACGAGGCGCTGCGCCCGGGAGTCGCGTTTGCCTTTGTGAAGAGGCTGCTCCGGCTGAACGAACGATTCAAGGACACTGAGCCCTTCAAGGTGGTTGTGCTCAGCCGCAACTCTCCCGAGACCGGCCAGCGCTTTTTCCAGTCCTGCCGCCACTACGATCTGCCGATCAAGGCCGGGGCCTTCACCTCGGGCTTTCCGACTCTGCCCTACATCGACAGTTTTGACGTGTCGCTCTTTCTCTCCGCCAATGAGGAGAGCGTGAAGACTGCTCTTTCGATGGGGCTGCCCGCGGGCCTGGTTCTTGCGGGCGACGGCGCTCCGCTTGACGAGGACAGCGAGGATTCGCTTGAGCTCAGAATCGGCTTTGACTTTGACGGCGTGATCGTGGACGATGAATCCGAGCGGCAGTTCCAGAGATCGGGCCTGCAGGGATTCAACGAGCATGAGGAGGAGCGCGTGAACATTCCGCATGCTCCCGGCCCCTTGCAAAAGCTCTTTCAGAAACTTGCCATGTTCCAGGCCATGGATGCCGCGCGCGGCAAGGACGACCCGTCCTACCATCCGGTGATCCGGGTCGCCATCGTGACCTCGCGCGGGGCGCCTTCCGAAAGACGCCTTCTGACGACGCTCGAGAGCCTTGGCATTCAGGCTGCGGAGCTCTTCCTGCTGGACGGCATGAAAAAGGAAAAGATCCTGCAGACGTTCAAGCCGCACATCTTCTTTGACGATCAGCTGCGCCACATTGCGCAGACCGCCGGCCGGATTCCCAGTGTTCTGATCCCGTTTGGCGTCAGAAACACCTAGAGAGAGAGAGGAAAGGGGTATGAAGGATCTTTCGACCGGCTACCCGTCGCTGAAGTCGCCGTTTGCCCTAGGGCCTTTCACGCTCAAGAACCGCCTTGTGATGGCTCCCGTCATCACAGGCATGGAAGCCAGCCCCAGCATCAGCCGCATCCGGGATTTCTATGAAAAGCGGGCTGCCGGCGGCGCATCGATGATCACGGTGAGCGAAGCGGTCGTTGACAAGTCCGGCCGCAGATTCAGCTATGAACACGCCTTCGGACCGGACGACGTAGCCCTGCACAAGCCGGTCGTCAAGGCCATCCACAAGCATGACTGTCTTGCCGTGCTTCAGCTCGTGCATCTCGGAATCGATGCCGACGTGAGTGTGGTCAGCTCCGCGGTCAACGCCCAGTCCCGCCTCACGGGACGCCACGGATGGCCGATCAGGAGCACGGACCTGAACCGCATCGTGCATCTTTACGGATACGTTGCCCAGCTTGCGGTGGATGCAGCATACGACGGCGTGGAAATCGATGCCTCAGGCGCCGGCCTGATCGCGGATTTTCTGAGTCCCGTCACCAACCGCAGAACGGATCAGTGGGGCAGAACCCAGCTCGCGCGCTTCAAGCTTGCCCTTGACGTGGTCCGCAGCGTCAGAAAATCGATCGGATCTGACCGCCTGATCGGCTTCAGATTCAATCTGTGCCAGATCCATGCAAAGGGCGCGGACTGGGCTGAAATCAAGCGCCTCATCCAGATGGTGCGCCTTGCGGGCGTCGACTATCTTGCCTGCGACTTCGGCAACCGGTACGTTCCCATGCCGATGAAAGGGTATCCGGTTGCGCCCGGAGCCTTTTTCGACGACTACACGGCGCTGTCGGAAATCGCCGAAATGCCCGTTGTCTTCGGAAAGGAGCTCCCGAGCGCCGACAAGCTCGAAGCGATCGCCGCCGTCAACGACACGGCGCTTTTTGAGGTCGCCGAGCCGCTGCTTGCCGATCCGGACTTCATCAGGAAGACGCTTGACGGGGACGAAGAGCACATCCACGCGTGCACGCGCTGCCTGATCGGGTGCCTGAAGCGGAACAATCATCCGGACAGGCCGATCTCATGCCTTGTCAATCCCTACCTCTTTGAGAACATCGAAGAAGTTGAACTGCCCGCTTCCACCCCCAAGGAAATCGCGGTCGTGGGCTCGGGCATGGCTGGCATCATGTTTTCCCTCACCGCCGCCAGACGCGGCCACAAGGTCCACCTGTTCGAAAAAAATCCCAAGATCGGCGGAATGCTGCGCATGATGAGCAGGATTCCAGGCAGAGAACCTTTCCTGCACTGGCTCGATCAGCTTGAAGCCGAACTTACCGCGCTTGGCGTGGTGATCAGCACAGACACGACCGTCACCCCAGACATACTCATGAAGGGGACTAATTTCAACGAGTTCGTGATCGCGGCGGGGGCAACGCCCCGCGTGCCGGACATCGAGGGCGTTGATTCGTCGAACGTGCTCACGTACGAAGAGCTTCTTGCCGACCAGATGGCTGTCGGAAACCGCGTTGCGGTGCTCGGAACAAACACGATCGGCCTTGCAGTGGCGCGTTTCCTTGCCTGCGGACATCGTGAAAACGCATTCATGGACGCCCAGACCTGGAGAAACGCCTGGGGAATCGGGAAAATCAAGGAAAGCAAGGGGGGCGTGCTCGGCGTCATTCCGGAAATCGCTCCTCCCGTGCGCCAGGTTTACCTCATGGAGCGCGATGACGAGGAAACCAAGCAGCTCCTCTCGATCCACACGAAGCTCTGCGACTGGAAGTGGCTGCGCATGAAGGGCGTGCAGATGTACCGCGGCGTCAATTTCGAGCTGATCGACAACTACTCCATTCATGTCAGCTTCGGAGAGCATCACCATGATCCGCTCGCCATTCCCATTACCCATGTGGTCGTGTGCTGGGAAAGAACCCCCAACCGGTCGCTCTATTTCGCCCTGCATGCCGCAGGCAGGAATGTTTACACGATCGGAACATGCGCCGAAGATTCCATGAACCGAAACCTTGTCTCCATTTCCGAAGAGGCAAGGGCTCTTGCATTACGACTTTAATTTTTACAATCGTGAAACTTAAAAATATTCTTATTGCGAGCCTTGTCTCCCTAACCCTTTGGCCAGTTGCCAATGCAGCTGACCAAAGCGAGCTCATCTGGATGGTAAAGGATCTGAACAGCAATCAGATTCTCAGCGAGAACCTCGCCTATGACCACTTCAACCCGCACGACGCCGTGCGCATCATGACCTTTTACACGGCGCTCAGACTTTCCGCGGGAAAAACCGAAGAGCAGATGAAGCTGCCAGAAAATGCGCTTGAAGGCGAGAAGGAACTCAAGAGCGAAGGGCGCATCATCTCCGGCGTCGATCCGAAGGACGAGCCGCACATCGAGGAGCTCTTCAGGCTTGCAGCAACAGTCGGAGCCGACGACGCCTGCGTGCTGCTTGCGATCAAGACGGCGGGCTCGGTTCAGGCTTTTGTCAAGGCCATGAACGAGCAGGCAGTGCGCCTTTCCATGAAGCATTCGAGATTTACCTACCCCATCGCGATGCCCGACCAGACAACGAACGCTGAGGACATGCTTGCCCTGATCCGGGCGCTCCGGGAGGAATTCCCTGAGGAGAGCCTGTATTTTTCGGAAGAGGAATTCGCTTTCAACGGCAAAACCCTCAAGAATCCCCTGGCGCTCATCAACCCGGATGACAAATCCCTCTCGCCCCTGTCCCTCACCAAATGCTGCACCTTTGCCGGACGCTGGACACGGGCCGAAGACAAGGAGCTGCCCGAGCGCGAACTGATCTTCATCTTTGCCGATCCGGAAGGAAAGCAGAGAATCGCATCGAAATCCCCAAGCGTCATCACGGCCTGCCAGGCAGACTTCGAATCGATCGAACTGTATGAAGCGGGGGAAATCGTCGGGAAAATACCGGTTTTCGAGGGCCAGCAGCCCAGCGTGGACGTTGCCGCAGCTTCCTCGATGCGCATCACGCTCCCCAGAAAGAGGCTGATTGAAAGCGGAACCCTCGGAATGACGCTCCAGATCGATCATCCCCGGGAACTGAGCGCCCCCATCAGCAAAGGGATGCCCGCGGGAAAACTCAAGATTTTCATCGACGGATTGCTGGCAGCGCAGTACGAAGTCGTAACGGCGGCTGACGTGAACCGCCAGAACTTCTTCGAACGCGTCATTCCGAACAAAAGAAACAAGGAGCAAGCCAATGACTGAACAGAATGTCTCCGTGGCCGAGGCTGCCGAGCTTCTCACATTTCCGACCGAGTTTCCAATCAAGGTGATGGGGCTCTCGCGCGCCGATTTTGCCGAGAGGATCGGCGCGGCCGTCCGGGAACTCGTGCCTGAATTCGATGCGGGCACCATCACGGCCACTGCATCGAGAAACGGCAAATACACGGCGCTCAATGTCGTCATTCAGGCGCAAAGCCGCGAGCAGCTCGACAGCATCTACCGCATGCTGACTGCGCACCCGCTTGTCAAAGTCGTTCTTTAATCCGAAGACATGCAGCAAACCGAAAACGATTATCCCGGGTTCTGGAAAGCCTGGATGACGGCTGCGCGCCCCAAGACCTGGGGCGTGGCGCTCGCTCCCGTGTTCATCGGACTGTCCTGCGCGCTCATGCAGACCGGTTCCATCGACCTGAAGGTTGCGCTTGCCACGGCGCTGCTCTCGGTGCTGATGCAGGCGATCACCAACATGGAAAACGACGCTGGCTACACAAAAAAGAAGGCGGAAAAGGGCAACCGGAAGGGGCTGCCGAGAGCAACAAGCCTCGGATGGCTGACGGTGGCAGAGGTCGAACGCGCCATCCGGCTTCTGGCCGTTGCCGCCATTGTGGACACGGCCTACCTGATCAGCGTCGGAGGAGCTGTCATGGCGCTCATTACGGCCGCCTCCATCATCTGCGCCTACTGCTACATGGGGGGACCGAAACCCCTTGCCTACACGCCGTTTAGCGAACTGTGCGTCTTTCTCTTCTTCGGTCTCACCGCCGTGTGCGGAACGTTCTATCTGCAGACGGGGAAGTTGACGATCGCCTGCGCCGTCATGGCCTGCGCCATGGGCATGATCGCCACGGCCGTGCTGGTAGTCAACAACTACCGGGACATTGCGCACGATGCGTCAATCGGAAGAAGAACCCTTGCGGTTTTGATGGGAGAGAGGCGCACGGAGGCTCTTTACGAGGCGCTCCTCACAGGGCCGTTCATTCTCACCGCTGCGCTTGCGATAGGCCTGAAGGCTCCGGCCTTCATCATCGTTGCCGCAGCGCTGCCGCAGGCGCGCAAACTCATCCGCACGCTGCCCGAGAAAAGGGCGTACGAACTCAACCCCGTCCTGTTTGCAACGGTCAAGCTGGAACTGCTGTTTTCAGCCCTCACCACGCTCGGAGCGGTTCTGCACTGGCTGATCGCGAAATAGAAGACTATTCCACAACCTGGGCGGTCTGCCCTTCGGTCACGACCGAAGGCTCGACTTGCATGTCGCGCATGCGCTGCTTGATCTGCTCGGCGTTCATGACTTCGCACACGGAAATCACGCGCACCACGCCAGAAGTCTTGGCCGCCGTCTCGCAGGCGATCTTGTTTTCCTCCGGCGTGACAAGCCCCATCAGGTAGACAATCCCGCGATCCACGGTGACCTTCATCTGATTGAGATACACGTTCTCGGTGGCGATGATCCGGGAGCGGACCTTGGTCGCCAGGGTCGAGTCGGAAAGGCGCTGCATGGCGCCGACATTTTCCTGAACGGCAAGCTCGTTGATCACTTCGCCGACATCAAGACTCGTTTTTGCAACCTCGGAGGCGATCGCCCGGGCCGATTCCGTCGGAACCTCTCCGGTGAGGAGCACCTTGCCGTTATAGGATGTTGCCGTGATGTGCGAGGGCGTCTCCCCCAGCTTTTGGGAGATTTCCCAGGGAATGCGCTTTTCAAGCACTTCATCGTTGACGACCGATCCGGTCGACCTGCGGTCGGTCGCCGTTGACACGGCCGTGCCAGTGGCAGCCACCGCGCCGCCAAAAATGAGCGGAGCGCATCCGGTGACCATCGACCCCATCGCTGCAAGCAGTGCCGTCAGTAAAAGCGTCTTTCTCATTGTTCCTTACCCAAACTTCTTAAGCTCTTCGGCCGGGCTCGCCGCAGGTCTCAGAGCAGACTCCAGCTGCTCGTGCATCTGCAGGAAGGGCTGAAGCTGATCCCAGCATTCGGTGAGCGTCCCTGTCTTCATCCAGAGCTTTCCGTCCTGATGCACCAGTACGGCATCCCGCACCCACATGCGCAAAATTTCATTGAGCGCCTCAATCGGGCTTGATGTGACTGATGCGATGAGTTTACGCGAAGGAAGCAAAGGCAGTGCAACATAGGGAGGTCTCTTTTGCGATTCCCGGACAAAATCGTTGCCCGAAGCAATCAGAGCAGAGAGCAGAAACGCCCCGATTCTCTGCTCATAGCCCATCATCTGGCAGATCATCAGTCCGAGCCGCTCGCAGGCGGCGCGCCTCAATGTATAGCTGTTGATCTCGGCCGCCCAGCTCTTTTCGACATCCGCAAGCCGCAGAAGGATCTCCGGAATCATCGTGTAGATCTCGCACGGCGTCACCGCCCAGTATCTGCGCGGCAGCTGGTCGAGCTGAACCGAGGCGCCTGCCGTGCAGCCAAAGCTCATGGGCCCGGAAAAGGTCAGCATGAACGGAGTATTGCTCTTCGGATTGATGAGAGACTGGGCGAGAAACCCCTTCCTCACAAATACAAGGCGCGAGAAAAAGACGGACGAAACGATTTCATCGCCTTTCTGAAGCATGACGCGGCGTCCCAGGTTCAGAACCGCCCGGGAAATCGCTCCCGACAAAGCGGGCGCAAACCAAGGAACTTGAATGGACGCAGTCATGAAAAAAGGCAAAGCGAGCCCAAGCCCGCAAAAAACACAGGGACTTGCTACTTTATCCTGTAAATGAGCGCCCGTGCAAGTCAAAGAAGATAAGAGTCAAGGTAAATCAAACAAACAGCCATGACGTCAAGACGGTATTATGAAAAATGATTCATAAACTTCTGCTACATGCCTGAAAGCCCGAAGGGGCCTGTGAACAGCCTGTGGATAATCCGCTCACAAATCGGGACAAGTGCGCGGCAAAATCCGCCGCCCAGAAGCGCCCAAAGCCTCCGTTCACAAGCATTCACAAACCGCACACAGGAAAACGGGGCGCTTATCAAGAAGGTTATGCACAAGGTAATACTTTGATTTTTATATGAAAATTGACTTTATTCACAAATTTATGCACACCTTCTACTTACTTCTAAATTCTTTTTAAAATCTTTCCTAGGTTTGAAGGGGGGTTCGCAAAATTCTCCGGACCAGGATTTGGTTTTTGCGTCATGACTGATCTACTCATCGATCTCGGAAATACAGCTCTCAAATGGACCGTATCGTCTTTTCCCGATGATCCGAGCACCTTTATTCATCAGGGTCGGGATCGTCTGCCTGAAGATCTGCTGGACAAATGGCTCGCGATCAAGCCGCGGAAGGTGGTCGGCTGCATGGTCGCAAGCGAGAACCTCGCTTTTTACATGATCAAGTTCTTCAACAAGCACGGCATTCCCTGGGAATGGCTGCACTCGGAAAAGAAGTATGAAGGAGCCTTCACCCTGCTCAACCGGTACGACGATTATTCACAGCTGGGGTCGGATCGCTGGCATGCTGCGCTCGGAGCCGCAAGTCTCGTGCCGGGAGAAGCCTTTCTCGTGATTCACATGGGGACCGCGACAACGGTCGACACGGTTCTGCCCCAGGATGGAAAGATGGTTTTCATGGGCGGAAGGATTCTTCCCGGCCCTTCCATGATGTTCGATTCACTGTTGAGGGGCACGCACTGCCGGCCGGGGCACATCGGTTTTGAGAGCGAATGCCCGACAAACACTGCAGACGCCATGTCCACGGGAATTCTCGAAGCGCATCTTGGGGTCGTCGACAGAGCTGTCAGATTCATGAACCGATCGGGCTTTCCCGAGCCGAAGATCTTCTTTGCCGGGGGCGCTGCTCCCCTGCTTGCGCCTTACATCAAGAGGGAATACCCTCAGGCTGTTCAGCAGCATAATCTTGTCCTGCGCGGCCTTGCGCTCAGAGCGCAAGGAGACGGAAATGCGCAAATCAATCGGTAACCGCTCGAGGAATCGCTGTGAAAAATCTGAAACTGGTGCTGGGCTTTTTGATTGTTTTACTGTCGGGCTGCTGGATCTATCTGCAATATTTCGATATTGAAGAAATCAAGGTGAAGGAAGTCGCCCTTGAGATCGTCAAAAAGGCTCCCGATCCCTCGGCCGAGGCTCCAAAAAAGGGAGAAATCAATATCGGCTGCTACATCTGGGGGCCGTTTCGGGAAAGGGAATCTCCGCGCATTGCAGAAAAATTGAGAAAGACAGGATTGATTTCCAAAGCGGTCATGAAGGACAGGTTTCTGCCGGAAAAATTCATCGTCTATCTGGGACCGTTTGACAATCAGGAGGCCGCTCTGGCGTTCCAGAAGCAGTTCAGAAAACAGGGATACAGGAATGCCCGCGCGATTTTGCAGGGCGGACTGTCGTTCGGCGTGGAAATTGCGGCTTTTAATACGCAAGAGGATGCGCAAAAATTTTTGACGGGACCCAGAACCCCCAAGGTGAAGGGGGTCAGGATCACAAACAGGCTGGGAGAGCCCTCCGGCGAAGTGGATTTTGCCTTCCAGGACATCAGCGAAGAGGAGCGGCTCAAACTCCTTGACCTCTGGCGGGATTCTCCGAGAAGCGAGCTGAAGAACTGCTCCTTCTAGATGTTTCCAAGGTGTTCGGAAAAGGCGAGAGCGAGTTTTTCAGCCATTTTCTCTGAGGATTTTCGTCTTTTTTCGTAAAGTTCGTCTGGTATTTTTCTCAATTTCGCACTCCAGATGGATCCTGGGAAAAAAGCATCGTCCCTGTAGCGAGCGATCACATGCCAGTGCACGTGTGGAACCATGTTTCCCAATTGGGCGAGATTGATTTTGTCCGGATTCATGGTCTCGCGCATGACTTTTTCCGTGATCTGGATCGCTTTCCAGAAAATTTCCTGATTTTTCTGGGAAAGATCCGTCATTTCCTTCACGTGTTCGGAAGAAATGATTCTGATGAATCCGGGAAGATCCGCATCCGACGTATCGATGGCATAAAAGACGGCATTGCGCCAGATCTCTTTCGGATGCTTTTTTGTGCAAAGTTCACATTCGCTCATGAGAAATCCCTGAAAAAATGATTTTTTCTTCTTTTAGAGAAGAATTCCTTCAATTCCCTCTTTTTTCACCTGCTTGACGAAGCTTTCGATCCAGTTTTTGCCCAGGGTGAGCCTTGCCATTTCGACGACCAGGAACTCCGCACCGGTACCCGTACGGTCCGAATAGCGGGAAATTCCCTGCAGGCATCCCGGGCAGGCCGTGAGAATTCTGACATTTCCGTCAAATTGATCGGAAAGCAGGGATTTTTTCCTTTTCAGAATATCCTCCTCCTTTCGGAAGCGGACCTGGGTGGAAATGTCGGGCCGGCCGACGGCAAACGTGCCGGCCTCTCCGCAGCAGCGCTCCGTCAGCAGAACGCTTGAGCCGTCAGCAGGATGAAAGACCTTGTTCACGGCTCCGATCGGGCTCGCCGCCACGAATGGCGTGTGGCAGGGATCGTGATAGAGGTAACGGGTGTTTTCCTCTCCCGTGACGCTGACGCCCTTTTCCAGAAGAAATTCATGGATGTCAATGATCCGGCATCCGGGGAAGATCTCCTCGAAGTGATAGTCCTTGAGCTGCTTGAAGCAGGTGCCGCAGGAGACGACCACGGTCTTGATGTCCAGATAATTGAGGGTGTTTGCCATGCGGTGGAACATCACGCGGTTTTCCGTGACGATCTGGTCCGCGAGGGCATGCTGTCCGGCTCCGCGCTGCGGATATCCGCAGCAGATGTAGCGGGGCGGCAGCACGGTCTGAACGCCCGTGTTGTAGAGCATGGCAAGAGAGGCAAGCCCGATCTCGGGGTACAGGCGCTCGTTTCCGCACCCGGGGAAATAGAACACGGTCTCCGTGTCATCGGCGCCGGGCTTGCGGATGAGCGGAATCTTTGTCGGATCATTCAGATTGAGGAGCGTGCGCAGGGGCGCGTGGACCCTTGGCGACGGCAGCTTGCGGTTCACAAGATGCACGACCTGCTCGCGAAGCGGCGGATAGCCCGTCGTGCTGGACGGCTCGCGCAGAGTGTTCTGTGCAAGAACGCCGAGCATGTTCGCGCCCTGTCTCTGGGCATTGAAGCCGATGTCCACGAGCCCCTTGCGGGCAAACTCCACGAGGCGCGGGTTGCTCAGGCCCAGGAAGCTCATGCCGGCCCATTTTGCCGGATTCTTGTGCGTCTGCCCCATGCGCTCGAGCAGATTGCGGATGAGAATGGTGACCTCGCCGAAGTTGATCTTTACGGGACAGGGCTTGGCGCACTTCATGCACAGCGTGCAGTGGTCGCCCAGATCCCCGAAGGCATCCCAGTGGCGGCGGCTGATGCCGCGCCGGGTCTGGCCTTCATAGAGGAAGGCTTCGATCAGCAGACTCGTTGCGAGGATCTTGTTGCGCGGCGAATAAAGGAGATTTGCGCGCGGCACGTGCGTCGTGCACTGCGACTTGCATTTTCCGCAGCGCAGGCAGTTCTTGATCGAGTCGCTGATCGCCTTGATCTCGTTCTTCTGCATGAGAAGCGACTCGGCGCCGAGCAGGCTGAAGCTTGGCGTGTAGGCGTTTTCCAGCCCGATGTCCTTTCTGAGCTTGCCGGCATTGAAGTGCCGCTTGGGGTCGACCTTGTCGAGATACTCGTGGAAGGGCTTGAGGGCGTCCTGCGGAATGAATTCGATCTTCGTGAGTCCGATTCCGTGCTCGCCCGTGATGGAGCCGCCAAGCTTCTGGGCAAGAGCCATCACCATGCGCACGGCTTCCTGTCCCTTCATCATCATCCGGTAGTTGTCCGAATTCAGGGGCACGTTCGTGTGCACGTTGCCGTCGCCCGCATGCATGTGCAGCGCGATGAAGACGCGTCCGCGCAGAACCTTGGCGTGAATGGCGTCGATCTCGCCGCGCACCTTCTCATACACGTCGCCTGCGAAGATCTTCATGAGCTCGGAGCGGATCTCCCGTTTCCAGGAAATGCGCAGCGCCCGGTCGTAGACGGCGTCAAAAAGGCTCCTGTCCTTGTAGGCGCGAAGCGTCGCGGGCTCAAAGACCTGGCCAAGCTTTTTCAGCGACTTTGCCGCATCGGCAAATGGCTCGTCCAGGTGCTCGAGAATGTAGCTCCAGCGCTTTTGCGCAAGCTCGAGAAGCTTCAGGGCATTGGGCACGGTCGAGGCAAGGAGCGTTTCCTTGGAAACGCCCGCCGTCATGGAAGGCTTGCCGAGCGAGATGTAGCCCGAGAGATACCTGTGGGTTTTCTCGATCATCTCGAGCTTGTTTTCGATCGAGCAGCAGATATTGAATCGCTCGCAGCCTACCGTGTACTCGCCGATCCGCTCCAGAGGAATCACGACGTCCTCGTTGAGCTTGAAGGCGTTCGTGTGTGCGGAAATGGCTGCGGTCTTGCTGCGCTCATGCCAGAACTGGAAGCGCTCCTCCTTGGTTCGGGCGACAAATCCTTCACCGTTTTTCGAGCGGCAGATCTGCACGACCTGCTCGGTGATCTCGTCAAGCGCCTCTTCGCTCTCACCCACAATGTCGCCCACGAGCACCATCTTCGGGTATTCGTTTCTCTGGCTTTTCACCGGGTAGTTGACGGCGCGCAGATAGCGGTCGTCGAGGTGCTCAAGGCCTGCAAGCAGGCAGCCCTTCGGATGCGTGTCAAGAAGCCGGGTGATGTCCACGATCGCCGGGCCTGCAAGGCTTGCCGCTCCGAAGAATTCCAGGCACACGGTCCGTGCGCAGGGCGGCATCTTGTGCAGGATGAAGGTGGCCGATGTGATCAGGCCGTCCGTGCCTTCCTTCTGCACTCCGGGCAGGCCGCCCAGGAATTTGTTCGACACGTCCTTTCCGATGCCGGCCTTTCTGAAGGTGCTTCCCGGCATCTTGATGATTTCACGCTTGAGCTGCCTCGCCTGCAGGGGATCGCTCGTGTTTCCGTCCTTGACGGTGATGCGCCAGGAAACGGTCTCCTGCTTGTGGATTTTCTCGAGGTTGTGCTGCAGGCGCTCGACCTCCATCCAGTTTCCGTCTGGCGTCACCATGCGGAAACTTGCGATGTTGTCGACGGTGGTGCCCCAGAGCACGGCTTTCTTGCCGCCCGAGTTTTCGGCGATGTTGCCGCCGATGGTGGAGCTGTCCGCGCTTGCCGGATCCACGGAGAACACCAGGCCGCTTGCTGCGGCGGCTTCCGTGACGCGCCGGGTGACGGCGCCGGCTCCCGCGCTGATGACGGGAGTTGGCGAGGTAAGGCCCGGCAGGGTGTCTTCCGTGACCGGAGAGATGAAGTCAAGCTTTTCGGTATTGATGACCGCACTCATTGCGGTCATCGGAACGGCGCCTCCGGTGTAGCCCGTGCCGCCTCCGCGCGGGATGATCACCAGACCGAGCTCGATGCAGGCGCGCACGAGCCCCGGCATTTCGCTTTCCTTGTCGGGCTGCAGGACGACAAAAGGATATTCGACGCGCCAGTCCGTGGCATCCGTGACGTGCGCCGTGCGCGCAAAGGGATCGAAATGAATGTTGTCGATCTTGGTGCATCGGGAAAAGGCGCGCTTTGCCTTGCGGCGCAGCGTGATCGTTTCATCGAAGCTGTGCTCGAAACGATGGATCGCCTGCGTTGTCGCCGCAATCAGCTTTTCGACCTTGGCGTCCCTTTCGTGGAGCATGCGGTCGCGGCGCTTTTCCACTTCGTTCAGCCGGTGGTGCAGTGCCGCGCACAGCAGTTTTCTTCTTTTCTGGTTGCGCAGCAGATCCTCCATGACGAAGGGATTGCGGTATACGACCCAGATGTCGCCAAGAATTTCATAAAGCATGCGCGAGGAGCGGCCTGTACGGCGCTCCTCGCGGAGCTCTTCAAGAAGATTCCAGGATTCCTGTCCAAGAAGCCGCACCACGATCTCCCGGTCGGAGAAGGAGGTGTAGTTGTAGGGAATTTCTCGAATGCGCTCGGGAAGCTGGGCGATGAATTCTTTTATGGCTGTGTTCTGCTGCATGTCAATGCCTGAAAGGGAATGGGGACTTGCATGTACGTCCGCTGGATCCTCCATTTTATAGAAGCGAAGAGTGTCTCTGACGAGTTGTGATGAAAAAGAATGATACAATCTGTATCAATACGGTGTGTATCTGGAAAATGCTTGATAAATGAGAGAGTTATGGCATTGTTTTGCAGAGATGAAGCAATCTGGGAGCTGAAAAGCAGCGCGGACTTTCTGACGAGGGGAAGCCTGGCTGTCTTCATCCGCGGGCGATCGGGAATCGGAAAAAGCGCTCTTGTGCGGGAATTTCTCGAAAATTCCGAAATCCGATTCGTGCATGTTTCACTGAAAAAGTACAGCACGGGGGATGCTCTCATCCGGATGATCCTGCAGTCGCTGCTTCGCGACCTTGGGCTGCGCTCTGCCCCCAGATGTCTCTCGCTCGCCGCAGTGTTTGACTACGTTTTTGATGTCG
>ODAI010405558.1_pt1 | contig 25189 bp, 17 predicted proteins | sample 1539321 | NCBI WGS metagenome assembly ODAI01 (sample SAMN02144231, study PRJEB22623) | gut metagenome | biome: sheep rumen | host: Ovis aries | place: New Zealand
GATTCTCTTCCACATCCTTAAAAAACTGGGCTTTGAGTGGGCAGACAAACTTTATCACCTGAGCTACGGCCTTGTAAACCTTCCAAGCGGACGAATGAAGAGCCGCGAAGGTACAATTGTTGACGCTGATGATTTGATTGATTCCCTTCATGCTCAGGCTCTGGAGGCAATTAAGGAACGTGGCCGCGACGGTGATGTAGGGGACGCAGATGACGTTGCAGAAAAGGTAGCCCTTGGAGCCTTGCATTATTATCTTTTGCAGGCAACACCAATTAAAGACATGCTCTTTAATCCGGAAGAATCTTTGAGTTTTAACGGAAACACAGGTCCTTACCTTCAGTACATGGGTGCCCGAATAAACTCAATTCTTGGAAAGGCTGCAGAAGCAGGACTTAAGGCAGACTATTCTAAGGAAGCCGTTGCCCTTCTGAAGGCAGAAGAAGAATGGGAGCTTATTAAGCAGCTGGGAGATTACCCTGCAACTGTTCAGAAGGCTGCAGAAAATCTTGATTCAAGCGTAATGGCCGCTTATCTTTACGAAACAAGTAAGCTTTTCAGTAAGTTCTACCAGAACTGCTCGATAATGAATGCTGAAGACAAAAAGCTTGCCGCAGCCCGTCTTTACCTTGCAGAATGTACTTTGCAGGTAATGAAAAATGCAATGAATCTTGTACTTGTGCCATATCTTGAGAGGATGTGAGAGAAGCAGATGTCCAGAAATGGACATCGACTTCTTGATGAATAGCAAGCCGTTAAGAAAAATGCACCGCATTTTTTAGGCTTACCAACTGGAGAAAAGACAATGTTAACTTCTAGTAGAATGAACGGCCTTCACCCTTATGTTCCGGGTGAACAGCCTAAAGACAGAGACTATATAAAAATTAATGCAAACGAAAATCCTTATCCGCCATGCCCTGAAGTTCAGCAGGCGGTAATTGATTTTGTCCAGAAGCATCCGGAAAAGCTTGGAGTTTATCCTGACCCTGATTCAAACGAGCTTCACGCGGCAATTGCAGACATGCTTAATAAAACAGGCGGAGTTCTCTGCCGTGCAAAGGTAAAGGGCGGGGAAGTAAGTCCTTCCGGCGAAGATAAAATTCCTTTTACCGTCACGCCAGAAATGATTTACAGCGGAAACGGCAGTGATGAAGTTCTTTCTTTTGTATTTTATGCTTTTTTTGACTCTTCAAAGAAGTTTGTAATGCCTCAGTTTACTTACAGCTTTTATCCGGTTTATGCAGGCTTTTACAATATTCCAATGGATAATGTTCCCCTGCGGGCTGACTGGACCCTGGACACAGATGAAATGCTTAAGCGTGCCAGAGATAACAGGGGCGGAATTATTTTTGCAAACCCTAACGCTCCTACAGGCCTGGGACTTACCCGCGAACAGGTTCGCCAGATGCTCAAAGTTGCTTCATCAGATGAAATTTTTATTGTAGACGAAGCCTATGTTGATTTTGGCGGTCAATCCTGCATTCCTCTTCTTGCTGAATTCAAAAATCTTGTAATTGTAAGAACCTTTTCTAAGAGCCTTTGCGGGGCAGGGCAGCGCCTTGGCTATATTGTTGCAAATCCTGAGCTTGTAAACGTGGTTACAACCGTAAAAAACAGCGTAAATCACTTCCCGATTGATGCCCTTTCTCAGGTTAGCGGAAAAGCTGCCTGTCTTAATCCTGCTTACTACGCAGAATGTGCAAAAAAAGTTGCGGATGAACGCGACTCGTTTTATAATTTTCTTAAAGAAAAAGGTTTCTACGTTTTAAAATCTCAGACAAACTTCCTGTTTGCAAAAAAAGACGGAATTGCCGGAAGCGAGCTTTACAAAAAAGTAAAGGAAGAAGGCATTCTTATCCGTCATTTTAATACAGCTGGAATTGAAGATTTTGTGCGTATTACAATCGGAACCAGAGAACAGATGGAGAAATTAAAAAACGCAATTGAAAAAATCTGCTTTTAAAAAACAGAAACTCAAAAATCTTTCGGAAGTTCAGGCTTCTGTAATAAAGGATTTCATATTTGAAGCCGGATATCAGGTTAAGTTTTTAACAGGTACTCCGGGCTACCTTAAGGAAATTCCTTTATTATTCAAGGATTCTGATATTACGATTATTGATGTTGCTGAGGATTTCACTCCGCTTTCTCCATTTTTATCAATTCTTTCGCATTTTAAAGTCAGCGATTCAATTCTTGATGATTACTGCTATTTCCCCCAGAAAAAAACTTTCAGAACTTTTCTGCGGACAGGAACTGCGGAACTTCGTCATGATATTTTTGTTCTGGACGACATCAATTTTGAAAAGAAGACCCTCCGTCAGACTATAATTTCCCTGCTGGAAGAGCTTTCGGAAGGTCACTTCCTGGTTTTAAATGCCCAGCAGCTTTGTGAAGAGGCTGCTGATATCCTTCATGATATTGAAAATGCCAACATTAAGGCTTCAATCACTTTCTGTATCGATTCTCTGGATGAGGATAATTCAATTGCCCCTCTAAAGGCCTTTTTTAATGAGCACAGAAATGATTTGAACTTCCTCAATATCAGTGATGAAAGTGACCGTACTCTGACTTCAGATTATATCAAATCAAAATTTGACCGTGAATTTTCATATTCTGAAATTATGGATATCTTCCGCAATAACAGATTTTTCCTTTCAATAAGTGAAAATAAAAAATTTGCGGATATTTTTATCAAATCAAAGAGGAATCTGACCTATTTTCCTGAGCAGCTGAGGGGCATAAATAAAGAAATCGGACTTGCATATTTTTACGCCGGTGAAGCTGATGAATCAATCCTTTATTTGAACAATGTAATTGAAACCTCAAAGAATGACTGTACAGCTGCCGAGGTTTATCTTTATCTTTCAAAGGTATTTTTATACAAGCGAAATTTACGACAGGCTTTAAAGTATTCCCTTCTTGCCCAGCAGGTTTGTGATGCAATCGGATACAAAGAGCTTTATCCGATTGCCGTGATGATGCAGTATCTTACTACCGAGTGCTATGACGGTGTGAGTGCAATGGAGCTTTACCGCAATGCCCTTGATGTGCTTAAAAAAGCCGGTTATACAGTAAACTTTATTTATACAACAAATCAGGTGGCCTTCTTTGTTGCGGCAGATACAAAGTGGAAGGATATGATTCTTTCTGCCCTTGATGAAGCACTTGCTCTTGCAAAAGAGATAGGGGATATTCCTGAAATTGCCGCTACAACTCATCTTGAGGCAGTAATTTATTCTAACCTTGGAGAAAAAGAGCAGGCAAAGCTTTTATATAATGAAAGTAACAAGCTGAGGACTCAAATTGGCGAGCTTCCTCCTCTTTTGAAAATCAGAAACGGACTTTATTATGAGGCTATGTTCAGGGCTGATTATTATGAAGCCTACACCCTTATTAATTCAATCATTTCCAGACTTTATGAAATTACTGATTATTCGCTGATTGTTACTACGATAAAAAACTGTGCCTTTGCATATTTCTTTGGCAGGCATTTTGATAAGGCTTACGAGCTTTTATCTCAGATTTTAAAATTTCTTCATATCATTGAATCAAAAGAAAATACATTTTATTCGGATCTTCCTACCCCGGGAGATTTAATTCTTTATAAGGCTTATATAGAGTTTGATAACGGGGATTATGTTCACGCAAAAAATAACTGCAGCAATCTTCTTAAGGTTTATAAGGAACTTTCTGATGTAGAAAAACCTTTTTTACATTTTCTCCAGTCTGTAATTTTCCTTTCTGAAGGAAATATAAAGCTTTCTGAAGAGGCCTTTGAAGAGGCTGCTACTGCTTATGAGCAGATTTTTGTGACCCAGCAGTACAGAATTACCTTCATGTATTATGAATATGCCTGTACTTTAAAGCGTTTCGGTTATTTTGATAAGTCCCTTACATATATGCAGAAGGGCTTTTCCATAGCACTGAATAATAAGTTTACCTTCTATACAAAAAACAAGACATCCATGACTCCGGAAGAGTATATCAGGGGGGGAATCGATTTTGAACCTCTGAACCTGAACATGGAATATCTTGAAGAGAAGATTGAAAAAGAATCACTTTTAAATCAGCTTCACAACAGAATTTATGAATATCAGTTCTTAAACAAGATTATGACCTTTGGTGCTGAAGCGGCAAATCTTGATGAATATTTAACTCCCGTCGTTCATCTTTTGATGGATTACATTCTCGCAGACAGTATTTATATTGCAGAAAGGACTGAAAGCGGCTGGAGGACTATTGCCTGTTCTGCCGGAAATGACGGGGCAGAAATATATCCGTCCCGCTGGGGAGAGCTTTATTTAAAAAGTATAGAAGAGAGAACTCCCTTTTTTATTTATGATAATCTTTTCCATCAGTATTTCAGAAATATTTCAAGATTTGATTTTATTGGCGGAATTATCATAATTCCAAGCCGTCATGCCCAGTTTTCTATGGAAATGCAGAATGTTTTGAATCTGGCGATTACGAACATTCAGGCTCAGATTGTAATGATTAAGCAGGAAGAACATCTTCTCTATCTTTCATCAACTGATCTGCTTTCGATGCTTAAAAACAGAAGGGCTTTGCAGGAATTTATTTCAAACGAATCTGAAAAGCTGCAGCGCTATACTCCCCGCCGCCGCTTTACACTTGTTGAGTCTATTGCCTTTATCGATCTGGATAATTTTAAATATTATAACGATCATTTCGGACATGAAGCAGGAGACCTTTTGATTGCCTGCTTTGCAAAGCTTCTTAAAAAAATCTGCCGTGCTGTAGATTTTGTGAGTCGTTTTGGCGGAGACGAATTTGTTGTGGTTATGACAGATACGACTTCTGAAAACGGAAAGATTATGGCTTCAAGGCTTTTCCAGGGACTGAAGGAAGAAAATTTCTTTATTCCAGAGCTGGAAAAGCTTTTAGGCGGCAGCCTGGAAATCCCTGAATCACAATATCTTGGTTTTAGTATGGGACTTTGTTCAAATCTTGATATTCCGGAGCATCACGACCTTGCAACAGTTATGATGAATGCAGATCATGCTCTTTACTATGCAAAAAAGCACATGAAGGGTTCTGTTGCTTTATGGAAGGATGTTGTGGAACTTGAAAAAGAGGAAGAAAACTAATATAAAATCAAACAAAAAATAAAGGAATTGCATTATGAAATTTTTAGTATTGAGCGATTTGCATGCAAACAATTCAATCCTGGACAAAATGGACGAACAGTTTTCTAAGGCTGACGGCGTTATTTTTGCAGGTGATTTTGCTGAATGCTTTAAGCCTGAAACCGGTAAGGCGGCCCTGGAAGCTTTGTGCAGAAAGCATGATTCGATTTTTGCCGTACTGGGAAACTGTGATGAGCCTGAATTCATAGAAGAACTGGAAGAACAGGACATCTGTATTGAACGAAGCCTTGTTTTTCATGAAGGTCTTGCTTTTGCCGGAAGTGGCGGAGGAACTTACTTTACGGGAAAAACTGCAAATGAGCGCCAGGAAAATGAGATTTTAAGTGATTTTAATATTGTGGAAAATTCTGTAAAGGATACCGGCGATGCTTCTTTGTGGAAGAGCCTTATTCTTGTAAGTCACAATCCCCCTAAAGATACAAAATGTGATGCTGTAAATGCAGAACTTCATGCGGGAAGCCAGCTTTTTACAGATTTTATCAAAGAAAATCAGCCTCTTGCCGTAATCTGCGGACATATTCACGAAGGCCGGGCAATCGATAAAATCGGGGAAAGTGTGGTAATTAACCCGGGACCTCTACTGGAATCAAATTATGCCTGGCTCGAAGTTGAAAAAAAAGACGGAGAGTGGAAGGTTATAGACGCAAGACTTTGTAAAGTAGAATAGATTTTTATTATTCTTCAGCCTCTTGCTGAGAGTCTTCTTTTACTGTGCAGGCAATCCTGAATCCAAAGTAATTATAACATTCGTTAGGATCAAAGCTGTAGCGGTCGCCGCAATAACAGAAAAGTGTGTATTCTGAAAAGCTGCCGCCACGGCTGATTCTTTCATAGCCCACCTTTTTGCCGTAAGGCTCTTCATCGCTATAAGCTCCATACCAGTCCCAGCAGAATTCAAGTGCGTTTCCGCTCATGTCATAAATTCCGGCGCTGTTTGCATTACCCGTTCCCGGAAGAGAAATATTTTCAGGGTCAAAAGGAAGTCCTGCTGTTCCTACTGTATGGGTTTGTGAGGCATTGGCAGAAATCCATGAGTACAAAAGCTCTTCATCCGGATCTCCGCTGCCTATAGCTCCGCTTACAGTGTTTCCTGTCTGAAATCCTCTTCTTGTGCGTCTTGCCGCATATTCCCATTCAGCCTCAGAAGGAAGTCTGAAGCCGTCATTATTCCAAAGACATTCTGCAAGGTCACAGGCAGCTGTATCACTTGAATCCCTCAAAACATTTCCTTCATAAACATAACAGGGATTTCTGTTCTGCAGCTCGCTGAGGGCATTGCACCAGACTATTGCATCATACCAGCATATCATTGTTACAGGCTGATTTGAATTTTCTTCATTGGGGATTGCTGCCCTTCTTCCAGAGGAGCCGGGCTGTCCGGGATTTGCAAAATTATATCCGAGCTTTTCTGCCTGAGTCCTTACCTCATACCAGAGGGCATAAGTTGTTTCGTATTTATTGATTGAAAAAGGGGAAAGCTCACGCACAACCACATATGACTGTGTATCCTGTCCCTGAACGAAGGTTAGAGTAGATTTAAATGTCACAAGGCTTATCGGAGTAAAGGCCGTTAGTGTTGCACAGCACAAAGCCAACAGCAGAATGACAAAACTTTTTTTCATACTTTTCTTAATTTTACAACCTTTTTATAAAAAGTGCAAAGACAGCATAAAAAATAGATAAAAATCATAAAAAAACAAAAAAATTCACAAATTTTTGAAGAAATTTAAAAAACATTGCCGGAATTTGAATTTCAGGGGGACTTTATAGGTGTAAGGAAAAAGTCTGGAGGATAAAAAAATTGAAAAAAGTATTATGCCTGCTGCTTCTGCTCATTTTCTGGCATTCGGTATGGGGACTTGGCGGAGAAAAATATTACAGCTGGGATTTTTCTGACTGTGATGTAAAGGATGTGCTCTTTGCGGTTTCTATGGATACCGGGGTTCCTATTCTTGCTGATGACACAGTGAGCGGAAAATGTGACCTTCGTTTTATCGGTAATGATTTTTCAAAGGCTTTTGATGCTTTCCTGGAAAGCTGCCGCCTTTATGCGGATAAGAGCGGTGAAGTCTGGAAGGTGAGCCGGGTTCGTGTGACCGTAGAAAATTCTCTTTACACTATTGATGCTTATGACGTAAGTCCTGTTACTCTTCTTGAAAAGCTTAGCGGAAAGACAGATGCAGTTATTACTTATGATTCCCTTCCATCTTCAAAGATGAGCATACATTTTAAGGGACTTAGTCTTACAGAGCTGATGAACAGTCTTGCACGCAGCTTTGGTGCCTATGAATCGGTAAAAAGTGAGAAGGGCTTCCATTTTGTAAGGAAAAATGAAAATCAGCTGAGACATGGCGGAACGGACGGCTTTGTGCGCATTACGAGAAACGTTTCCGGCGGATTTGACGTGGATGTGCGGGAGGGAACTTTTCTGGAGGTGCTTGACCGTCTTTTTTATATCGCGGACGAAGGGGAAGGGAGTTTTTGCCTTTTTTCTAACGGGGAAACAAAGCTTTTGAGGACTGTTTTTTCCGGCAGGGATTTTGAAGATACTCTTGAAAAGCTTTGCAGTCAGAACGGGTTTAAATGTGTATTAAGTGACGGAATATATTACTTTGCAGGGGATTCAAATGCAAAAATGGACCTGGTTCACGGTAAGCGTAACTGGGAGCGTTTTGATTTGAAATATTCAAAGGCAGATACTTTTATTGCCCTCGCAACCCGTCAGCTGGGAAAGCTTGAAAATTTTTGTCTGCCGGATAAGAGCGGTTTTTATGCCTTTGTAAATACAGAAGAAAAAGCCCTGATAGAAAAACTTGTGGAAGATTCTGATAAGAAGCTGCTGACCCATCTTGTAAACCTTAAATATTTAAAACCGGATGAGTTTTTAAAGCATCTTCCTCCCGATTTTAACCGGGAAAGTTTTTCTCTTGCGGATGATAATTCCTGCCTTTACTTTACAGGCAGTCAGAATGCTTATGAAAGTCTCTGCTCTCAGCTGATTTTATGTGACCGCCCGGTTCAGAGAATCAGTTATGATCTTTTGATTCTGCAGTATGACGAGGGTATGCAGAATTCCTGGACGCCTGTTTTTTCTGCGGAAAAAATGTCAATGGGAGACCGTACCTCAGCATCAGCAATTCTTGGAAACGTAATGAATCTGAACATGAATGTTGTCGGAGTTTTCGGAATGAATTTTGCCGCCAGTCTTCAGGCTTCAATTGAAGAAAATAAAACAAAGGTTTTTGCAGATACAAGCCTTCATGGGGTGAACGGAAAGAAAATCAATTTTCAAAGTACAAATACCTACCGCTATCGTGACAACAATCTGGATCCGGAAACAGGCAAGCCTGTTTATTCTGGTGTTACCAGGGAAATTACTTCAGGAATAAAGCTTGAGGTTCTGGGCTGGGTTAGCGGTGACGGAATGATTACAAGCTCTGTTACGGCAAGTCTTTCACGACAGGGAACAGATACTTCTTCTTCAACCGGAAATCCGCCTCCAACAAGTGAAAAAATTGTAACGACTGAAGTCCGCGGAAAGAGCGGCGAACCTGTGGTTTTGAGCGGACTGGTCCAGAATCAGGAAAGTAAAGAAGAAAAAAGAACGCCTTTTATTTCAAAAATTCCATTGATAGGAAGGCTCTTCAAAAGCAGTGCAAAAATAAGTGAAAAAAGCCAGATGGTTATTTATCTTGTGCCGCATCTTGAGGGCTATGAAAAGAAAAGCAGGCTTTATGACCGGGAGTGGGCAGCCAGAAAACTGCTGGAAATTGAAAGATGATAGAGCAAGGGGGCTTTAATTATGAAGGATTTTAAATTCAGACTGACACCTGCCTACTGTCTGTACAATGGTGTCGCAGTAATCGAACAGAAGGGAACCCAAATCAGGTTTTTGATTGAAAACGACAGGGATTTGATTTTACAGCAGAGGCTTAAAAATGCATTCGATTCTTTTCTGGAATCGGTAACAAAGCAGAAAGACTGTCCTGAAATTTACAGAAGGCTTCCTCTTGTTGAATTTGAAAGGGGGAGCAGAAAGTCTTTACGGAAAATTGTCTCTGAGCTTTATCAGGCGGATTCTTTTTCTCCTGCCGGTGAGGCGAAATCTTCTGAAGCGGCTCTTTCTGCAGATAAGGAAGCTGCTGCAGTTCTTCTTCTGGATAAACTTCTGGAAGACGGACGGACAAAAAAGGCTACTGATATTCATATTGAAAATAATGTTGTCCGATATCGTGTTTTTGGGCGGATTGAGAAGGGGATGGAGCTTATTTCTGAGCGCGCAGAAGAGCTTGTCCAGAGAATCAAACTTCTTTCCGGTATGAATGTGCTTGAAAAAAACAGAAGTCAGGACGGACATTTTATATATGGAAGAAATAATCCGCTTTTTGTAAGGGCCTCTACAATGTGCGTAATTTCCAGCGGCATGCAGACTACAGAATCTCTTGTGCTGAGGCTTTTAGACAGCAGCCGTATTCCTCTTAATCTTGAAAAGCTGGGCTTTAATTCTTTTCAGCTGGAAAAGCTTGAAAAATTGTGCGGGCTGAAAAACGGTTTAGTTCTTGTTACAGGAGCGACAGGAAGCGGAAAGTCAACAACGGCTGCTTCAATCCTTATGGAAATTGTGAGGTTACGGGGCGGAGGCGTAAAAATAATTTCGCTGGAGGATCCCCCTGAATATGTGATTCCCGGTGTCTGCCAGATCCGCCTTGATGAAAAAGTAGAGAACAGTTTTGACAATGCCCTGAAGCACCTTTTCAGACAGGATCCTGATGTAATTATGATTGGGGAAATAAGGGATGAAAAAACTGCCAGAACGGCTGTACGGGCCGCTCTTACGGGGCACCTTGTTTTTGGAACGGTACACTCCTCTAGTGCCGGCGCCAGCTTTCTTCGTCTTAAAGATCTGGGGGCTGATGAAAAGGTGCTTGCTTCGGTTCTAAAAGGGGTAATCTGTCAGGAGCTTGAATATGATGAAAAGCTCAGAGAGGTTTCTCTTCTTGCTGATCTTGCTCTTCCGTCATTTGACTTTTCGATTCTGGCAGATAAGGCCCTGACTGAAAAAGGACTGGAAGAACTCTTTAATCATTATGAAAACTACGGGGATGCCGTTTTACGTTCTGTTGAAAAACTCAGGAACAGAGTTCTTCCAGTTATCAATCATAAAAAATCAGAAAAGAAAGGAGCCGGCTATGTTTGATAAAAATATGCACCGCTTTCTTAAGATTCTGCATCATCTTTATGCTGAACAGGGAATGGGGCTGACTGATTGCCTTGAGATTATCGGGAAGATGAAGAAGTCAAAACCTTTGAGTAAGGCGGCTTTATATCTGGAAGGAGAATTGAAGAGGGGAAACAGGCTTTCCAATGCCCTCAGAACCTGCCCTTATGTTAATTTTGACACTTTAACGGTAGCTTTTGTGGATTTTTCACAGAGAACCGGAAATTTGAGTGAAAGTCTTGGATTTTTGAAGGAAAGATGTGAGAGAAAAGAAAAGGCAGCTTCCAGGGTATTTGAAGCTTCCATCTATCCTGTATTTGTAATTCTTTTAAGTATTTTTGTATCTGCCCTGATGATTTTTTACGCGAAGTCTCTTCTGGGAGAAAATTTCGTAAAAACTTCGCTTATCAGGACTCTTTTTTATGATTTATCTTTTCTTTTTGCTTTTTGCGGACTTATGGTCTGGGTGTTAAAAAGAAATCTTTCTGACAGTCCTTTATATGAAGCCTTTCTTTCCACCGGTTTTTTAATCCGCTATGGAGTAAATACCTCTGTGGCTCTTGGACTTGGCGCAAATATTCTTGGACTGGAAACGAAAGCCGGGCAGTCTTTTTTGAAGGCGCGTCGGAGGATGGAAGACGGAATAGAACTTGATAAGGCTTTTTGCGGTGAAAAAAGAGGAATTGGAAATTATAGCAGGGAAATTCAGGAGGCATTTTACTATGCCGGGAAATCAGGAGGAAAAAATGATGTGTTTGAAAGAATTGCGGGGATTCTTGGAAAGAAGCTTGAAAGAAAAACCGCCTTATTACTTTCGCTGGTAGAACCGGTCTTTGTTGGAGGAACCGGAATCTTTTTGATTCTACTTATGGCTAACTTTTTGATGCCGGTTATAAATGGACTAAATCTGGTCTAAGGGAGGAATTTTCATGAAATCAAAAAAGAAGGAAATAAAAAATGCGAAGAATAAAAAAACAAAGAAAAAACTGCTTGAAGCAGAAGCTTTTACCTTTGTCGAGACGCTTGCAGTCCTTGCAATCGGGGCAATTATTACGGCAGGCAGCAGTATGTCGGCAACAAGACTTATCAGCCTTGCAAGAAAAACGGCGGCAAAAAATCAAATCAGCCAGTATTCACAGGCCCTGCAAAGCTACTTCCTTGATTGCGGAAGATTTCCGACGACGGAGCAGGGAATCGATGCGCTTTGGACAAAGCCGGACTTGTATCCAGTTCCTGAAAACTGGAAAGGGCCTTACCTCGACCGCAAACCGGGAAAAGACCCCTGGGGTGGAAATTTTGACTATATCAGCGCTGAAAGTTCAGCCTTGCCGTCAGAGGTTTGTGAGAATCTGCCCTATGTACTTTTATGCTATGGGGCGGACGGGAAAAAAGGCGGCAGCGGCGAAGGAGAAGATATTGTTTCCTGGGAATAAATTTATAAATACAGCAGTAATGACAGCTCTTGTTATCTGTTTTGCCCTCTATTTTACAACTGCAAGATCAAAGGCGGCTGGAGAAGTTATGAGATGGCAGAAAGAAGCTTCTTTTGAAAGATGCAGACTTGAATTGGATAACCAGAATGAACTTTCGGATATTAGTGAAATCAAGATAAGCCGGCTGCCATGAAATTTACAAATGTAATCATAAGTTTTTTATTTTATGCATTTTTCTCTATTGAATCTGTTCAGGCTCTTAAGGGCCTTTCCAGGATGGAGCAGAAAAGGGATTCCTTCAAAAATGAGGTCTTGTGCACGCGTTTTCTTTCTCAGAGTTTTAAAAATACCTGCATGAATTGTGGATTTGAAAATCTTTCTGAATGGAAGAAATGCTGCCGGGTCTTGTGGAAGCTGGACTACATTGATTTCAGAGAGGGGGAAGAATTTTTGTGCGGAGTGTGGACTTATGATTGCAGACGCTATGAGGTTTATTTTCGAAAAAATAAAGTGGAGTGAAAATGGAATTAAAAAAGAACCTGATCCGGAAAAAAGATTATGAACGCTATTCTGTAAGGCTTCCCTTTCGTGTTTTTTTGAGCCGGAAAACAAACCGCAGCCGTTTTATGTTCGGTGAACTTGAGAAAATGCATCCCTGTTTTTCAGATGAGTGCACTTTTGACTCAAAAATAAAAGTCGGAAGAAGAGGCCTTGTTTCTGATGTTGTTGTGATGAACAGCCTGAAACTTTCTGAATATAAAACGAAATATCTTGGGAAAAAGCTTTTTCTTGAAGGAAATCCGGAAAAATGCGTATTCAAAAAGAAAGAAATAAAGACCCCGCTTTCTGCAGCTCTGATTTTATTTGCAGTGCTTGTGACTTTGATTTTTACAGGAAGAAATCAGCTTCAGACTGTGAAAAATGAAACTTTTGTCAGAGGGGAAAAGGAAGCTGCCGGAGAAGAAAAAATTTCTTCTTTTGAAAGTGATATTCAGACTGGAAAATTTCCGGGGGAACTAACGGACAGCTTTCTTTCAATTATTGAAGCAGAAAGTGCATTTTTGAGCGGGCTTGAATGGACTTGTGACGGTATGAATGAAAGCTTTTTTGCTTCCGCTGCTTATATTCATCCTGACCGTTTATTGAAGACTGCTGAAATTGAACTTTCTGCGGTGACTTACAGGAAAAACGTGCCTTATTTTACGGCTAAAGGAAAATGCAGAGTGAGGAAATCGAATATGAATCAAACTGAAATTGTATGGACAAATGGTAAAACCGGGATTTTTGATGCGGATGAAGAAGTTTATGCAGAGCTTAGAAATATTATCGGGCGTTTCGGGGCAGAATTTCTGGAAGAAAACTTCAATCCCTGGAAAATCCGTTTTATTTTGAAAAATGCCACACTTAATGAAACAGAATCTCTTATTTCTGAAATGGCAGCTTTTATTTTGAAAACCGGAATAGCAATAAGGCGACTTGTAATAAGAAAGGGCGGCTTTGATGACTTTGAGCTTGAAATCGAGACCGCGCCTGAGCTCGAACCTTTTATGGGAGTAAACCTGAGCATACTGGAAAAGCGTTTCAGACTTTTCGGACTGAAAAATAAAAGTGAAAAGGTTCAGTCATATCAGATTGCTGTTGAAAAAAAGACTCCTGCAAAAGAAAAGAGTCTTCCTGTCGGGCAAAGTCTGAAAAAAATAGGGGAGATCCAGCATAAGGACGGAAGTTTTGTGGTTTATTTCAAAAATCAGCAGGGAAAAATTATAAGTGAAGTGGGGAACTGACATGAAAAAGATTATTTTACCTGCTCTTTCATTTATTTTATCTTTTCTGCTCTTTTCGTGTGCTTCAAATCCTCGTTTTAAAGGAAGCGGTGATTTTTGCGGCATGGTAGTTGACGAACAAAATCAGCCTGTAAATGAGTACCTGATAAACTGCCGGCGGGACGGTGTCATTTTTGGTAGTGCGCTTACAAATCAAAGCGGAATTTTTGTAATTCAGAATCTTCCTGCCGGTAAATACAGCCTGGATGGTCAAAAGGAAAATTATTCGGATATAAAAAATCTGAAAGTTGACTTTTGCTTTAGGGATAAGTTTTTCTGCTGTTCTGTTTTTTCACCAGACGGAATGTTTGAGCATCTGAGAAGCCTGATAAAAATAGAAGATTATGATACAGCCCTGAAAGAGCTGGAATTGTTACGGTGCAGAAAGGATTCCTGTGTTGCAAAAATTTGTCTCTGTTATCAGGCCTGGCTTTATGCCTTAAAGAAGGATAGAAAGATGACTTTTCTATTTTTGAAAAAGATCAGGAAATCGAAAGATTCTGATTTTGACAAATTCGCAGACAAAATGGAGGTGCTTTTGAATGGAAAGAATGATGAAGAAATGTAGTTTGTCAGGAAAAATCGTTATGAGCTTTTTTCTTTTGATTATGCTTTTGCTTTTGCCGGTATCCTGTTCATCAAACCTTGGAATTAATGCCTTTGAAAAACAAAGGGTGCCATATGCTCTGACTGCAAAAATGGTGACGGAAAGCTCAAACGTTTATGAAGTGGCAGGAATTGATTTCAGTTTTTTGAATCGGAGCGGGAAAGGCGTCAAATCCTTTACTATGGTCTTTTTTATGTACGATGAGGATGGAAATCCACCGGGAATCGGTAATAACGGCGTAAAGCTTGAAATCCAAGTCGATGTTGCAGCCGGCGAATGTGAAGAAGATCTTATCAGTATGGATCGTTTTTTATATGAAATCCCTGATAGTCCTTATCAGCTGGATTATCTTTATGTGAGCCGCATCCTTTACGAGGACGGCTCTGAATGGAGTGACCCTTATGGCATGTATGCAATTAACTAGAAAAGTCTTTCTTTTTGCAACCGGCTTTTTCATCTTTCTGCTTCTTTTTTCCTGTTCTGCTTTGACTGGGATTTTTGATTATGAAAGGGGAGAACCCCTTGTCATAAAAAAGGAAGCTTCCCCTCCTGTTGTTGAAGAACCTGAGCCTTCTGCCATTACTCCACCTTCCCAGCCTGCTGTGAAGGAACGTCTGTGGACGATTCTGCTTTACATGTGTGCAGATAATGATCTTGAAGCTTCGGCTATGGAGGATTTATGTGAAATGGAGTTTTCTTCCCTGGATACACAGGCTGTTACCCTTCTTGTTCTCTTAGACAGGAGTCCTTCATACGACACTTCTTATGATAACTGGTATGGAAGCAGGCTGTATAAGGTTCAGAGCGGGCGGACGGCTGATTCCAGATTTTTGATTTCACAGGAAATTGAATGCCGGGATCTGGGACTTGAAGTCGGGAAGGAAACAGAGCTTGATATGTCTTCAAGTTATGTGCTTTCTTCAAGCCTTGCTTATGCCAGAAAAAAGTTTCCTGCAAATAATTATGGACTTATTATCTGGGGACATGGAACCGGCTGGAGGAGCGGGGATTTGACTAAGCCTGAAGAATCTGGTTTTGATACCGGATTATTCAAGGGCTTTGCCTATGACGGAAGTTCGGAAACTTATATGACGCTTTATCAGACTGGGCAGGGAATTAAGGCCGGTTTAAACGGTATGAAACTTGATTTTCTGGGATTTGATACCTGCTATGGGGCAGAATTAGAGGTTTTATACGAGCTTAAAGATTATGCAAAAATCTGCGTTGGCTCTGAAGGTTTGATTTCTTCAAGCGGATGGAATTACCAGGAGCTTTTTACTTTATTTGAAGAATCAGAAAAAAGCCCTTCTGATTTAAGTTCCGCAGTTATAAATCAGTTTAAAAATCAATATGCCTATAAAACCGGAGCTTCTGTAGTCTGCCTTGATATGGAAAATGTGCAGCCATTTTTTGATGCCTGTAATTCTTTCTGGGGAGCATGTGCCCTTAAAATTGACAGCCGTAAAGTTCGTGATGATCTGATGGGGCTTTTATATTCGTCATCATCCTGCCCTGTAAAACGCTATAGCTATGGAACTGGCGGAAGTGATATTTACCTTGATCTTCCTTCTATGCTGACGGCTCTAAATGCTTATTTTTCGACAGCTGAAATTACAGAAAAGTATGAAGCTTTTACCGGGGCAAAAGATGCTTTTATTAAAGAAAACTGGGCTTCTGACGGAAGCAGCGGGGGAGTCGGGATTTATTTTTCGACTTTGAGTGACAGTGCAAATCTTTCTGTCAGTCATCCAGCGGCCTATAAAAAGGGGGCCTGTGCAGATCAGATTGCTTTTGTAAATGACTGTGAGGGCTATGTGCCGGCTCAGAATGATGGAAAAAGTTTTTTGACAAAGCTTTTTTATACTCAATTCTAAAAAAAAGGTGAAATATGAAAAAAATAAGGAAAAGTTTTATTTTACTCTGCCTTCTTATGGCAGGTCTTTCAAATATTTATGCTAAAGGTGGTTCCGGCTCTGGAGGAAGCGGATCTTCCGGTTCCGGCGGAAGTTCGTCCTCTTCTTCCGGCAGTTCATCTTCCGGGGGCAGCTCTTCCTCATCAGGAGGCTCTTCTTCAGGTTCCTCTTCGTCATCATCAAGCTCTTCGTCATCATCAAGCTCTTCCTCTTCGTCAAGTTCTTCCTCCTCTTCTTCTGGCACAGGAAGTTCTTCATCTTCATCAAACGGCGGCTCGTCATCAGGCTCTGATTCCTCATCGTCTTCCTCAAATTCGACTTCTTCAAATTCTGCCGGCAATTGTCCTTCAACAATCGGTTATTCTGGTTATCCCGGAAGCGGCAGAAACACTGCAACAGGAGAAGGTTATGCAGCGCATTACAGCCCTCCTTCGAAAGCAGGTGTTACAGGTTCTGCTATGGACGGGCATATTTCTCCTGAGCAGGAGGCGGAAACTGCAGCTTCCTTATGTCTTGCAAATATTGCAACAATGGAAAATCAAATCAGTGAGATTAATGGAAAAATGGAAAATCTTAGTCCTGATGATCCTGCTTACAGCGCTCTTGCAAATGCGGCTGCAAAACTTTCCGCAGAAGTTGCCGCAATCCGCAGCTGGCAGGAAGAAAGTAAGAATGTGGCAGATATGCGAAATGTTCATTTTAAGGATACTGAGGTGGCAGGGGATCCTGTTCATATATTTACAGGAAATTTCCTTGCGGATTATGTTGATTTTAAGGCAAGAGACGGAATTACAGGCTTTGAAGTGAAGAGAAAATATTCTGCGGCTCATAGTGCCGAATCCTTTGGCAGCGGCTGGATATGTCCTTTTGATTCCAGAATCATCAGGGCAAGGCCGGATGATGTTATGGATTGCAGGGCTGACATAAATAAGGCGATTGAGCTTTGTGATAAGGGTATGGAATCTGCTTCAAAATATATTTCTACTTATGGAGACAGATTCCCTTCTGAGAAAATAAATCAGGCCTTTGAAAGAATGAAAGGCGAAAAAGAAAAATACGAAAAGCTGAAAGAGGCGATCGAAAAGCAGCTTGCGGAAAATGCGCTTATTGATGAATTGAACAGCTTTGTGACTTATGGGGATTATGGGGATAGAAGTCAGTTTAAGGGAGCCTTTAATCAGTTTATTTTTGTAAATGAAAAGGGAGATTCAATTCTCTTTCATTATGCCGGAGGCGGATTGTGGATTCCTTACGAAACTGCAGCGGCGCAAAAGATGACAGTTTACGGACTAAAAGAAAACGGCAGTCCTTCAGACAGCATTGATTGTCCGGGCGGATATAAAATTCTTTTTGCAAGCGGAGATCAGACCTTTTATTCAAAATACGGGCTTATGACAAAGAAAATCTGTCCCAATGGAAATGTTACAATTTTTGATTGCGGCGCAAAAAAAGATGGAAGTATAATCCTTCCAACCGGTGAACAACTTAGGGTAAGCCGAAACAATAATAATTTAATTGAAAGAATTGAAGGCAGTGTTTCTGGTTTTACAGAGTATGTCTATTCAGAAAAAAAACTTGTCTCAGTGCTTGATAATGAGGGAATCCGGGTAAACTTTTCCTATGACTCAAAAAATAATCTGAAAGAAATTCATAAGGCTGATGGAAAATCTGTAAAGCTTATATATGAGTTTAATTCAGCATTTCAAAAGGAAATGTGTGTCTGCGTTACTGATGAAAACGGCAATTCAGAATATTTTTCATATAATCCCGGTGCTGGTCAGGTTACTCATAGAACTGTTGACGGAGGAAGTGAAGTTTTTCGTTACAATAATAGGGGGGTAACAGTATATAAGCGGGCCGTAGACGGAACAGAAAGCTATTATTATCCAGATGAAAAAGGATGTATAGAAAGAAAAGTTGAAAACGGTCTTTCAAAAAATTATTCCTATGACAGTTCTTTTCGCATATCCGGTGTTACTTATGGAAGCGGAGGCTCTGAATCATATTCTTACAGCAGTAATGGTAAGGTATCAAAAATTACAGACAGTGACGGTTTTTCAAACAGCTGGAATTATGATTCAAGGGGAAATCTTACGGAAAGCTATTTTAATGAAAAAAGAATTTCTTCCTGCTCTTATTATTCCAACGGACTTTTGAAAAGTCTTGAGGAAAATTCAAAAAAAACGGAGTTTTCCTATAATCAGTTTGGTTATATAAGTTCAAAAACTACCCTTGCAGATGGAAAAAGCTTAAGTGAAAGCTGGGAATATGATTCAAAGTGCCGTGTATCAAAATATAGGGATATTTACGGGGTGGAAACAAAAATTACATATCCCGATTTATTTTCCAGAATCGAAATTTCCGGCAATCAGAAAAAGACTGAAAGACATTTTAACGAAAGGCTTTTTGAAATAGAAACTATTGAAACTGATTTGAAGAGCGGTATTTCCTATAAAAAAAATGTAGAGTATGACGGCCGGGGAAATCCCTTAAAAATCTGGATGAATGGAAAGTTACTTTGTGAATATGAATATATGCCGTCCGGGAAATTGAAGGCCTATAGTGTGCAGGGGGTTCGAACTGAATACCTTTATGATAATGCCGGCCGGATTCTGGAAGAAAAGCGTAAAATCCAAAATGGTGAAAAAAGCGGTCAAAAAAATATCCTCCCTGGGGAGTATATTATCTCTTCTGCTTCGTACAGAAAGAGCGGAAATAATCTTGTTGTAAATGTGATTAAAAATGGAAAAGCAATTCAATATATTTACAATAACAGGGGCTTTCTCATAAAGGAAAGTTTTCCGGGCGGGGCATATCGAATTTATTCCTATACGGCCTCGGGACGTCTTGAAAGTATAAGTGACAGCTGCATGAATCTTTACCGTCGTACATATTTTCGGGACGGAAGCTATTCTGATTCCCAGAAAAATTATCTGCAAAACTCACGGAAGCTGGACTTTTCTCAGAGGGGATTAATAAAGACTTCAAGAGATTTTATGGGAAATGAAACTTATTATAAATACGATTCCTTCTGCAATCTGCTGGAAGAAAGCTCCCCCGCCTGCCTGAAAAAATATACTTATGATAAATACAGTCGTCCATCTGGCTTTTCAATTATTGATTTTGACGGAAGCGTCTGTCTTGAAGAAGAGTACCTGTATAATTATGAGCAGAAATCTCTGCTTGAAAAATGCGGCGGCAAAAATAAGAGAACTCTTTTTTATGACTGCTGGGAGCGGCCTGTAAAAATAATCAGCGGGGAAGGCGAATTAAGTCTGGATTACGATGCTCTTGGAAACTGCATAAGGATTTTTGACGGAAAAAGGGAAGCTTTATATGAATACAGTCCTTTCGGTACTCTTGCTTCTAAGGTGATAAAGAGCGGGGAAGGTCGGGAACTCTACCGCATGGAAAGGTCATACAATCTTCTGGGAGCTTGTGTAAATGAGAATCAAATGGGAAATCCTGTCTTTTCCTGTGAATTTGATTCTGCCGGTCGTGTAAAACTTTTTGAAAATAACTTTGGTAACTCCTTTCAATATGATTATGATGATGATGGAAATATTAAGTCTTTAATTTCCGGCAGTGGTGGTAAAACTTCATTCAGTAAAAATTCATATGAGTTTTCTATTATTAACGGGGAAAAATCAAAATATTCCTATGTTTTTAATCCCTCTGGTAGTCTTTTGATGGAGGAATCTCCCCTGGGAAAGAAAAAACAGTATGAATATGACAGGAACGGAAGACTTATGTGGCAGACTGGCTTTTCCGGTAATAGGCAGCTTGTAAACAGAAACTATTCTGATGGAAGCTGTTCAATAGACTTTTATAATGGAGAAAAGTTTTTTATCAGAAAAAATCCTCTGGGTATGATACAAAAAATAGATTCTGATTTTTCTTCTGTTGAATATGAATATGACAGAGGGGGAAGACTTTCCTCTTTTCGTGATTTGAAGAATAATATTGAAGTTTTTTACGCTTATGATGATTATGGACGCTGTATTTCAAAAAAGACAAAAAACAATGAATTTTCATATTTATATAATTCTGAAGGACTTTTAAAAGAAATCAGCGAAGGTAATTCTTCTTTTTATGTTCAGTTTTTTTATGACGATTTGAAAAGGGAGGTATTAAGGCATTTTTCTAATGGTGTGGAGATAAAAAGCGCTTATAATGATAAAGGCTTAAAAAGCTTTTCCGAAAGCAGGGATTCTCTTGGAAATTTGATTTGTGCAGATTATATAATTTATGATGATAAAAACCGTATCCAGTATGTCTGTGATAAAAATTGTAATATAAAGCACTTTTCTTATGATAATAAAGGCCGTCTTCTTTCAGCGACATTTCCTTATAGTGAAGAGATTTGCCTGATGGCAAAAAAAGAAGTTTTGGATTGTGGACTTTATTTAAAATCTGAGCATCCGGACGGCAAAAATGTTAATTTTGAAGGTGAGGAAATTGCCGGTATCAACAGACTTTTGCAGACCGCGGGAAATTCTGCCAGAGTTCCCCAGATTCAGTATTCATGGATTGAAAAATATGACTACACGGCTACGGGTGCTGTAAAATCAGTGGAAAATCCCTTTGGAAAAATTAATTATGAGTATGATGCCTTCGGCCGTCTTATGAAAAAATACAGTTCAAATTCAAAAGATGAAGGTATGTCTTTTTTCTGGAATGAGGATAACTGCCTTGAAAAAATCTCCGGGAAAAATACAGAAGTTCTCCTTTCTTATGGGGCAATGCTGAGACCTGTCATAATAATCCAAAGAGACAAAATAAGTGGAAATGCCCTGTCTTTTGAATACAGATATGATGCTCTGGGAAGACGTATTTATGAAAAAACTGCTTCAGGTATGGAAACTGCCTTTTTGTATGACGGCAGTGGAAATAATCTCCTTATGGAAATACCCCTGCGCCAGAATGGAGTAAGTGATTTTTCGGGGCTTTATGCAGCAAATAATAATGCAGAAGGGGCTTATGATTTTTCCGGCTATTCAGAAGGGGAAGGTGTAAAGACCGGTATATTTGAAAATGCACATTCCGATGCCCGGGCCGGTTATAATCTGTCTGAAAAAGTAAAAAATACAGGCCGGATAAATGAAATCGAAAAATCTTTTCAGGAAGATAACAGAGTCTGCCTGTTTCTGAATCTTTGCGACGGCTCATCTGTTCGTTTTTATACAGGAAGCGGAGGGCTTTCTGATATTGATTTAGTAACTGCAGATTTCAGGGGAAATGCCACTGCTGTTTTTTCAGGCAGTTTGGAATGTTCTTCCTTAATGGAATATGATGTCTGGGGAAATACGATAAAATCAGGTGGAAATGAAAAATTCAGCGGGTCAACAGGCAAAAATCGTTCTGCATTTCTTTTTTACAATCTTTCCAGCCGGGATTATTGCCCGGAACTAAAATGCTTTACATCCATGGATGCCGCAAAAGACGGAGCAAACTGGTTTTCTTTCTGTTCCTGTGATCCTGTAAACTTTTATGATTCTACAGGTTTTACAAAAAACAGTCTTACAGATAAAGAAGCCTATGATTATGCCTGTGCAATTATCTCTTTAGCATATGAATTTTCGGTGATGAATTATTATACCGAAGGAAATTCATATTTCATTCCCTCATCCTTTGACTGTGCGGATGTTTCCTATGCAATGGACTGTCTCGCTTCTATGTATGCAGGGCTTGAAGCCAATTCGGAAAAAGCCGCTGCCTTCAGGTCTGCCTTTGCTAAAGGTGATGTAAAGGGTGCTGCCGCCGCTGTCTGTTCAAGTGATTTTTTCGGCGTTGATTCAAATGCCTTTATAAAGACTTCTGCCGGTTTTGACCGTGACCTTCTTGCAAATTTTAAGACCTATTTTAATGAACACGGAAATTATAAGGATGTTCCGGCTTATATTTCTGAAATGAGAAATCGTGCAGATGCCATCAGTGCTTTACGAAATCCCAATATTGTTACACCGGGAACAGTACTTGTCTGGGCTAAATCTGATAATCCTGCAGACAGGAATAAAAACTGGGAAGGGCATACTCTGACTGTTGTCGCCAGAACTTTTGATGATAAGGGGTATGTAACAGGCTTTGCATATATTGAAGGGCATACAGGTGGTGGTAAGACAAGAGTGGGATATATGAATATTACGACTGATTATGCTGTTTGTGATTATGACGGTAACGTTTATACAATTGATTCCTGGTGCGGAAATTTTCTTGGAACTTATAAAAGAAAGGGCGGGGAATATGTAAAAGCGGGCTGCGAAAAATAAGACGGGAAAAAATAGCAAAGAGGATGAAAAAAATGTAACCCTTTTTCATATTTTTAATTATATTAATAGATATAACACAGTGAGGTATTGATATGAACAAATATGTAAAACGAATTCTATCTTTTGCTGCTGCAGCTTTTGTTCTGACAGGACTTTTTGCGGCTCCAAATTCAGCTTCACAGGCACAGGCTTTGAGTGTTGTGGAAGCTTTTCAGACAACCTTCCGTTCTATAAGTGACACACTGCTTCCTGCAGTCGTAGAAGTTGACGTAACAGAAAAAAAGACTTACACAGATCCTTTCCAGGGATTCGCAAGTCCATTTGAATTCTTTTTTGGCCACCCGGAGCGTCCTGATTCTGGAAATGACAAAAAAGAAAAAAATGATGACGGTAAGCGCGAATATGAGCAGAAGGGACTTGGATCCGGCGTAATCGTAAGAAGAACCGGGGACACACTTTATGTTCTTACAAATAATCATGTTGCCGGTGCCGCTACAAAAATCAACATCAAACTTAATGACGGACGCTCTTTTGAGGCAAAGCTTGTAGGAAGTGATGAGAGAATTGACATTGCCCTTGTTTCCTTTGAAGCAAAGGATAAAACAATTCCTGTTGCAAAACTTGGCGATTCAGATTCTGTAATGCCTGGCGATATCTGTATGGCCTTTGGTGCTCCTTTGGGATATGCCCAGTCTGTAACTCAGGGTATTGTAAGTGCTACCGGCCGTTCAGAAGCCCACATGTCCAGCATCAGTGATTATATCCAGACAGATGCCGCAATTAACCAGGGAAACTCCGGCGGTCCTCTTGTAAATATTTATGGTGAAGTAATCGGAATTAATACATGGATTGCTTCCCAGTCAGGCGGTTCTCAGGGACTTGGATTTGCAATTCCTATCAATAATATTAAGAACTCTATTGATGCCTTTATTAAAGACGGAAAGATTACTTACGGCTGGGTAGGTGTAAGCCTGCTTGAACTTTCTGATGAATACAAAAAACAGCTTGGCGTTGAAGGTATTGACGGTGCCTTTGCCGCTCAGGTTTATTCTAATGCTCCTGCATTCAAGGGTGGACTTAAGCCTGGTGACTATATCGTAGAGCTGAACGGAAAGTCTGTAAAGAATGTAAGCCAGCTTGTCCGCGAGGTAGGAAGCCTTGCTGCGGGAAGCACTGCAACCTTTACTGTAATCCGCGGTGGAAAACGCCTTCCTATGATTAATGTTAAGGTTGAAGAACGCCTCAAGGATGTTTCTAATCTTAACAACAAGCTCTGGCCTGGCTTCATTGCCGCTCCTTTGACTGATGAAATCAAGGAAGACCTTAAGATTGATGACAAAAAACTCAAGGGTGTAATAGTAACCGGCGTTATGGAAAAATCTCCGGCTGCGGCACTCAGACTCCAGAACGGTGATGTAATTACTGCTGTAAACGGCAAGCCTGTAAAGGACCTTTCTGAGTTCTACAATGAACTTGCAAATGCCCAGAAATCTGTAAACTTTGATGTTTACTCAAACGGCGGAACGATTACTACAGGAACTTACAAGTTTTAGTCAGGGAAAACATTGCAGTTAAATGATTTCTGCAAAAATGGCGCGAAGGAGAAAAAGCTGGGACAAAAACACTCTGATTGTTGCGACCGCGTGAGCGGTCAATTATATAGTTACTTTGCAACAATCAGCGTGTAGCGCATTATTGCGCGGTTTTGAACCAGCTTTTGCGACTGGAAGCCATTTTTGCAGGTAAGGAAGATTAATAATACGTTTGCCTATAAAGGCGATTTTTACTATAATGCTTCCATGTATCGCTTATATGTAGAAAGACGTGCCGGCTTTGAGAATGAAGCCCGCCGCTATTTGTCTGAAATCAACAGTTTTTTGGGAATTTCCAGCGTTACTGGAGTTCGTTATTTCAACCGCTATGATGTTGAAAACGTGAGCGACGAAGTTGCAAAAATTGCTGCAACCCGCGTTTTTTCTGAACCGCAGAGCGACCTTTGTTTTGTCGAAAAGCTTGATGTGGCTGCTGACGAAACAGAAATTGTATGGGAATATCTTCCCGGCCAGTATGATCAGCGTGCTGACTCTGCTGAGCAGTGTATTTCTTTGCTGCGTGCAGGTCTTTCCGGCGTAAAAGTGAACTCAGAAGCTCCTGTAGTCCGCTGTGCAAAAATTGTTCTGCTTAAGGGTAAGGTGTCTGAAGCTGAAATTCAGAAGATTCAGAATTATCTTGTAAACCCTGTAGATTCACGCCTTACAGACGAGACAAAACCTGAAACTCTTAAAATGAACCTTGAAAATCCCGGCGACATTCCTGTCGTTACGGGATTTATTTCTTTTGATGACAAGGCTCTGGAAGACTACAGAAATAAAATGGGTCTTGCCATGGACCACGCCGACATTAAATTCCTGCAGGATTATTTTATCGGTGAAAAACGCGATCCAACCGAAACAGAAATCCGCGTACTCGATACATACTGGTCTGACCACTGCCGTCACACAACTTTCCTTACAGAACTTAAGGACATCAAAATTGAAGACGGCCCTTATGCTGACCTCTTCAAAAAATCTCTGGAAAATTACAAGGCTATGCGTACAGAAATGTATGCCGGCCGTACAGATAAACCTGTCTGCCTGATGGATATGGCTGTAATCGGAATGAAGTACCTGAAAAAGCATGGAAAGCTTGAGGATATGGAAGTTTCCGAAGAAAATAACGCCTGCTCGGTTTACATAGACGTACATTACACAGCTGATGAAAA
>ODAI012704808.1_pt1 | contig 25188 bp, 21 predicted proteins | sample 1539321 | NCBI WGS metagenome assembly ODAI01 (sample SAMN02144231, study PRJEB22623) | gut metagenome | biome: sheep rumen | host: Ovis aries | place: New Zealand
CCACCGCAAAAAAGAGACTCATGCTTTGAGTTTTTAAATTCAGAAGTATCATCTGCCACCGTAAAAAGAGCAAAGCTGTCCCTGTTGAATTCATCTTTCCTGTAGCGGTGCCCATAAGAATGAAGAAGATAAAATGCTTCTTTTTTAAAGACCCCACTTTTAAGTGATATTGTTTTGGGAACCCATTGCCCGTCAAAAGTCTTTAAGGTACCGGGGTTCATCATCTTTAGGTCCTGCACAATTTTTACGTCCGACAAATCAAATCTGGCTGTCTCTTCCCAAGATTCAGACCAATCAGAATTGTAGCGGCTTATTGTTAGAACAAGATAAGAAGCGTATTCTATTTTCCTTTCCTTACCAGAATTGATGATGAGCATTACCATATTTTTGCAAGAACAAGAGGTTCTAATTCCACACATAGTCTCGCTTGCAAGTTTTCTTCCATCCGCAGAATAGCTTGTAATTTCCGTAAAAGTATTATCATCATCCAAAAGTCTTTTCTTTACATTCCAGCTTAGCGAAAAGTCATCATTGAATTTTGGCTTTGCATAAAGGCTTTCCTTGTGAACCAAAACCTTTTTTTCCTTGCGCGTAGATTTTGCTGCATTTTCGTAAAAGGAAAAATAAGTCGCTTCAACAGTTGAAACTCCTCCAAAAGAAACATTCGTATTCATTGCACTTGCAAGAAGAATGTAAAAATTCTTCCGCAGTATAGGCTTTGAGGCATTTTCTTCACTCTTGCTCAAAATAAGCTTGCGGTCAAAGGCCTTCCCATAAGTTTGCCCCTGTTCTGTAAAGCCTATTTCTTCCGGCTTGTCAATGCAAGTATAGGTGTTGCCAATAAAGCGGGTAACATATTTTAAGGCACCGTATTCAGTAAGCGGGGCATTAAGCGAAAGAGAAAAAAGTTCTTCTCGCGTAAGAAGAGGTCTTTTTACAGCATAAAAAAGCGAAACCAAAAAAGATTTCTCTTCCTCGCTAAATTTTTTATCCAAGGGAGCAAGCTCCTTAATCAAGTACCATTCCTTTGCACTTTGCCACGTAGGACCTGAACCATGAGCCCTTAAGAGAGTTCTTAACGCTTCTTCTACAGAAAGTCCACCTTCCCTTTTTAAATCCTCTTCCGAAACTATATTGAACTTTGCCAAATCCCAAACTCGTCCGCAGTCAGCAAAAAAAGCTTCCTTCTTCTGGGCAAAGATGGAACTTAGAAAAATAAACAAGCCCAGCATCAAAATTAAAGGCCGGGCAGTCTTTCTTACAAAAACACTTTCACCATTTTTCATAAAACAAAGTTTACCACAATTATTTTTTTCACTCAACACAGGCAATCCGGTAGCCATAAAAATCAGCTTCCCTATTTATTCTTATGTAAAGAAATCGGAAATAAGTTTTGTGTGCAGCGGAAGTCAAAGACGGCTGAAAACCCGCATTGGAGCGGAACGAGCGAAGCGAGTTTAATTTCCTATTCCGCGACACCGCGGGTTTCTCAGACGTATTTGACTGGGAGCGGAACACAAAAATTATTTCCGTGTTTGTTATGCAAAGAAACCGCTACCAAGGAAATATTTTTTATGCTATACTCAAAGCAAGGAGTTAAATGTGGCTATGAATGAAAACAGAATCAAGCGAAACAACCTGCTTTCGCAAAAAGTTATCAAAGGCTTAGAATCTCGCGGCATGGCGGGATATTACGTTCAGACAAAAGAAGAGGCGCTTTCACTTGCACTCTCAATGATTCCAGAAGGAGCAACAGTCTCAAAGGGCGGCTCAATGAGCGTAAAAGAAATAGGCCTTTCCGAAGCACTTGCCAAGGGAAACTACAAGTTTACAGACAGAGACAACAGGGGACCCGATGCGGAAGACCCAAGAACAGCGGCACTTAAAGCTTACGATGCAGACGTATATCTTTGCAGTACAAACGCAATTACAGAAGACGGCGTACTTGTAAACATAGACGGCAACGCAAACAGAGTATCTGCACTGGCATTCGGTCCAAAGAAAGTAATCCTCATTGTAGGAATGAACAAAATTGCCCCGGACGTAGACAGCGCACTAAAGAGGGCAAGAAACGAAGCGGCACCAATAAACACCCAGCGCTTTGGCCTCAGCACCCCCTGCTGCAAAACAGGCTCCTGCATGAACTGCAAAAACCTAGACACAATCTGTTGCCAGTTCCTGATTACCCGCTATTCAAGGCACCCCGGCCGCATACACGTAATCCTCGTAAACGAAGCCATCGGTTTCTAAAAGAAGAACAAAAAATGGCAGGGCTTAAAACTACAGAAGCTTTTCGTATTCACAAACAGGAACCGGCTTACTGTAATAATAGCCCTGAATCGTCTCGCAGCCAAGGGAGCGCAACCTTTCAACCTGGCTCTTACTCTCCGCCCCTTCTGCAAGACAATGAAAACGCAGATCCTTTGCCATCATGATTATGTGCCGCAAAAGAGTAACGTCTTTTGAATCCTCCGGCTTAGATTCCAACCTGTCAACAAAACTCTTGTCTATCTTTAAAGTGTCAATCGGCATGTCGGCAAGCAGGGAAAGAGAAGAATATCCTGTTCCAAAGTCATCAATAGAAATGCTAAAACCCGCCTTCTTTAGCTTGTTCAAAAGGGCAAGCATATAATCCTTGTCTTCGTAGGTAGCACTCTCCGTAAGCTCAAAGTCCACAAGAGAATGTTCCACCCCGTATGAATCCACCACCCTGCAAAGGTATTCAAGAAGATTGGGATTTTCCAGCTGCTTTCTGGAAAGATTCACAGACACAGGCTTTACATTGCGACCTTCCTTCTTCCAACGGCAAAGGCATTCGCAAACCTTATGCAGAACAACGTCGTCCACCTTTCCAATAAGGCCAATGCGCTCAAAAAAAGGAATAAAACGGCTGGGCGGCAAAAACTGAACTCCCTTAAAGTTCCAGCGCACAAGAGCCTCCGCCCCCTTAAGATTTTCACTGGCAACATCATACTTGGGCTGCATGTAAACAAGAAATTCATCGTTTGCAATTGCGGTATCAAGGTATGCGCGTATTTGATCCGCCCAAAAAAGATCGTCATACATCTTTTCTGTATAAAAAAGAATTTCGTTCTTATTGATTTTATTGCCAAGAGACTTTGCCAGCTTAGCCGCATCCGCAACGCGCTCATCCATAAGCATGGTGGCCCTCATGGGAACAACCCCGCAGCGGAAAAAAATCTGGTACTTGGAATCTTGGTCCAAGGGAGAAAGGCTTTCAAAAAGCTCCGTAAATTTGCGCCTTATCTCATCCTCCTCCATGTCCTTAAAAATAACTGCAAAATTGTCGTTGTCACACCTGGCACTCTCATAAATCCAGTCCTGTTCCTCAAGCGTCTTTGAAATCCTAACAAGATACTGGTTCGCAATAATGTGGCTAAAAAGCTCGTTTATCATGCGGAAACTTTTCACATCAAAAATGGCAAAGCAAAAATCATCAATCTTGGGCGAAACATGCTCAAACAAAAAGTGCCTTATGTATCTCCAGTTCTTGGCACCGGTATAATTGTCAAAAAAGGCAATGTCGTAAAGCTGCTCCTTCGTAACATCCGAAAGCCTCTCTGGCTTTACCATCTCTATCTTACCGGTATCAAGGCATTCAAAATAGATACGGATTTTATCGTTACTGTAAAAAAGCTGCCTAACCGAAGGAATCTTTGCAATCTCCGCATTCGTCCACTTTCTGTAGTTGATATCCGTATGCAAAACGGTATCTATAACCTCATCAATAACCTTGTCGTTCAAAACTTCAACTTCAAGAACATCTACCGCCATCACGTAAATTCCGGGAAGGCAAACAGAATAAAGTCCCTCTGGATAGCTTATCCTATCGTCGTCAGGGCGAAATTCCATCCCCAAAACGCTACCCTTGTATTCATCTGTGTTAAGCATAAAAAGACCAGGATAATCATAAGTGCCAAAAGCTCCTATATAGGGAATAAGTTCCTTGGGATATTTGCAATTAAAAAAATCCTCTTTCCTATTTTGGTCTGCGGGAACAAAATATAAAATTCGCTTGGGCTTGTAAAAATGATTAAATCGAAACTGCACTTTTTTAAACTCCTAAAAACACGAAGACCCGGCACCATCTCGAAGAAATCACAAACATCCGGCACAATTACATTCTACACCAGCAGAATAAGAATCGTCAACTTTTCTTTTTGAATTTTATAGAAGCTAATTTTTTGGACGGAAGTTTTGTTTGCTCTACCATTTTACTCCATATCTAACTCGACCGAACGCCAATCTGCGTCACCCGCTTTCCAGGGCTCCGCTATCGCTCCGGCCCGCCTCCGGCGGTCTGGCTACGCCACCCTTCCAATCGGGCGTACGACCCAAGAAAATCCTTCCGTGGATTTTCTTGGGTATTGCAGAAGCCAAAGGCTTCTGCATGTTGCTAAGCCGCGCATCCATGCGCTTGTTACTCTTTGGCAAGAAACAATTACGTTCCCTGAGCCTGCCCAAGAAAAACCCCTCCGTGGATTTTTCCTGGGATTGCAGAATCGCTGCGCAATTCTGCATGTTGCTAACCCGCCCTACATGGCTCAATATTTCTTGGCAAGAAACAATTACGTTCCCTGAGCCTGTCGAAGGGAACATCTCTAAAAAAAGCATCTTCGCTTGTCTTACACACATACATTCTTTGCTCTTGTACAAAGAAGAAATTTATCTTAGAATAAGGATATTAAAAATAGTAACGCAAAAATTGCTGCATTGGGGGAGAAAATGCACTTACAAACTTTTGCCGCAAACACTACAGAAACAGATCCTCAAAAGTTAATAGACACTTTTTTTAGCGAGTACCCCCAGAATTTCACACCAGAGGATGAAGAAAAAATCCGCAGCGCATGGGACTTCCTAATCGGAAAGACAAGAAACCTAAAGCGCAAGTGCGGACTTCCCTATTACCTTCACCCAATGAGAGTTGCATGCATCCTTGCAGAAAGCCACCTTGGTGCAGACTCAATAATCTCCGGCATCTTCCACAATATCCTGGACGTAGACAGCGAATGCCTTGACGAAATAGAAAAACGCTTTGGAAAGGACGTTGCAAACATTGCAAAGGGAACCGCAAAAATCACCGGCTTAAAAATAAAAAGCAAAACCCTGCAGGAAGCAGATTCAATCAGAAAGATGCTCTTTGCCATGATAGACGACATCCGCGTAATCCTGGTAAAACTTGCAGACCGCCTTGACCGCATGCGCAACCTAAAGTCCGTAGACGAGCAGGCCCAGCGTGCAGTTGCAAAAGAAGTAATAGACATCTGGTGTCCACTCGCAAGCCGCCTTGGTATGAGCGACGTAAAAAGCGAAATGGAAGACCTTAGCCTAAAATACTCAAACCCCGATGCTTTCCAGCAAATCAAGGCAATCGTAGCGCAAAAAAAAGCAGAGCGTGCAGACTATCTGGACAAGGCCGTAAAAAAGATTTACACCGCCGCAGAAAAATCAGGAATAAGCGTTACAATCACAAGCCGGGCAAAGCACTTTTATTCAATCTACCAAAAGATGCGAAAGCGCAACAAGGAAGCAGGCGAACTCTACGACCTTCTTGCCCTGCGCATAATCTGCCAGACCGCAAACGAATGTTACACACTCATAGGAATTGTTCACGGCCTTTGGAAGCCAATGGACGGCCGCTTTAAAGACTACATTGCCATGCCAAAACCAAACGGCTACCAGTCCCTTCACACAACCGTCATCTGCGAAGGAAAACCGCTGGAAATTCAAATCCGCACACAGGAAATGCACAACATAGCAGAACACGGTGTTGCATCCCACTGGCTTTATAAAAAGGGCACAAACCACGACATGGTAAAAGCGGAAGACCTTAGCATCATAAACCAGCTGCGAAGCCTCCGCGACCAAAACCTAAGCGACGAACGCTTCTTCTCCGAGCTAAAGAACGAGCTTTTGGGAGACAGCATTTACGTCTTTACCCCGCGTGGAGACGTAAAGGAACTTCCAGCCGGTGCAAACGCAATCGACTTTGCATACGCAATCCACTCCGACGTTGGCGAAAAAATTGTAGGCGCAAAGGCAGACGGAAAAATCATTCCGCTTACAGCCCCGCTGCAGAACACGCAGATAATAGAAATCCTCACAAACCCGCAAGCCCACCCAACACAGGGACAGCTGCTTGCAGTAAAAACTGGAAAAGCCCGGCAAAAGATTCACTCCTGGCTTACCGCAAACGACCCAACCTTCATAGACAAGGAAGCACTGGAAAAGCGTGAGGCAGAAATTGCGGCAAACACTATCCACTCCAAGCAAGTGGCAGAAGAAAAGCGCAAAAAACGAGCCGCCACAAAAAAGCCGGAAGTTGACTACACAGGAAAAATCCGCATAGAAAACACAACCAATTTTATGGTTACAATTGCAAAGTGCTGCTCACCAAAACCCGGAGACCCAATAGCAGGCTACGTCTCCCGCAACAGGGGCATAACAATTCATAAGGCATCATGTCTTACCTACCTTCGCATACAGGACGTGGAAAAACGCACGGTAAAAGTTGAATGGGATACTGGAAAGCAAAAGTCCGCAAAGCAGATTGAAGCAGAAAACAAGCGTAAGGAAAAGATGAGGGAACAGGCAATCGCAAAAAACAAGTACAGCCGCCAGCGCTAAGCCTTACGGCCAAAAATATCCCGCAAGTCACCGTTAAGGTCTCTAAATATTTTTGTGTCTTTTAAACCGGCACTCCTAAAGATGTACTCTGTCATTTCCGCATTGTATTCACCGGCTTCCGCAATCAGAACACCGTCTGGAGAAAGCTGCGCCACAGCCTGGGGAACAAGATTGCGCATTATGCCAAGACCGTCATCTTCCCCGGTAGGATCGCCATGAAGGTTAACGTCCCCATCCAGGGCAAGAATGGGTTCGCTCCGTCCGTCCTTTAGCAAATCATGGGCTTCTTTTGAAGGAATATATGGTGGGTTTGTTACAATAAGGTCAAAGCTTCCGCTAACAGCCTCAAACAAATTTGTCCTTACAAAGCGCACTCTGTCACGCAGGTAAGAAAGTCCTGCATCTGAGCTAAAAAGCATGTTCACATTCTGCCGGGCAATGTCCAGGGCAGATGAACTTATGTCTGCAAGAACAACAAGCGGAAGTTTTTCTTTTGGAAGGAATTTTTCGCATTCAAGAAGCAGGCTTATTCCAACGCAACCGCTTCCGGTGCACATGTCGCACACCGTTAGCAGGTGATTGCCACCGCACTTTTCCTTTACTATTTCAAGTGCCTTTTCTACAAGAAGCTCCGTGTCCGGCTTGGGAATAAGAACGTCGGGGGTAACAAGAAAATCGTAGCCGTAGAATTCCTTGTGGCCGGTTATGTAGGCTACCGGGAGGCCTGTCTTTCTTGCCGCAATATAAGAAACAAACTTTTCTTCTTCTTCACAAGAAAGTTCACGCTCCCGCTTAAAAATCAAATCGGTTTTGCTAAAGCCGCTTACCGCCCCCAAGAGAACATCGCTGTCCAGCTGGGCGGAAGGGCTTGTCTTTTCAAGAGAATCAAAACCGTATTTTCTTGCCTCTTGTATTGTCATACGCAAAGGGAAATTCTATTCGGCAAGCTGCTCTTCTTTTGCATAGACGTTAAGGGCATCAAGCATTTCGTCCATGTTGCCCATCATGAATGAAGGCAGGTTGTGGAGCGAAAGGTTTATGCGGTGGTCTGTTATGCGGTCCTGGGGAAAGTTGTAAGTGCGGATTTTTTCGCTTCTTGCCCCGGAACCAACCATGGTCTTTCTGTAAGCAGAACGCTCGGCCTGTTTCTTGCTTTCTTCAAGGTCAAAAAGCCTTGCACGCAAAATCTGGAATGCCTTGGCCTTGTTCTTGTGCTGGCTCTTTTCATCCTGCTGAATTACTACAAGCCCCGTCGGAATGTGGGTAAGGCGAACGGCAGAGTCCGTCGTGTTAACACACTGGCCGCCTGGTCCGCCTGCACGCATTACGTCAACACGCACGTCTTCCGGTTTTATTACAATTTCAGTTTCGTCTGCTTCGGGAAGAACCGCCACCGTTGCAGTAGAAGTCTGCAAGCGTCCCTGGGATTCAGTTGCAGGAACACGCTGAACACGGTGAACGCCACTTTCCCAACGGAGTGTTCCGTAAACAAATTTTCCGCTGATGTTGGTAACGATTTTGTTAAAGCCGCCAACTTCCGTTTCCTGGGCTTCCATTGTTTCTGTCTTCCAGCCTTTGCGCTCTGCAAGGTGGGAGTACATTTCCCAAAGGTCGCGGACAAAAAGCGATGCCTCGTCTCCACCAGCCGCACTGCGGATTTCCAGAATGATGTTCTTTTCATCAAGAGGATCCGGAGGAATAAGCTTTAGCTTTATCTGCTCTTCTATTTTTGGCTGCTTTTCCTCAAGTTCCTTAAGTTCCTCGCGGGCCATTTCCTTCATCTCTGCGTCATCTTCTTTAGTAATCATCAGAGTATCGTCTTCTATGCCCTTGAGTATTCTTTTGTATTCATCATAAAGTACCATTAAATCGGAAAGGTACTGATTTTCGCGCATCACGTCCTTGTATTTCTTCTGGTCTTTTACAAGCTCAGGGTCTGCAACCATTTTGGTCACTTCTGCAAAGCGGACGGTCAAATCTTCAAGTTTCTTAATCAAATCCATAGCGGTAGAATTATATTGAATTCCTTGGAAAAATTCAACACATCATCCAAAGACGGAAGGGCTGGAATTGCACCACGCTTTGTTACGCAAAGGGATGCCACGCAGTTTGCAAAGCTAACGTCCATCTCCAGTTCTTCCCTGCTAAAGTCAAAGGGATTTTCCCTCCGCGTAAGGGCATAGAGTAAGCCGCCGGTAAAGGAGTCTCCAGCGCCAGTCGTGTCCACAACATTTACGCTTGGGACCGCTATTGTCCCGCTAAAAACTTCATCAGTGCCTTTTGCTGAATAATACACGCCCCTGCTTCCAAGTGTAACAAGGACAAGCCGCACCCCACATTCATGAATCAAGGCAGCCCCTTCTGCATAAGAAATGTCTTTCCCAAAGAAAAGGGCAAGTTCCTCATCGGAAATTTTTACCATGTCCGAAAAGGGCAGCATACTCTTCATTTTTTCAAGAGCATCTTTTCTTCCACCCCAAAGTCGCTCACGGTAATTTGGATCGTAGGAAATAAAACCACCCGCTTGCTTAACAATGCGCACAGCTTCCATCTGTGCAGAAGCAGAAGGTTCATCCGTTAGAGAAAGGGAGCCCAACTGCAAAAACTTTGTTGAAGATAAAATTTCCCTGTCCAAATCCGAAGGGGAAAGGCATGTGTCTGCACCCGGGTTTCTACAAAAGGAAAAATTTCTTTCCCCATTTTGGTCAAGGCTAACAAAGGCAAGAGTTGTGTGCTGCTTTTTTGTAGTGCGCATTCCGCTTGTGTCCACATTCACGTTTTCAAGGGCAGCCTTAAGGTCTTTGCCAAATGAATCTTCCCCTGTCATTCCAATGAACGAAGAAGCCCCTCCAAGCTTTGCAACTGTGGCGGCACAGTTTGCAGGAGCACCTCCAGGATTTTCCTCATAGATATTTTTACCGTCGGCATTTTTTCCGGCAGCAGTAAAGTCAATCAGGATTTCTCCCAAAGCGGTAACATCATATTTCTTCTGCATAGCACATCCTCAGCCAAAAAGCTTCTTTAATTTTTCAAGCGACAAATCTTTTGTGGAATCAAAAATAATATCCGCCGCACTCACATCGTCTCCGCTTGATTTTATTCCGCAGGCTTTTATTCCAGCAGACTTTATTGCACAGACACCGGAACGGGCATCTTCAATTCCAAGACAGTCAGTGTACCAGACACCGGCACTTTCCGCAGCATTCAAAAAGATGTCCGGCTGGGGCTTAGCCTTTATTCCTGCAGAAAAATCCAAGGGCTTAGAAAGGCTGCACTCAAAGTATTTTTCAAGACCCAAAGCCTTTATTATAGCAGGGGCATTTTTGCTTGAAGAAGCAAGCGCGCACGATATTCCTTGATCGTATGCTTCTTTTAAAAGATTTTCAATTCCCGGAAGAATGTCGTCTTTGCCAAGAGAAGAAATCAATTCCTTGTAGCGCTCATTTTTTTCGTAGCAGGCCTTGTCCCTTTTTTCCTTGCTCCAGACTGCATTATTCGCTTTTAGGATAACAGCAAGAGAGGCCTCTCTGGAAATGCCCAAAAGCTTTTTGTTTATTTCCTGATTAAAGATAAGACCTTCCCTGTCCGCCATCTCTTTCCATGCCCTGTAATGAAGTTCAGCAGTATTAGTGATTACGCCGTCAAGATCAAAGAGAAGGGCCTTTAGCTTTGGTGCAAGACCAAAAGTTTTTTTCTCACCTGCGCCAAGGGTAAATTCAACATTGCGGTGCCTTAGGCTTAACCCCGCGCTTTCTTTTCTAAGTGAATATTCGGCAGCATCATGTGTCAAAGTCACGTCAAGAATTGCCCCCTTTAGAGCAAGCGAAAACTTTAGCTTTTTCCAAGAAGACGGTATCTGAGGATTGAATGAAAACTTTCCGCCATAGTCAGAGAATCCTGCAAAGCCGTAAACCACACTCATCCAGCTTCCTGCCATACATGCAGTGTGAATTCCGTCGCGGGAATTTCCGTTCACATCATCAATGTCCATGCGGGCGGTCTTGTTAAAGTATTCAAGAGCCTTTTCCCTCTCGCCGCATACAGATGCCATTATGCTCATTATGCAGTGTGAAAGAGAAGAATCCCCGGTTGTATATTTTTCGTAAAAATTAAAGTTCCTGATTTTTTCTGCAAGCGTAAATCTTCCGCCAAGCAAAAACTGGGCAAGAACCAAGTCTGGCTGCTTCAAAACCCTGTGGCGGTAAATCACAAGAGGATGATAGTGAAGCAAAAGCGGATAATTTTCTTTTGGTGTGTTTTTAAAATCCCAGTCGGCCTTATCCATAAAAGAATCATCCTGAGGAATAATGCCTGCTTCATCATCATAGGGAATGTACATTTTTTTTGCAGCAAGTTTCCATTCATTTTTTTCTTCTTCGCTGGCCTTGTCTCCTGAACGTTTAAGGGCAATCTCCAAGTTTTCGCGTGCCATCAAATTTGTAAAGGCATTATTGTTTACAATGGCTGTGTATTCATCAGGGCCTGTAACATCTTCTATGCAGAAGGCACCGTCCTTGCTTTTGCTAAAGTGGCCAAGGCTTAGCCACATTCTTGCAGTCTGTGCGCAAAGTTTCTCAACGTCTTTCTTTTCAAAGCCAAGATCATCCTCGTGGGCATTTAGGTATTTGTTAAGTGCAAAAATTATGTCCGCGTCTATGTGGTACTGGGCAGTTCCGGCAGGAAAATATGCAGACGTTTCCTCTCCACTGATTGTGCGCCAGGGGAACAAGGCTCCCTTTAGGTTCATCACACTTGCCCTTTCCAATGCCTTTGGCAAAATGCGTGCCCTGTATTCCAAGAGGCTTTTTGCAACGAGGGGGAAGGTGTATGTAAAAAGAGGACAGGCATAGCTTTCGCTGTCCCAGAAAAAATGCCCCTCGTAACCTTCGCTGGACAAGCCCTTTGCCGCAATGGAAGCCCTTCCGTTCCTAGAAGCAGACTGGAGCAGATGAAAAAGGTTGAATTCAAGAGCCTCTTCGCTTGCCCTGTCACCTTCAATCTGAACAAGCGCAACCTTCCAGAATTCCGCAAGAAAATTTTTCTGCTCATCAAGCAGCCTGTCAAAGCCAAGTTCCAAAGCCTTTTTGCAAGAATCAGAGGACATTTGCTTTAAGGACAAAGCATCCCCATCTTTTTGCCAAACATAAGAAATGTATTTTTCAAGGACAAAAGTTTCCCCGCTTTTAAGGCAAAAGTTTTTTTCTCCGTCAAAATCAAGGCTCTGATTGCCCAGAAAAAATTTATGGCTGCAAGTTCCCGCAAGAGACAGGGAAGAGTTCACAGTCCTCGCAAAAAATGCCTGTGGGTTTTCCTGCTGAATCTGCAAAACCTCGTGGCGAAATTTGGCACCTATTCTTGGGTCGTCCTTTGCAAGAATATTTTTTGCCTCAACATCAATAAAGCTTTTTAAGCCAACTTGCACGTCTTTGGAAGAAGTGTTCGTTACGCTGTAGCGGATTGCGGCAGTGTCTTCATGGGCAAAAGAAACAAGCCTCTCGCTTCTAAGAGAAATTGACCGCGAGCCGTCGTTCCAGTCAGTTATGCGTTCAAGGCTTCCCTTTTGTGTGTCCAGCGTAAGCAAGTATTTTTTTATCTTGCCTGGGGCTTCCAAATTAAAGGGAATGGAATCAAGTGTAAGCTCTATGCGTTTTGGATCAGGAAGGTTAACAATTGTCTCGTGGTTCTTTGCATAACCATAAGCGCTCTCCCCGTACAAAATTGATTCGCTCTCGTAAAATCCGTTTATGTAAGTTCCCTTGTGGAAAGTTCCGGCTTTTTCTTCCGTGTCTCCGCGGAATCCAAGGTTTCCGTTTCCAATTGTAAAAAGTGTTTCGTTTCTCTGTGTTTCGTTTCCGCCAAATTTTTCTGTTGAAAATTTCATATATTTTCCTTAAGCCAGCGCACTTCGTAAGGCCCCAAATCTTGCGCAAGATGATTATTGTATTTTTTTCCGCTAAGCAGGTCTGTTGAATTTTCAGACCATGCATCTATCTTAAAAGAAGCATTGCTTTCGCTAAAGTTTGCAACCACGTGAATTGTATTCCTTCTGAATGCAAAGACCCGCTTGTCCTGCATAGGATAAAAAAAGACTTGGCTTCCGCCCAGCATTTCTTCCTTTGCGCGGAGGCCTATCAGCATCTTTACAAAAGAGGCAAATGTTTTTTGTTCAGGACATTCACCTTTCCGCTCCCAATCCGTCTTTATCCTGTGAACCCATCTTGAATCAGAGGACTTGTAAGCGCTTTCCCTGTAACTGTAGTCATTCAGAACAGCACGCTCATCACCTGCATACAAAAGAGGAATACCGGGCAGGGCAAAAAGCGTTGCGTACATCATCTTCATCCGTTCAAGAGCCATTTTTTTGTAGAGTTCATTCCCCAAAGAAAGAGCCTGCTCAAGCCCCGAAAGAGATGCCATTGTTCCGCAGATGCGGCAGTCACCAGTCTGAGGATTAAGCTGAAAGGCTTCACCCTTTGCAAAGCTTCCCTCAAAGCGGGCGGTAAAAAATTTGTTTAGGAAGAGGCGGTGGTCGTAGCCATTGATTCCAATAGATGCTGCATCCTCATCAGAAAAAGTCCAGCCTATGTCGTCATGGCACCTTATGTAGTTTACCCATGCGCAGCCCGCAGGAACATTCCACCTTTTGCCAAGGCTTAGGGTCAAGAGCCTTGTGTCGCGTGTTGCAACGCTGTTCCAAAAAAGTGCCATCTGAAGCGGATTGTAGGAAAGAATACATTCATCCTTTCCAATGTACTGAACAACCTGATCGGGATGAACTATGGCCTCGCTCTTAAAAAGGAGTGAAGGAGCCGCAATTTTTGCCACACATTCAAAGGCTTTTATTAGGCTATGTGCCTTTGGCAAACTTTCACAAGCAGTTCCCTCTTCCTTCCAGACAAATGCAAGTGCATCCAGACGAAGGACAGACACGCCAAGGTTTGCAATAAAAAGCATTTCCTCTACCATGGCAAGAAAGACTTCCGGGTTTGAATAATTCAAGTCCCACTGGTAGGAATTGAACGTTGTCCAGACCCAGCCGCCAAGTTCATCAACATAGGTAAAAGAGCCCCGCCTTACCTGGGGGAAAATTTCCCGCAAAGATGAATTCCACTTGTCCACTATTTTTTTGTCCCGGTAGACGTAGTAAAAATTTTCATAGAACCCGTCACCAGACAAAGCTTTTTTTGCCCACTCATGCTCAGAACTCGTATGGTTAAAGACAAAATCCAAAACCAGATGAATTCCTTCCTTGTGAAATTCCCCAGCAAGTTTTTTTAGGTCTTCCATAGAGCCAAGCTTATCCTGAACCTTGCGGTAAGAGGAAATTGCATAGCCACCGTCGTTCTCTTCCTTGGGGCAGTCAAAGAGCGGCATAAGGTGAACATAATTAATTCCCAAGTCCTTTAGGTAAGGAATTTTTTGAACAAGGCCTTTCAAATCTCCAGCAAACAAATCCACGTAAAGCATCATGCCCACGGAATCCTGCCTTAAATACCAGGGACGGTCATTTCTTTTTGCACACTCAAGGGCCTCTTCGTCATCATCCTTCAAATAAGAAGCGGAACGTTGCTCAGAAGCATCCTTCATGATTTTTTGCAGGCGGCCCAAGATGTCGTAAAAATCCCAGCGGTCACCATAGAGAGTGTAAAGCAGGCCAGTCAAATGTGCCATGTTGTCCACAAGCTGCTCCTTGTACATCCCAAACCTCCATTCAAGCAAAGGCAAGACTTAGCTAAATTAGCCCTTTACAGAACCGGCCAAAAGTCCGCGCACAAAGAATTTTTGCAGTCCCAAGAAGACAGCCAAAGGAAGAACCATGGAAACAAATGCACCGGCAGTAAGCAAGTGCCAGTCAGTTCCCCTGGTACCGGCCATATTCATCAGGCGAACCGTAACAACCTGAAGCTTCTGCCCCGCACCGCTAAGAAATACCAGCGAAACAAGCATGTCGTTCCAAACCCAGATGAACTGGAAGATTGCAAAGGAAGCAATTGCAGGAACGCTAAGCGGAAGAATCAGGCGCACGAATGTTGTAAAGTGGCTTGCTCCATCAATAAAAGCAGACTCAAGGATTGAACGCGGCAAAGACGAGATGTAGTTGTACATCATGTAGGTTGCAAGCGGAAGTCCAAATCCGCAGTGGGCAAGCCAAATGCCAAGGTAACTTCCGTTAAGGCCAACCTTCTGGTAGTCGCGCAGAATGGGAATGAGTGAAATCTGAAGGGGAACAACAAGAAGGGCAATGATTATTGCAAACAAAAGCTTCCTTCCCTTGAAGCTAAGCCAGGCAAAACCGTATGCCGCAGCCGCAGCAATAAAAATCGGTATGATTACAGCTGGGATGGTTACGGTAACGGAAGACAAAAATGCACTCGCCATAGTTGCACCGCGCACAGCCTTTGTTCCCGTAGCAGAGCCAACACTGTAGCGCTGTCCAAAAAGAACCTGGTTGTAGTTGTCCAGAGTAAAAGACTTAAAGTCTGCAAAAGCCTTCCACCAGCCCGTTGAATTTGTTGCATCGGCAGTCCTGAATGAAGTGATGAAAATTCCAAGTGTTGGTATTGTCCAGAGAATGCAAATTGCAATCAGCACAAAGGTTATGATTATCCTTGCAGGGGAACAAGATTTTTTTTCCAAAGATTTTGCTTTCATTTGAATGCCTCCCTGTTTTTGAATTCCTTAAGGTTGTAATAGATGACCGGGCTTACGCCAATCAGTATCAATATTGCTATTGCTGAACCACGTCCGTAATTGTGGAAGGTGAACATCTGCTTGTACTGCTGGGAAGCAAGAACCTCCGTTCCAAAAAGGCCGTTGGTCATGGAATAAACTATGTCAAAGCACTTTAGGGCAGCAAGAAGAATCGTGGTGGAAACGCTTATTATAGAAGCCCTGATGTTTGGAATTACAATCTGCATAAGGATTCTAAATTCCCCGGCACCGTCAATTCTTGCCGCTTCTATCATGTCTTCGGGGACAGCCTTAAGGGCTGCAGAAAGAACGACAAGTGCAAACCCTGTCTGAAGCCATACGAAAATGGCAATCAAAAAAAGATTGTTCCAAGGAGCGTTGCCAAGCCAGTTCTTTGGCTCTCCACCAAAAGCAACCACCACTGCATTCAAAAGACCTGTCTGTTCAGCACCGCCAAATTTTGCCGAGTACATGAATTTAAAGATGACGCCTGCACCCACAAGCGAAATGGACATGGGCAAAAAGATAAAGGTCTTTGCAGTCTTTTCTATTGCAGACCTTTCCGCAAGGATTGCAGCCACAAGCCCAAAGACAACGCTAAAGCCTGTTCCGCATACAAGCCAAATCAGCGTGTTGCGGATGGAAACCAGCATTGAGCGGTCGGTAAACAAAAACTTGTAGTTGTCCAGCCCAACAAATTTGGAAGCGCCCTTGTCCAAAAAGCTAAGGTAAAGGGAGCGCATGGTAGGCAAAAAGAGGTACCAGCCCATTATCAATACTGCAGGGCCTATAAAAATATAGGGAACAATTCTATTGTAAACCTTTGTAGGAAAAAGCCCGGCCAAAAGGTTCAATGAATAAAAAATAAGGATTACGCTCAAAACTCCCCATACAACGGCAATAAGCGTCGTAGGAATTTGAGCAAGCGCATTTCCCTTTAGCAAGATGAATCCGCCAAGAGAAATGGCAAGCGTTGCAATAAGCGTCAAAAAAGTTTTTAACAAGTTGTTGGCGCACAAGCGGCTTACAGTTACAGGCATTTTTCCTCCTTTAGTCTGTAAAACTAAAACTAATTTATAAAACAGGCGCATCATTTTGACACGCCCGTTTTTACTGCAAATCGCTTACTGCGGCCAAGTCTGGTCTATAACCTTAAGGGCCTGCTCTGCACTTTCTGCACCGCTAACATAGTTCACCATGCCGGTCCAGAAGGAACCAGAACCAACTTCCGTAGGCATAAGGTCAGATGCGTCAAAGCGGAAGACGCTTGCATTAACAAGAACCTTTGCAATTTCCTTTTCAAGGGAATTTCCATAGTCAGCAAAGTTCTGATTCTTGTGGGGGAAGAGGGCACCGCCAATCTTTGCCCAAGGAGCACATGCTTCCCAAGTAGTAAGGAAAATCATGAACTCTTCAACACCCTTCTTGTCCGTAAAGGCAACAAACTGGTCGCCACCGCCAAGAACAGGAGTTCCCCATTTTTCATCAACAGAAGGAAGGGCAAATACGCCAACGTTGTTTTCCAAGTCCGCCTGAACTTCTTCCTGCATAAAGCCTGTAATAAAGTTGCCCTGGCGGTTCATCATTGCCGCTGGTGGATTTTCAAAGATAGGCTTTACGCTGTCTCCGTAGCTAAGTGTTACGATGTTTGCAGGGCCGCCGTAAACATACTTGGGGTTAAGCCAAATGTCGCCGCACATTTTAAGGGCCTTTACAACAGCAGGGTCATCAAAAGCAATTTCGTGGTTAACCCACTTGTCGTAAACATCAGGGCCTGCCGTACGCAGCATCAAGTCTTCAAGCCAGTCTGTTCCAGCCCAGCCTGTAGCGGCACCGCTTTCAAAACCAACTGACCAGGGAACGATACCGTCAGAAACCATCTTGTCCTGCAACGTCTTTAGTTCATTCCATGTCTTGGGAACTGAATATCCCCTCTTGCTCCATTCCTTTTTGTTGTACCAGACAAAGCTCTTTGCGTTAACGCGGTGGAAAACACCGTAAACCTTGCCGTCATTACCAGTGCCAAGTTCCTTCCAAACAGGAGCGTAGTTTGCATCGATTGCCTTTACAACATTGGCGGAAAGTGGCTTTAAGTAACCCGCAGCCGCAAAACGCTTCATTGTACCAGGCTGGGGAAGGGCCGCAACATCCGGTGGAGTTCCAGCTTCCGTCTGAACCTGAATCTGAACTTCAAAGTCGGGGCTTCCCTCGTAAACAACATTGTATCCTGTCTTTTCGTTAAAGATTTTTATAATCTCCTCAAAGCGGGCCTGCTCTTCGCCACGGAAGGCACCCTGAACAAGAATGGTCTTGTCCCCTTCACCACCAGAAGCTGCCTGCTCCTTCTTTGAGCATCCTACAAGTGCCAAAAGCGCAAAAGAAAGCGCAAGGGCTCCAAATAACTTTTTCATACTAACCTCCTGTATCTTGCTTAAATGTGCAAGTATAAAAACCAACTTTTTCTACGGCCAATTTTTGCATGCATTTTTTTATTCAGCCGCAGTCTTTGTTGATTCCCTTTCTATAATGTCAAGCGGAAGAACCATATTCGCGACAGTCCGGTTCTCACTCTTGATTTTTGACAGTATCAGTTCAGCCGCCATCTTTCCCGAATCATCAAGATTCTGGCTTACGGAACTAAGTCCTATGTACTGGGCAATGTCAATGTTGTCAAAGCCAAGCACCTTTACCTCTGAAGGAATACCAATGCCCTTCTCCCTTGCAAGCGCAATGAACCTAGCCGCAATCAGGTCGCTTGAACAAAAAACACAGTCGGGAAGCTCCGCCTGCTTCAAAAAGTCCCTTATTCCCTCGTCAAGCTTTTTTTCCGTAAAGTCACCAATCCAAACGTGCTTGTCCTGAATGACGATTCCCTGGTTTGCAAAATAAAATTCATATCCGCGGAAACGCTCCTCCGTTGCGCTAACCGCATAGGAAAGCGAAGACTTTTCTCCAATAAAGCCGGGCCTTCTGCAACCAATTCCGTAAAGATATTCCGCCGCCTTTTGACCGCCTTCAAGATTCTTTACAATAACGTTGTCAAAACCGCTGGCCGCCTCTTCCACAAAGCAAACCGGAAACTTTGCCGACCTTAGCACCGTCAAAACATCCTCTTCCAGATGGACACACAAAAAGATAAGCCCGTCCACCCGGTTTGTGGCAACAAGGGCATTAATGTAGTTCTTTAAGTCGTCAGTTTTGTCTATTGAATAAAGCACAAGCTCATAATGCTCGCGGCCAAGCACTTCCGAAACGCCCCTCATTCTTTCCATAAAGGATGCCTGGGTAAAAAACGGTGCCACCACCCCAATTTTTTTATAGGTATGCCTTGCGTTGATTACAGCGTCCGCCTTGGGAACAAAGTTGAGCTTTTTGATTGCGGCAAAAACAGCATCTTTTTTTTCCACGGCAACACGAGAAGGCTCGTTCATTACGCGAGAAACAGTGGCAGGACTAACACCAGCCTCTTTTGCGACATCGTAAATTGTTACCTGATCCGACTTTTTCAAAAGGCACTCCTCTTTATGAAACCGCTTTCACGGAACTAATTTCATAATACCACAAATTTTTTTATTGTCAATATACTTTTTTGAATTTTCTTTATCTGGACGGCAGTTTTTTATGCTCTACCATTTGGGGCATTTGCAAACTCTTGCCATTTTTTACCCGGTCCAACAAGAAAGCGCATGGACGCGCGTCATGTGTTAACAAAAAAGACCGCGGGTTTTGCTAAAAACCCGTAAGTAAAAAATGGCAAGGAGGCCATTTTTTACGGCTTTCCAGGGTTCCGCGGGGCCCAAATAAATGTAAAACAAGCAGCGCCATGGACGGCGCGTCCTTTGTTTGCATAAAAACCAGGTGAGTTTTCGCAGAAAACTCATGGTAAAAAATTGCACGGATGCAATTTTTTACCAAACGCCCTTCCAATCCGGCCTCATTTTTTTTGCTTTTCATTTTGCCACCAAAGAGCATATTGAAACTACCTCTTTTTCTGAGAGTTTTTTGACCTAAAGTATACTTTAGGTCAATGGCTTGACTAAGCCATTAAAAACGAAAACTTCGCTACGCTTGTTTTCGTTTTTAACCCCCACTTTGTCATATTAAGAGGAAATGACAATGAGCGAACGAGGACAAGAAAAAAACAAAACATCATCTGTAAAATGCAGGTTCTTCGATGTAAGAAGCATAATCCTTATCGCTCTTTTAATCATACAAGCTGCCACACTTGTTTTAGTATGCATAAACGGAATATCTTCAGAAAATACGGCAACGGAAACAACATCCATAACCGCGTGTTACCACAAAAATATTAATGATAACTTCAAAAATTGTAATCCAAAAGAAGTGAACATAACTCAAACAAAAACACAGTACAATTTACCAACTATTTTCTTTCTTACAACTTCCGCCGTCACACTTTTCGTTCTGATTGTGTTCCTTGTAAAAGACGATTCAGGAGTCAGATACGCAAAGCTTTACGAGCTTCATTCCATAAAAGAAAAACTTCTGGCCGACGGCTTTCCCGATTCCTTTGGCGAAAACACAGAAACCGAATCTTCTGACCGCAAAAAGACTACAAAATCAAAAACATCCAACCGTACTGCCCTGCTCATGCATTACATGGACTGCGTAACGGAGATTTAAAAAGAGGCACAACATGAGCCAAGAGAAAAACCCATTCTTTTCAGACGACGAATACTACGAAAACCTCGAAGTTCCCCCAGCCAATAAAAAATCATCAAAGGAAGAAGAAAAATCTCCCATAGAAAAAACCTTTGATACGGCAAACGACTGCCGCAAATTTGAAACTGAATTTTTCTGGCAGCGGGGCACCTATTACTGGGCATTTATTCTGGCATCCTTTACAGCACACTTTGCCTGCATGGGAAAGTTCTTTGACGGAAAGCCCATTTCATTTTGTGACATCAAAAACCTTCCTGACTTTTCATTGCTGATTCTGGCAGTCACCGCGTTTTTTTGCTTTTTCTTCTCCTATGCATGGGTAATCGTAAACAAGGGCTCAAAGTTCTGGCAGGAAAACTGGGAAAAACATATCGGCTACCTGGAAGAAAAAACGGTGGGGCATTTGTTCAATGTCGTCATGAACGAAAACAATACAGAGGAATGTTCCCCGAATATTTTTTCATGCAAGTCCTACAGATATTCCGTTGCTAAAATGACGCAGGTTACGGCTCTAGTCCTGATGGGGGCAAGTTTTCTTTTATTCTGCTTCTACGTTTTCATTCTTTGCGATAAATTCCTCCCCTTTCTTTGGATTGCGATTATTGGCATTGTCGTGATTCTAATTTATATGTCGCATTTTCTTTACTCAAAGCCGCACAGGAAAGGCAGGGGAAAGAAGAGAGCTGGTTGGTATAAAACATTCTAAACTAAGGAGCATGTTATGGAAGAATACGAATTTGGAAAAAGAGTCTACAAGCAGGTGATTGTGGACGGCAAAAAAGTCGGAAAATGGGTTGTCCTAATCGAGGTTGAAGATTATGACGAGAATGAAAACTTAATTCATGGAATCGATGCCTGCAACAGTTATGAAGGATGGAATGAATACGATGAGAAAGGAAACTGTATACATACTTCAAATAACAAAGGATATGAAGTTTGGCGGGAATATGATTCAAAGGGGAATCAAATTTCATTTAGGGACAACAAAGGAGAAAAAGGCTCTGCCCAAAATAGATATAATTCAGATGACAAACTTATTTTTGTTGAACGCAGTAACGGGGATAGTGGAAAAATAGAGTATGACGAGAATGGCCGTAAGATTTATATAAAAATGTTATTTGGAGAGACAGTCGAAGAATGCTTTTTCGAATACAGCGACGAATATGGAGACAAACCTATCTCAAAAAAAAAGATTTTGAATGGAGAGCTTAAAACAGAGGATTTTTACGAAATAGACGACAAAAATAGTTGGGTTCACAAAAAAAGTATCCGGGAAGGCAGAGAATTCAATTTTTGGGCAGACTGCGAATATGATGAAAACGGAAAGCTTGTAAAAAAACTCATCTACCGCGGAATGTAGGCTCCCACTCAGGATGTCTTGTTAATCACCATGTTTACTCCACCAAGCGCGGCAGGGATTGTAGGGGCGGCGTAGCCGTTGCCGCTGGGTGAGCTTGTCGAACCCCGGCAATGGAGCGCGGTTAGCGCGGAACCCCGGAAAGCCCACACAAATGGCACAAGGTGTTCTTTTTGCAACTAACTCGAAAACAAAAAAAAGCGCCGCAAAAAAAGAGAAAAAAAGAGTCTAACCTATATTCTCGCTGATTTGAAAGCCGTTGAACTCGTGACCGGGATAAACTTTTGTGTCGGAAGGCAGAGTTGAATAGATATGGCGAAGGCTTTCTTGTATTTGCGCCTCGCTTCCAAAGGGGAGGTCGGTACGCCCCCAAGAGCGGTAAAAAATCGTGTCTCCGCTAAGAAGCACTTTTTGCAAACTATTGTAAAGGCAGACGCTTCCCGGGGTGTGCCCTGGTGTGTGAATTACAAGCCAGTCTTGCATTCCTTCAAAAGACTGTGCCTTGCCTGCGACGCCTGCACAATCGCGCAAGTTTTTTCCGTCTTCCAAAAAGGCAGTAGCTTGCGGCAAACCTGTAACAGAAGGGATAAAATCGTCAAAGCCCATTTCCATAAGGCTCTGGCCCTGCAAGATTCCGCCTTCAGCCCCAATGAATTTGCTGTCTTCCTTGTGAATCAATATTGGAATTTCTGGGTAGCAGTCACGAAGGTGCTTTAGGCCCGCAACATGGTCAAAGTGTCCGTGGGTAAGGACTATTGCCACAGGGGTTAGGTTTTGCTTGCGTAAAAAATCTGTGATTGCGTCTTGGTCGCCGCAAAATGCACAGGCAGCTGGGTCAACTATAAAAGCATAACCGCCGCCTGTCTGTTTTGCAGTTTTGGCACCGCTTGCGCAAAGTTCCACAATGTATGTGTTTACGCCAAGCGGGCCGGTTCTGAGTGAGTAAATCAATATGCTGCGCCTGAACCAAAGTGAGACTTTACCTGGCCGTCATCAGTTGTCTCTGAAAACTGCTTTGTCTCTTCAATTTTGCTTTCGGAGAAGGAACGGACTGGTTCCTGCTGAGCGTAGTCAAAAGTCTGCTTTGCGGCAAATTCGCTCTGTGCGCTTGCAATCTTTGCGGCCTCGGAGCTTTCGCTGCTGAATGTTGAATGGCCTTCGTTGCTTACATCGGACGGGATTGTGTCGTCTGCCGGCATTTCCTTTGCAGATGCAAAATTTGCTTCTGGCTGGTCGGAAGCCATTCCTTCTTCTCCCTTCTGGCGTGAAAGGTTTACCACAAGCTTTCTTCCGCGGTAGTCATAGCCGTTAAGCTTTTCAATTACCTTTTCGCAGTCTTCCTTGTAAAGCTGAATGAATGAATAGTTTGCAAGGACGCGGATGTCGCCGATTCTTTCCCTTTCCAAACCTGCGGCGCTGATTAAAAGGCCAACCAGGTCGCGGGGGAATACGTGGCGGTTGCGGCCAATTCCAATGAATACTGTTCCTGCAAGAGCTGGGTCTATCTGAACACGGGGGGCCTTTTCCCTTTCTGGAGCGGCCTCGTCAAAGCCTTCATTTTTTCTTGAATCGCGGTCATTTCTTGAAGGGCGGGAATTTCTTTCTGCCCTGTCATTCTTAAAGCGGCTATCCCTTCCAAAGCGGTCCTCGCACCTTGGATTCTTACCGTCATTGCGGCCAAAGCGGGAGCGGGAATTAGACAAAGCCTGTTTTACAAGCAAGGCAGCTACATAATTTCTGCGGGAAAAACCAACATTTTTCTTAAACAGCTTTTTAATCTGATTAAGAATCTGAATTTCACTTTCTGTAGATTCCTCTACATTCTTTAAAGCATCACTCAAAAAAGATGCAATCTGATTTTCGTTTACAATAAAATTTGATTCACGATTGTAAGCCATGATCTTACTCCTCATTTAAATCCACCGCATATCCCGAACCAATCTTAAAAAATCCTTTTTGAAAAAGAAGGTTCTCCATGAACTGCGGTATAAAAGTATTACAAATAATAATATGGCGGATTCCGCGCTTTTTGCAAAAGCTCAAGGTCTTAGACAGTAATTGTTCACCAATTCCAAGCCCGCGGTATTCCTGAACAACAAAAAAATCGGTAATAACAACCGCTTTCTTTGTTTCTTGCGGGCAAAAATCTAATAAAATGCAGCCTGCGAACTCTCCAGCGAGAGAACGGCATACAAACCCAGACTTAGAAGTGGTCGTTGAATAGGAAGAAAGTTGTTTCCACATACATGCTATTGCACTTCCCAAATCTTCTGAAAACTGAGTTTTTAGTTCCTGCACCGCATTTTCAGTTCCTATTTCAATTTCATTGGCATCTCGTGCCAAATTAAATTCTTGGAACTCAAAATCGTTTAGAACAAGCTCTTCCGTACTTTCTTCTGAATCATCAGTTAAAAAGAGTTTTTCTAAGCCCCATGACTCGCGAAGTTCGTTATACCAGTCGGAAACACGTTCACGCATTTTGGCATCCTTAAACAAATGCCATTTTTTTTCAGTCTCTGGGTATTTTTTTAAAACATTCTTAAAATTTCTGAACACCCCCCTTCCACTAACCAATACCAACCTGAGTTCTTCATGAACATTGGGAGCGTAGAGGTTGCTGGTAAATTCTTCCATTAGATTATAACCGTCTTCACTTGACCATTCAGGCAAGGCGTAAAACCTGTCTTCATCATCGCATACGTCTTCCTCTGCAACCAAAAGTCCGCTCTTGGCATCTACCAAAAGAACGGAATTCTGGTCTTCCATTGCAAAGAGAATGTTGTCTGTTAATGATTCCGTCAAGTTGAAGGTCATTTTTTATTTTTCAAGTTTTTCAAGCTGAAGGGCTAGTTCGGGAAAGTCAGAGCGCTTCTGAACAGTCTTGCTTATCAAGCCGTAATTAACAGCTTCGTCAGCACTAAGCCAATAGTCTCTGTCTGTGTCTTTTACTACCTTTTCCAAGGCAGTGCCTGTTTCTCCAGCAATGATTTCATTTATGCGTTGCTTTGTTTTTGCAATCTCCGCAGCATGAATCTCTATGTCTGTAGCGACACCCTTCATTCCGCTTGACGGCTGATGAATCAAATAATGGCTATGCGGGAAGCCGAACCTTCTTTCTTTTGGGCTTGCCAAGAGGATTAATGCTGCTGCAGAAGCCACAAGTCCCATGCCTATCGTAAACACCGGCGCATTTACGAAGCGGATTGTGTCAAATATAGCGAATCCTGCATCCACATCGCCACCAGGGGAATCTATGTAGATATAGATAGGCTTATCGTTGTCAGCTTCCAAAATAAGAATTTGCCTTACAATTTTATCTGCAAGCTCTTCATTTATTTCTCCGCTAAGCAAAATCTGGCGGGTCTTTAAAAACTTTTCAGTCAAAGGATCTTGCCCTGCTTTTTCCTTTTTCTCTTCTTCTTCATTTTCTGAACAGAAAATATTCATTTTTTCTCCAAATAGTGTGTAATTTAAATAGATAAGAAAATATTTCTTTTAATAATAATAATGATTTTTAGAAAAAAATTCAACAGATTAAAAAAATTATAGAAAAAATCAGTTTTGTTCTCCACAGCCAGTCGTGTAAAAATGCACTCTGAAAAACACTCGTTTTACATTTGGGAAGTCGGTTTTAAAATAAAAAAAGCCGGCGGCCTCCTACTTTCGCGGCGCAGGGCCACTATCATCGGCGCTGTGGGGCTTGACTTCCGTGTTCGGGATGGGAACGGGTATGGCACCCACGCCATGGCCACCGGCATCAAAACTCTGTGCCAGTGCTTCTCGGGGCACACAAAGGAAACGCTCAAAGG